>Ga0102924_1000345_pt1 | contig 58057 bp, 50 predicted proteins | sample PaiPotPPM11metaG_FD_80116 | JGI IMG/M metagenome (GOLD analysis project Ga0102924, IMG submission 80116) | Iron sulfur acid spring bacterial and archeal communities from Banff, Canada, to study Microbial Dark Matter (Phase II) - Paint Pots PPM... ... | reverse complement strand
GGCCCTTGTGCCGCTGCTTGTCTGCTGCGTTCTCGCCTCTGAGCTCTTTGTGCTGTCTCCGGCGTCGACCTCCGAGAAGACCGTCTATATCTCGTCGGTGGCCGCAGCCGACGATCTCACCCAGCGCCAGCTCGGCAATTACCCTTATTTCATCCGCACCGGCTGGTCGAGCTCGCAGCCCAACCATCCGTACGGACAATGGGCCTGCGATCAGGGCTACAAGAAAATCGTCAGCATCGCGGCCGATTACGCCTTCGGCTATGAGCAGGTCGGCGGCTTCCAGAAGGCGTTCGAGGATTGCGGCGGCAAGATCATCCAGAAAATCTGGCCGCCGCTCGGTACCAAGGATTTCGGGCCCTATATCCCGACCATCAAGAGCGACGCCGACGCGGTGTTCTCGATGATGGTCGGACCGATGACGCTGCAATTCCCCAAGCAATTGCGCGCCTCCGGCTACACCAAGCCGATCGTCGGCGGCGGCACGAGCTATGACGAGGCCGCGCTGCCGTTCATGGGCGACGAGGTGATCGGCGACGTTTCGGCGCTGCAATACAGTGCCGGGCTGGAGACGCCGAAGAACGAGGCCTTCGTGAAGACATTTCGCGCCAAGTACGGCAAGGTGCCGTCATACTTTTCGGAGACCAACTACACGACCGCGATGATGATCAACGAGGTGATGAAGGAGACCAAAGGCGCCTGGCCCGGAGCCGAAGCGTTCATCGCCAAGATGTCGGCGCTCAAAATCGACGCGGTGCGCGGGCCGGTCAGCTTCGACGACATGCGCAATCCGGTCCAGAACATCTACATCAAGAAGGTCGAGAAGAAGAAAATGTTCGGCTACGACAAGGACGAACTCTGGAACGTCGTGATCAAGACCTATCCGCACGTCAGCCAGTTCTGGACCTACGGCAAGGACGCGTTCCTCAAGCAGCCGGTCTATAGCCGCGACTTCCCGCCCTGCAAGTATTGCGATTAGCCCCCTCCTCAATCCTCCCCCGCTTGCGGGGGAGGGTAGGGTGGGGGCTCGGGTTCTCCGAAGGAGCCCCGGCGCAAATTCCCGACACGGGACTCCGCGTGAACCAAGATACTCGCACCAACGGCGGCGCGCCGGTGCTCGAGCTGAAGGATCTGTCGAAGGCCTTCGGCGGGCTACGCGCCGTGCGCGGCGTTTCGCTGAAAATCATGCCTGGCGACCGCAAGGCCATCATCGGTCCGAACGGCGCCGGCAAGACCACGTTGTTCAATCTCATCACAGGAATCCTGCCGGTGACGTCGGGCCGGGTGCTGCTGTTCGGCCAGGATGTCACAGCGTGGCCGAGCCATCGGCGCACCGCGCACGGCATGGCGCGCACGTTCCAGATCACCAGCCTGTTTCCGAAGCTCACGGTACTCGACAATGTGCTGCTGGCGATCACGGGCCGGCGCGCGTCGAAGTTCGTGATGTGGCGTTTTCTGTCCTCCTATCGCGACGTCTATGACAAGGCCCACGGTTTGCTGGAGCGCGCCGCGTTCCTCGATCGCAAGGACACCGAGGTGCGCTACCTCTCGCACGGCGAGCAGCGTCAACTCGAAATCGTGCTGGGGCTCGCCAGCGATCCGGACATTCTGCTGCTCGACGAGCCGGCCGCCGGCTTGTCGTCGGGCGAGTCGGCGGAGATGGCGAGATTTCTGCAAGGGCTTGACCGCAAAATGGCGATCCTTCTGATCGAGCATGACATGGATGTCGTGTTCGGCGTTGCCGACGACATCTCGGTTCTGCATTTCGGCGAAGTGCTGGAAAGCGGGCCGATGGAACGCATCCGTTCCAGCGCCAAAGTGCAAGAGATTTACCTGGGGACCGGGTAAGTCATGGCAATCCTCGACGTCCAAGACATCCACACCTATTACGGCGACGCCTATGTGCTGCAGGGCCTGTCGTTGCAACTCGAGCAGGGCCAAATTCTCGGCCTGCTCGGCAGAAACGGCGTCGGCAAGACCACGATCGTCAATTCCATCATCGGTTTCACGCCGCCGCGACGCGGGAAAATCGTATTCAAGGGCGCCGACATCACTGGCCATTCGTCGTTCGCCATCGTGCGCAGCGGCATGGGTCTGGTGCCGCAGGGCCGCCGCGTGTTTCCGACGCTCAGCGTCGAGGACAATCTGTTGGTCGCCGAGCACAGCCCGGAGCGCCACGGCTGGAGCCTGAGGCGGGTCTATGCGCTGTTTCCGCGGCTGCACGAGCGCCGCAGCCAGCGCGCCAAGACTTTGTCCGGCGGCGAGCAGCAAATGCTCGCCATCGGCCGCGGACTGATGACCAATCCCGACTGCCTGATCATGGACGAGCCGTCCGAAGGCCTTGCGCCGATCATCATTCAGGGGCTGTGGGACGCAATCGCCAAGCTCAAGCAGGAGGGGCTTTCCATCCTGCTTGTCGAGCAGAACGCGGCGCTCGCGCTCAAGCTCGTCGATTTTGTCCATGTGATCTCAAAGGGCCGCGTGGTCTATTCCGGGCAGCCGGGCGAGCTGTGGCACAACGACGAAGTCAAAGCGCGGTTTCTCGGGATTTAAGGGGCGTCAAATCTTTAACAGCCGCTTGGCGTTTTCGTAATAGACCTTGGCCTCGTCGGCCGGCGACAGGCCAATCTTTTTGATCACTTCGACGCCCTGTTTCTTCAGCACCTTCAACGGCGGCGCGTCGGTGCCAAAAATGAAGTGGTCGGGCCCGACCGTTTCACAGCCGCAACGCGCCGCCGGCGGGTGATAACAGGTCGATTCCAGATACATCATCTTCAGGTAATGACTCGGCGGGTGCTTGATCAGCATCGGTTCGTAGGAGCCGAGGAAATAGGCCTCGTCCTGCAGATTGTAGGCGTAATCCATCCGCCCGATCATCTCGCAGATGCCGCCGCCCAGATGGGTGCCGACGAGTTTCAGGGTCGGAAATTTCTCGAAGATGCCGCGCACGATAAGCCGCGCGATGGCGAGTGCATTGTCCATCGGCCGGCCGACGCTCGACGCCAGGCGATAGTCCTTCAGTCGTTCCTCGCCAAAGCCGACGGACGGCGGATGGATCACAACCGGCACATCGAGCTCGGTCGCCAACTGGAAGAACGGCAGGCATTCGTCGTCGTCGGGATAATGCCCGGGCAGACTTGAGAGGATCCACGCGCCCTTGAGGCCGTCCTCCTTGATGGCGCGCTCCCATTCGCGCAGGAACGCGTCGTCGCCGCTCGGCACCGCAGACGCCATGCCATAGATCGATTGATGCTTGTCCTGCAGCGAAGCGATGTAGCGGTTTACCTTTCTCACGGTTTCGAGCTGCTGGTCGCGATCCATATTGCGCAATTCGTGGATCGGCTGGCTGACGAGGGTGGCGTCGACGCCCGCTTCCTTCTGCGCCTCCAGAACATTCTCGATCGTCATCGGGCAGCGGCCCCGCCAGAATGGGTCCTTCTGCTGCTCCGGCGTTTGCACGTGGGTGTGGAAATCGAGGATCATGCGAAATCTCACGTCGTTGCGACGGGAGCGGCGGTCGGCGAAAGCTCCTCGAGCGTCTTGCCTGCGGTCTCAATCGAGAACAACGCGCAAGTGATGCCGCCGATGATGGCAAAGACGGCAAACATGCCGTAGACGCCGCCAACGCCGTAGGCCGGCAGGATGATGCCGACGAGATACGGGCTGATCACGGATGACAGCCGTTGCGAAACGCTAGTCGCGCCGTTGCCCAATGCGCGCAGATGATTGGGATAATTCTCGGCCGTAAACATGCCGAGCGAGCCTGGGATCATGCCCATCGCGCCGAAGGCGAGCGTTGCCAATGTCGCGAGCCCGAGCGCGCTCAAGTCCGGCGTGAACGCGGCGATCAGGAGCGGCACGGCCGCGAGCAGAAAGCCTCCGGCAAAAGCAACCTTGCGGCCGATGCGGTCGATCGTGAACACCGCCGTCAGCAGCACCAGCAGCCCGACGACGTTCAAGACGAAGCCGTAAAGGTTCGATTGGGAGACTGGCTGATGGTAGATCGTGCGCATGATGCTCGGCAGCCAGCCGGTCATCGCATAAGTGATGCCGTAGGCGCAGAACCACAGCACCCAGAGCGAGAACGTACGCTGGCGATAGATTCCGGCAAACAGATCGCGAAAACGGCCGACCGCCGCGACCGCCGGCGGCACGTTGGCCGGCATCGGCGGCAACGGAATAGCGCCATTGTTGGAGACCAGCGCCTCGATCTGCGTCAGCACGCGGTCGGCCTCCTCGTCGCGGCCTTTGCTGACCAGCCAGCGCGGCGATTCCGGCAACACCCTGATCATCGGCAAGGCGAGCAGAACCGGCAATCCGCCGAGAACGAACATCCATTGCCAGCCCAACAGCGGCACTACGAATATGCCGACGAGGCCCACTGTTGTCAGCCCAATCGGAAACATCATCTGCTGCATCAGGACGAAGCGGCCTCGCCCCTTCGATTTGGCGTACTCGCTGACATAGGTGTTGGCGATCGGAACCTCGCCGCCCAGCCCGATGCCTTGGACAAAGCGCAATGCGAACAAGGTGGGATAGCTCTGCGCCAAGATGCAGGCAAAGCTCATCAGCGAGAACAGTACGATGTTGCCGATCATGACCGGAACGCGGCCATATTTCTCCGCGAGCCAGCCCGATAGCAGGCCGCCGACCACTTGGCCGGCATAGCCGATCGAAATGAGCGCGCCGATTTCGGTAGGCGCCAGGTGCCACAATGGGATCAGTGCGGGCAGCACATAGGCGACCGTCAGCGCGTCGAAGGCATCGGAGAAGTTCGCGCTGCCGACGATCAGGCGCATCTTGTTGTGCCAGCGCGACAGCGGCAGGCGCTCCATGCGCGCCGCGATTTGAAAACGGTCGCTGCCGTTGCTCGCCATAATGTTCCTCCCCCGACGCACCGTGCGAACCGATGTTTCCCGGATGATGCAGGCGCGACGGGGATGGTGAGCCAAATCGCCGTTGCAGACAAGCCTGCCGCCGGGTGAATAGGTGCGGCTACTTTTCCAGCTGCGCCACGATCTCGACATGCGCCGAGTAGCGGAATTGATCGACCGGCGTGACGGAAGTCAGCCGATAGCCGCGGTCGAGCAGAATGCGCACGTCGCGTGCGAACGTTCCCGGATTGCACGACACCGCGGCGATGACTGCAACGCTGCTCGCCGCGAGCGCGCGCGACTGCGCTTGCGCGCCTTGGCGCGGCGGATCGAACACGACGGCGTCGAAACCGCCCAGTTCCTCCGGCATCAGCGGATTCTTGAACAGGTCACGCACCATGACTTCGACCGGCTTGAGACCGGTGGTGGTTGCGGCGGCGCGCTGCAGCGCCGCAAGCGCCGCGGCGTCATCGTCGGCCGCGACGACGCGCGCACGCTCGGCGAGCCGCAGCGCGAAGGGGCCGATGCCGGCGAATAGGTCGGCGATGGAGTCGGCGCCGCCGCACGCATCGAGAACGAGGCGCGCCAGCACCGCCTCGCCTGCCGCGGTGGCCTGCAAAAATGCCGCCGGTGGCAGCGGCACGGTTGCCCGTCCGATCCGCAGCGTCGGCGCGCTTGGTTGCGCGATCAGTTCGCCATGGCGCGTCAGCCGCGCGAGTCCTTGCCTCGCGGCGACCTGCGCCAGCGCCGTTACGAGCCGCGGGGTCAGAGGGCCGGAGCCGCGCACGTCGATGTCGAGGCCGGCATCGGTCGCCGTAACCTGAATGTCGAGCGGCTTTTTGGCAGGCACGAGCACTTCCGCGATCGCCCACGCCGCTTTGAGCGCGCCGTCGAGGCCTTTGGCCAGAACCGGACAGCGATCGATCGCGATGATGTGATGCGCGCGTGTGGCCGAGAAGCCGACTTCAAGAATATCATGGCCGCCACGCTTGGCGTGAAACACGGCGCGGCGGCGGCCTTCGCCATGGGCGTCGATCAGGTCCGCGACCGGTGCGTCGATCCCTGCCTGCCGCAAGGCTGCGACGACGAGGTCGCGCTTCCACGCGCGGTAATTTTCCGTGCGCCAATGCTGCACGGCGCAGCCGCCGCACACGCCAAAATGCGGACAGACCGGCGCGATGCGCTGCGCGCTCGGCTGATCGATGCGGATGAGCTGCCGCCGATCGGGATGGCCGGGAACGCTTTCGACTTCCACGGTTTCGCCGGGGAGTGCGCCAGGCACAAAGACCGGCTCAACGCCACCGTCGGCGACTCCGTCGCCGCGATGGCCGAGCCGATCGATCACCAGAAGCTCAACCACGCTCGGCCTCGACAAAGAATTCTCGATTGCCGTCGCCGCCAAGGATCGGCGAGGGCAATAGACCGCCGATGCGCCAGCCGAGCGAAGTCAGAAACGCGCCGATGTCGTTGCAGACCACGGTGTGGACGGCGCTGTCGCGCACGATGCCCTTCTTGATATCGCGGCGCGGCGCTTCGAATTGCGGCTTGATCAGCGCAACGAGCGTCGCGCCCGATGTGAGGAGTGCGCCGACGGCCGGCAAAACGAGCTTCAGCGAAATGAAACTCACATCGACGGTGGCAAAATCCGGCTGCTCGGCAAGCCGCGATGGATCGAACGTGCGGATGTCGGTCCGTTCCATGGAAACGATGCCGGCGTGGCCGCGCAGGCGCGGGTGCAACTGGTCGCGCCCGACATCGACGGCATAGAGGCGCCGTGCTCCGCGCTGAAGCAGCACCTCGGTGAAGCCGCCGGTCGAGGCGCCGACGTCGAGGCAGATGCGTCCCGCAACGTCCAGCGCAAAGTGGTCGAGCGCCGCAGCAAGCTTGACGCCGCCACGCGACACGAAAGGATGCTCGGGCCCGGCCTCGATGAGCGCGACAGACGGAATTTCTTCCGATGCCTTGCGCACCAGTACGCCGTCGGCGGTCACCCGGCCGGCGGCGATGGCGGCCTGGGCGCGGGTGCGGCTCTCGAACAGGCCGCGCGCGACCAGAAGGCGATCGGCACGTTCTCGGGCGGTCATGGCCGGGTGATTATACGCGCGATGCCCGGCCTTGGGCCGGGCATCTGACCTCTCAATTCCGTGCCGGCAAAGCCGGCGCGAGCGATCAGAACCGCCGCGCTTCGGGCAGCTTGACGACCTCGCCGCGCATGTTCTGGCCCAGCGCTTCAAACGCCTTGGCGACGATGCCTTTGGCGTCGAGGCCGGCGCGGGCGTACATCGCGTTGGGCGAATCCTGATCGATGAAGATATCGGGCAGCACCATCGAGCGGACCTTTAGGCCGCGATCGAGCACGCCGTGCTCGGCGAGTGCTTGCAACACGAATGACCCGAAGCCGCCGATCGAGCCTTCCTCGATGGTCAGCAACACCTCGTGCTCGCGGGCGAGCCGCAACAGGAGGTCGACGTCGAGCGGCTTGGCAAAGCGCGCGTCGGCGACGGTCGTCGGCAGTCCAAAACCGGCAAGTTCGTCGGCGGCTTTCAGGCATTCGCCAAGGCGTGCGCCATACGAAAATAGTGCGATCTTGGTGCCTTCGCGCAGGATACGGCCTTTGCCGATATCGAGCGGCTTGCCTTCGTCCGGCATCGGCACGCCGCGGCCTTCACCGCGCGGGTAGCGCAGCGCCGAAGGCCGGTCGTCGATCGCGACGGCGGTCCCCACTATATGAACGAGTTCCGCTTCGTCCGCCGCTGCCATCAGCACAAAACCAGGCAGGCAGCCGAGATAGGCGATGTCGAACGCGCCCGCATGCGTCGGACCGTCGGCGCCGACTAGGCCGGCGCGATCCATGGCGAAGCGCACCGGCAGGCGTTGAATGGCGACGTCGTGGACGACCTGGTCGTAGGCGCGTTGCAGGAATGTCGAATAGATGGTCGCGAACGGCTTGTAGCCTTCGGTCGCCAGCCCGGCAGCGAAAGTTACGCCATGCTGCTCGGCGATGCCGACGTCGAAAGTGCGGTTTGGGAACTCCTTCTCGAACAGATCGATGCCGGTGCCGGACGGCATCGCCGCGGTGATGGCAACGATCTTGTCGTCCTTGCGGGCTTCCTTGATCAGACTTTCGCCATAGACCTTTTGATAGGCGGGAGCGGCCGGCTTGGATTTGACCTGCGCGCCGGTGGCGACGTCGAACTTGACGACACCGTGATATTTGTCAGCGGATTTTTCGGCAGGCTCGTAGCCTTTGCCCTTTTGCGTCACGACATGAACGAGGATCGGCCCGTTCTGCATATCGCGCACGTTCTTGAGCACCGGCAGGAGATGGTCGATGTTATGGCCGTCGATCGGGCCTACATAGAAGAAGCCGAGCTCGTCGAACAGCGTGCCGCCGGTGACAAGGCCGCGCGCGTATTCCTCCATCGCCAACGCCCGCCGCTCGAGCATTTTCGTCGGCATGGCCTTGGCGACATGGCGGATGATTTTGCGAACCCGGTGATAGGCGCGTCCGGAGACGCGGCGGGCGAGATAGGCCGACAGCGCGCCGACCGGCGGCGCGATCGACATATCGTTGTCGTTGAGCACCACGATAAGGCGCGAATTCATCGCGCCGGCATTGTTCATCGCTTCATAGGCCATGCCGGCGGACATGGCGCCGTCGCCGATCACGGCGATGACATTAGTCTGTTTGCCTTCCAGATCGCGCGCGACTGCCATGCCGAGCCCGGCGGAAATCGACGTCGAGGAATGCGCGGCGCCGAACGGATCGTACTCACTTTCGGCGCGCTTGGTGAAACCGGAAAGTCCGCCGCCCATCCGCAACGTGCGGATGCGGTCACGGCGGTTGGTGAGAATCTTGTGCGGATAGGCCTGATGGCCGACGTCCCAGACCAGGCGGTCGTTGGGCGTGTTGAACACATAGTGCAGCGCGACCGTCAGCTCGATCACGCCGAGGCCGGCGCCGAGATGGCCGCCGGTCACCGCGACAGCGTCGATAGTCTCCTTGCGCAACTCATCAGCGACCTGCCGGAGCTGGTCCGGCTTGAGCCGCCTGAGGTCGTTTGGTGTCTTGATGAGGTCGAGCAAAGGGGTATTCGAGGCAACAGTCACGCTATGCTCCTTATTATCGCCTAACGGCTGATTGCCTAACGGCGTTTATTGGGGTCTAGTGCGCGCCCATCCCCACACACATACGCGAATTCCCAGCCTGTACACCTTTCGGGCGGGGAGGGCAATTTAGTCTCTTATCCCGCCGCCGAGGAACTCTCAGGCCCGATCGGCCCTTATATGTTGGGTACTGTTCGGAGTATTGCCATGGCGCCAAGGGCCAATTGGAAGGGTTTTTTGAAGCTCTCATTGGTGTCCTGCAGCATCGCACTGGTTCAGGCTACCTCAACCAGGGAGCGAATTCGCTTCAATATCATCAATCGGGATACGGGTAACCGCGTACGCTACCGCCAAATAGACGCAGAAACCGGGAAAGAGGTTCCCGAGGCGGATCGGGTCAAGGGCTACAAAGTGGCCGACGGCTCTTATGTGCTGCTCGAATCCGAGGAACTCGAAGAGGTCGCGCTCGAGAGCACGCACACCATCGATATCGAAGCGTTCGTACCCCGGAAGGAAATCGACGATATCTATCTCGACTTGCCGTACTACTTGTTCCCCGATGACGAGGTCGGCGTCGAAGCCTTCACGGTGATCCGCGACGCCATGCGCGCGACATCGCTGGTCGGGCTCGCCCGCGTGGTGCTCTATAACCACGAGCACCTCTTGATGCTCGAGCCGCTCGGCAAGGGTATCAAGGCAACGGCGTTGCGTCAGGAAGAAGAGATCCGCGACCCCAAGGATTATTTCTCCGAAATCGAGAATGTGAAGGTGCCAAAGGATATGCTTGAACTCGCCGAGCACATTCTCAAAACCAAGCGCGGACATTTCGATCCGTCGAAATTCTCGGATCGATACGAGGATGCGCTCAAAGCGCTAATCAAGGCCAAGCAGGCCGGTAAGGCGCCGCCGGCGGCGCCAGCGCCGCCAAGCAATGTCATCAACCTGATGGACGCGCTGCGCCGCTCGGTGCGTTCCGGGCGCAGTGGTAGTGGTGAGGCGCCATCCCGGCGCGGCGGCAAGGGCCGCGCGCAACGATCTCATCAGGCGACGCGCAGGCGCGGCGCCGGTAAGGGCAGGCGATTGAAACGCGCGAGCTGACGCAAAGTGGCGCTCGAAATCTACCGCAAGAAGCGAAAGTTCGGCGTCACGTCCGAACCGCGCGGCCGCAAGGCCCGGCGCGGCGGCGACGCCTATGTCATTCAAAAACACGCCGCGCACCGGCTGCACTACGATTTGCGGCTCGAGCTCGACGGCGTCATGAAGAGCTGGGCGGTGACGCGCGGTCCGAGCCTTGATCCCGGCGAAAAACGCCTCGCGGTTCACGTCGAGGATCATCCCATCGACTACAACACATTCGAGGGCACCATTCCGCAGGGCGAGTACGGCGGCGGCACCGTGATGATCTGGGATCGCGGTCGCTGGGCTCCCGAGGGCGATCCACACCAGGGCTATGCCAAGGGCCATCTGACTTTCGATCTTGATGGCGAGAAGCTGCGTGGCCGCTGGCATCTCGTTCGCATGCGCCCGCGCCCGAGGGAGCGTCGCGAAAACTGGCTGCTGATCAAAGGCAAGGACGAGGTGGCACGCGGTCCGCGCGGCAGGGACATTCTTAAGGAACAGCCGTTGTCGGTCGTCACCGGCCGCTCGATCGACGAGATCGCCAAAGGCAACGGTAAGAAGCGGGTCTGGCACAGCAATCGCGGCGATAAAAAAGCTGCAGTGAAGCAGAGTAAGGCCGTCACGCGGCCGGCGCAGCAGATGCGCGCCAAGGCGTTCGCCGCTGCCGTCATCCACAAAAAAAGCGCGGGGGCAGGGCGTGTGCGACTTCCCAGCTTCGTTCCGCCTTGTCTTGCCACGCTGCATAGCGCCGCGCCACGCGGCGACGAATGGCTGCACGAGATCAAATTCGACGGTTACCGCATCGAGGCGCGGGTCGACTGCGGCAAGGTGCGTTTACTCACGCGCAAAGGGTTGGACTGGACGCACCGCTTCAAGCCGATCGTCCAAGCGATGATGGCGCTGCCTGCGAAAACCGCGCTGCTCGACGGCGAATTGGTCGTCGAGGACGCCAAAGGTATTTCAAGCTTCTCGCTATTACAAACTGATCTGAAGGACGGCCGGCGCGACCGCCTGGTCTATTACGTGTTCGATCTGTTGCACCTCGACGGTCGCGATCTGACCGGCGAGCCGTTGGTCGAGCGCAAGGCGGCCCTCGCGCAGCTTCTCAGGTTGACCGGTAAGAATGGCCTCATCCGCTATACCGAGCACTTCGATGATGATGGCGGCCTCATCCTCAAGCACGCCTGCGGTTTGGGCTTCGAAGGCGTCGTATCGAAGCGGCGCGACGCGACCTATCGCTCCGGCCGTTCCGGGAACTTCATCAAAAGCAAATGCTACAATGCCCGGGAATTCGTCGTCGCCGGCTTTTCACCCTCGACCGCCGCGCCCAAGGCGGTCGGCGCATTGACGGTGGCGGTTCATGAGAATGGCGAACTGCGTTATGCCGGCCGGATCGGCACTGGCTATACGCGGAAAGCCGCGCGCGATCTGTGGCAGCGGCTTGCGGCCTTGAAGACCGGCCGGGCGCCGATCGCACTGCCCAAAGACGAGCGGCGCAAGGACGTCATCTGGGTCAAGCCGCAGCTCGTCGTCGAGGCCGAGTATCGCGGCGTGACTCATGGCAACTTGCTGCGGCAAGCGTCATACAAGGGATTGCGTGAGGACAAGCCGGCGCGCGAAGTTGTGCGCGAGACGGCGTCCGCTCCCGCGGCGATGGCGCGGCGCCAAGTGGTGCGGAAGTCGGCGAGACAAATGGCCAAAACAGCAAAGTCATCACCAAAATCTTCGGCGCGAAAGCCCGCCGGCAAAGCGAGCGGCGGTAAGAACGCCGATATCGCCAACGTCCATCTGACTCATCCCGACCGCGTCTACTGGGTCGATGTCGGGGTGACCAAGGAAGACTTGGCGGAATATTACGTCGGCGTTTGGGATTGGATGGCACCCCATGTCGTCGGCCGGCCGCTCGCCATCGTGCGCTGTCCGGCGGGCACAACCGGCGAATGTTTTTTCCAGAAGCACATCGCTTCCAACATCAAAGATTCGCCGCTACGCCATCGCGTCGACACCAAGGAGCATGACGTCATCGCGGTCGAGAAACTCGACGATCTCGTTTCACTGGTGCAGTCCGGCGCGCTCGAAATTCACAACCGTGGTTCGCGGCTAGAAAGTCTCGAAGAGTGCGACCGCATGGTGTTAGATCTCGATCCCGGCGACGGCGTGAGCTGGAAGGAGATCGTGGCCGGCGCGCGCGAGACGCGCGAGCGGCTCGATGCGCTGAAGCTGGAAAGCTTCGTCAAGCTCTCCGGCGGCAAGGGCATCCATGTCGTGGTGCCGATCGAAAGCGCCGACTGGGACGCCGCCAAGAATTTTACCCAAGCTTTCGCGCTCGGCATGGCCGCCGACAGTCCGCAGCGTTACGTCGGCAAGATGACCAAATCGCTGCGCAAGGGCAAAATATTCATCGACTATCTGCGCAACACGCGCGAGGCGACTTCGGTCGCGCCCTATTCGACGCGCGCGCGGCCCGGCGCCGCGGTGTCGGCGCCGCTGTCGTGGGAGCAACTCGGCCGCAGCAAAAGCGCCGCCGAGTTCACCGTGCTCGATCTGAAGAAACACTTCCGGCGCGATCCCTGGGCCGACATCGGCAAGGTGCGGCAGAAGCTTCCGGTGAAGTGATTTTCCCCGTCCTTGAGGTGGCGCCTACTGCGCTTGACCGGCGCCTTGCTCGCAGGTTGACTGCGTTCGATCGTTTATGGGGGGCATCCATGATCCGAACGATATGCACTCTTGCGTTTCTCGCCATTGCAATGGCGGCCCGCGCCGCGCCGCTCGCGCTGCATTCGACCTATGACGTGGCCGGGACCAATCCCGATGGTTCCAAATACACCGGGAGGGCGACGATCAAGGTGATTTCCGAGGCGTCATTTACGATCAAATGGACGATCGGCGGGGCGCTCTACGAAGGATTCGGCATGCGCGACGGCAATGCGCTTGCGGCGACCTACACGATCAATGGCAAACCCGGGCTCGTCATCTACAGGGTGGACGACGACGGCGTATTCCACGGCTTATGGGTCGTCCGTGGCGGTAACGATGGCGGCACCGAGCGCCTGACGCCGAACGATTAAGCCATTGTCCGTTCGGCGGGCTGCTGGTCTCTTTCCGCAGGAGAGGGAAGAATTCAGCCCGCGAGCTTGAAGCGTTCCGCTTTCGGCTCGAAGCGCGCGCGGAAAATCTCGGCATCGAGCGGATCCTCGAAGCAGTAGCGGACGAATGCCGCATAGTCGTCCTCGACATACATGTCGAACTTGCCGACATATCTGATGAGGAAGTTCACGATCTCGCTGTCGTCGGCGAGCTGCTTGCGCGGCAGCGCCACCTGATACGGGCACTCTTCATCGAGCTTGCGCAGCCACGCGCTCCGTTGGTCCGAATCCATTGTCATTCCGCCCTTGATCCGAACCGACAATTGTTCACTATTTGTTCTAGCTTGTCAAGTACGATTTTCCACGTCTGCCAGGGGAAGAGGGAGACGGCCGAGCCCACGCATGAATTGAAATCGGGCGGCTTACGCCGCCCGACTTAGCCTATCTGCCGAACGTGAGAGATATCGACGCCGGCCTTGGTCGATAGCGAATTCGCTACCACCAGCACGGCGAAAGCAATTGCGCTGATCAGCCGACTTGCCGTGCTTGCGGCTCAAGCAGCCAGCTGTGCTTGATCTTCCTGATGTTCTGCTTGGGAGGTTGCCCGAACCAGTACAGCACGCCGCAGGTATAGGCCTCTAGGTAGGTCAGCTCTCGCCCATCCTTGGTGGCCGCGACGGCGGCGGAGAACAGGATCATGCCCGGGCAAGCAAAGCCCCACCATGGGAAATGCATGTAGGGCTGGACGACAATGGGGGCGGGCAGTGCCTGCGCTTTGCGCTTGTGACGGCGAAAACGAATACGCTGTGATAAGCGCCGCAGCAGCGATCACGATACGTCGCATCAGCTTGCCCCCCGTCAGGCTAAGTGAGTAGCAAAAATGGGTCACTTAGACTGTGAAGCTTAGCTCCGGCACATCCGGCGGCCTATGACATTTCCGCCACAGTGAACAATAAAGTTCCATAGGCACGGCATATCTGGCGCCGCCGCAGCGGTGCGCCGCTCCTACTCGACGTCGAGCGGTTCGGTGCCGGCCGGCTTGCCCTGTGCGTCGAGCGTGATCTTCTCGACGCGCGCTTCGGCTTGGCGCAACAAATCCTCGCAGCGGCGCTTGAGCGCCTCGCCGCGCTCGTAGATCGCGACCGATTCTTCAAGCGGCACCTTGCCTTCTTCGAGCCGCTTGACGATCGATTCCAGTTCCTCGATCGCGCGCTCGAAGGGCAATTTCGCAATATCGCTGTTGTCTTTTTGCGCCATCCTCGACTCTCCGGCCCTCGATATCCGATCTTATCCTGTTTGCGGTCTTGCGCCGCTACCCTTGCATCAGCGCCGTGACATGGGCGGCCACCGAATTGCCGAGCGCCAGAAGATCGTAGCCGCCCTCCAGCACCGAGACGACGCGGCCGCCGGCGTGCCGATCGGCGAGGTCCATGAGCTTTTGCGTCGCCCAGACGAAATCGTTCTCATTGAGATTGATGTTGGCCAGCGGATCGCGCATGTGGGCGTCGAAGCCGGCGGAGATGATGACAAGCTCCGGCTGGAAATCGGCAAGCCGCGGCAAAATCCGCGCTTCGAAGGCGGCACGGAAGGCCTCGCCGCCATCGCCAGGCCGCAGCGGCGCATTGACGACGGTATTGTGCTCGCCCGATTCGATGACCGCGCCGGTGCCGGGAAACAGCGGCATCTGGTGGGTCGAGCAATACATCACTGACTTGTCGGCCCAGAAAATCTCCTGCGATCCGTTGCCGTGATGCACGTCGAAATCAATGATGGCAGCGCGCGCAATGCCGTGACGCTGCTGCGCGTAGCGCGCGGCGATAGCGACATTATCGAAAAAACAGAATCCCATCGGCCGCGCGGTTTCGGCGTGATGGCCGGGCGGCCGCGTGGCGACGAAGGCGTTCTTTGCTTTTTTCGTCAAAACCTCATCGACAGCGAAGATCGCGCCGCCGGCCGCACGCAGCGCCGCCTCGAAGCTGCCGGGCGACATCGAGGTGTCGGCATCGAGATGCACAATGCCTTCATTCGGCGTCGCGTCGCGGATCTCCACGATGTAGTCCATGGGATGGCACAGCGCGATATTTTCGAGCGATGCCAGCGGCGCCTGCGCGCGCGCCAGCGACTGAAACTTCTCCGCTTCGAGCGCCTGCTCGACGGCGCGCAGCCGATCCGGCCGCTCGGGATGACCCAGCGGCGTCAAGTGATCGAGACAGGCAGGGTGCGTGATGAGCAGGGTGGACATTTGCCTCACTTAAGCCGAAGCCGCCGAACAGGGAAGGTGTGCCGGAAGTTTTCCGCAATCTAAGGTGCGAGCGCCGCGTCGGCGGCGATCAGGCCTGGCGCGCCCTCGATAATCGTGCGTTCGAGGGCTGCGGCCTGAACGGCAAAATTCTCGGCGAAAAAACGCGCCAGCGTCAGCCGGGGCGGCGCGTCCTCGCCGAGGCGGAGCGCCGCTAGCGCCTGCTGCGCCAGATAGCAGCCGCCGGTCGTAATGCCGAACAGCCGCAGATAGGGGCTCGCGCCGGCAAGACCCAAATCCGCCTCTGTGTCGCGCAGCCCGAGCAGCCATTTCGTTGCATTGCCCAGGCTGTCGAGCGCATCGCCGAGCCGCACCGGCGTCCAGCCGAATGCCGGATCGTTGCTCGCGGCTACGGCGTCGATGATGCCGCGCAGCTCTTTGAGATGCGCCGCGATCGCAGCGCCGCCGGACAGCGGCAGCTTGCGTGTCACCAGATCGATCGCCTGAATGCCGTTGGTGCCTTCGTAGATCGCAGCGATCCGCGCGTCGCGAAACAATTGCGCCGCGCCGGTCTCCTCGATGAAGCCCATGCCGCCGTGGACCTGCACGCCGAGCGAGGTGACCTCGTTGGCAATGTCGGTCGAGAACGCCTTGGCGACCGGCGTGAGCAGCGACAGACGCTCGTACGCGGCTTTGCGCACGGCCGCGTCGGTCGAGCGCTCCGAGCGGTCGAGCGCCATGGCAGTCGAGTAGCAGATGGCGCGTGCGGCCTGCGTGAGCGCGCGCATGGTGAGCAGCATGCGCTTGACGTCGGGATAGGCGATCAGTGGCGCAGAGTCTGTTGCCTTCATTCCGGACGTGCGGCCTTGCTTGCGCTCGCGGGCGTAGGCGAGCGCCTGCTGCATGGCCGCCTCGGCGATGCCGACGCCCTGAACGCCGATCGCAAGCCGCGCCCGGTTCATCATGGTGAACATGCAGGCCATGCCGGCATTCTCTTCGCCGATCAAGAAGCCGGTGGCACCGCCTTCGTCGCCAAAAATCATCGTGCAGGTCGGCGAGCCGTGAATGCCGAGCTTGTGCTCGACCGAATGCGCGCGCACGTCGTTGCGCTTGCCGAGCGACCCGTCGGGGTTGAGCAAAAACTTGGGCACCAGAAACAGCGAAATGCCGCGCGTGCCGGGCGGCGCATCAGGCAGCCGCGCCAAGACGAAATGGATGATGTTCTCGGTGAGGTCGTGCTCGCCGTAGGTGATGAAAATCTTCTGTCCTTTGATGCGGTAGGTGCCGTCGCCCGCGCGCTCGGCGCGGGTGCGTAGCGCGCCGACGTCGGAGCCGGCCTGCGGCTCGGTGAGTTGCATGGTGCCGGTCCATTCGCCGGAAACGAGCTTTGCGAGATAGGCGCCTTTGAGCACGTCGGAGCCGTGCGCGTGAAGCGCGTCGACGGCCGCGATGGTCAACAGCGGGCCGACGGCGAACGCCATGGCCGCGGCGTTCCACATTTCGATGCAGGCGATATTGAGCGACTGCGGCAGCGCCTGGCCGCCCCATTCCGCCGGAGCCGCAAGGCCGTTCCAGCCGCCATTGCGCCAGGTGTTATAGGCTTCCTTCCAGCCCGGAGCGGTGGTGACGACGCCGTCCTTGAACGCAGTGCCGTAGCTGTCGCCGACCCGATTGAGCGGCGCGATGACCTCGCCGGCAAGGCGGCCCGCCTCCGCCAGCACGGCATCGACCACATCCATGGTGAGATCGCCGAACAGGCCTTCCTCGAGCGCCGGCGCGAGCGCTGCGCCGTATTTCAGCGTAAAGCCGATGTCGGCGAGCGGAGCCCGATAGGTCACCTGCGGTCTCCAAAAGTTTCAACAGTGTGCACATTGGGCGGCGGCGGCACGTCGTCCGGCAAGAAGAAGTCGCATCCCAGCGGTTGCGTAGGATCGACCCGATAGCGGTCGAAATCGGTGACGCCGTGCTCGGCGAGGAAATTGTCGTCGATGAGAAAGCGGCCGGTGAGCTCGCGCGACGGACTGGTAAAGACGGCGTAGGCCGCATCAGCCATGATGTCCGGCTTGCGCGCCTGGCGCATTCTCGTCTCGCCGCCGAGCAGATTTTTGATCGCGGCAGTGGCGATGATGGTGCGCGGCCACAGTGCGTTGACGGCAATGCCCTTCGGGCGAAGCTCGCCGGCCAAACCCAGCACGACAAGGCTCATGCCAAACTTCGCCATGGTGTAGGCGGTGTGCGGCGCGAACCATTTCTCCTTCATGTCGAGTGGCGGCGAGATCATGAGGATGTGCGGATTGGCGGCCTTCTCGAGATGTGGAATTGCCCATTTCGACACCACGAAGGAGCCGCGCGCGTTGATCTGGTGCATGAGGTCGAACCGCCGCATATCAGTATCGGCGACGCCGGTAAGCTGGATCGCGCTGGCATTGTTGACCACGATATCGATGCCGCCGAAGTGCGCCGCGGTCTTGTCCAGCGCGCCCTTCACCACTGCTTCCTCGCGCACGTCGACCACAAGCGGCAGCGCCTTGCCGCCGGCGCTCTCGATGTCCTCGGCGGCGGTATAGATCGTACCGGTCAATTTCGGATGCGGTTTCTCGGTCTTGGCGGCGATTGCGATATTGGCGCCGTCGCGCGCGGCGCGCAGTGCAATCGCAAGCCCGATGCCGCGCGACGCGCCGGTGATGAAAAGGGTCTTTCCGGTAAGCGACATCGTCACCCTCACTTCTTGCGCAACAGAAACGCGGAAAATGCCGCGCGCGCTTCGTCGGACGTCAAACGGTCCTTGAAGTGCATGACTTCGGTATCGATTTGCCTGACGACAGCGTCAAGATGACCGCGCATCAAGCGGCGTGACACCGCGACAGCGCCTGCCGGCAGCGCTGCGATCTCCCGCGCCGCCTTCAGCGCGACGGCTTCGACTTCAGCGGCATCGACCACCTCATTGACGATGCCGGCTTCTCTCGCCTGTTCGGCCGAAAGCGGGCGGCCCATCACCAGCATCGAGAACGCGCGCGCATAGCCCATGCGCATTGGCGCCAGCAGGCTCGACGCCGCCTCGGGGATCAGCGCCAGCTTGAGGAACGGTGTCGTGAATGTCGCATTGGCGGCGGCAACGACATAATCGCAGTGGAACAGCATGGTCACGCCGATGCCGACGGCGAGGCCGCCGACCGCGGCAACCAGCGGCTTTTGGTTGTTTGCCAGTGCCTTGAGGAATTCGAGAGTGTGCGGACGCAAGCCCCCGCTTTGGGCCGATTCGAGAAACTCGCCAATGTCGGCGCCGGCGGAGAACACGCCCTGGCCGCCAGTGAGCATGACACAGCGGATCGCCTCGCTGGCCTGGGCCTCGCGCAGCGCCCGTGTTATCTCGGCATACATCGGCTGTGTCAGCGCGTTCTTCTTTTCCGGACGGTTCATCCGGATGAGGCGCACGGCGCCGTCATCGGTCACGACAACTGAATCGGACATGGTTCCTCTCAAGAGCCGCCGGCCGGCGGCGGTAGCGCCGTTGTCCCTTTATTATAATGGGCATGGCGGGCGTCGATAGCTGCGCGATCATTGATCCGCCGGGATCGCGCCGCTATGTTCGGCCCGGCCAGCGGTGGGCAGCCGTGGGCAATCCGACGGTGCATTGGGGCGTAGCCAAGTGGTAAGGCAGCGGATTTTGATGCCGCTCAACAACAAAAAATCTTCATGCTACTTCAGCAGGTTATACCTTGCTGCCCCGTGCGAGGCTCGCCCCAGTCTCCCAATCGGTGAAAATGATTTGTGGGCTGCTATGAGCAGCAGCAATGTTGATTTTGATTTGAAGTGCATACGAGCGTATCCCTATCGTCTTAATTCGTAGACGTCCAATTCCGTCCATAGCCAATTGAAGTTGTAAGTCGCCGTCTCATTGCGGCCGGTTAAATTGGCTGTGATTTTCGAGCGTCTTGAGCCAATCGACGACCTTGACTCGACCCTTCGCGGTTTGGCCGCAGCGGAAGGCTCCGCTAAAAAATGCGCAAAGCGATCCAGCTTGGAATGCTTCACGCTGAATTCTGAACCGAACGCCCAAGGCAAATGCGGCCTGACCGCCAAATCGCGAATCACTATGCTCTGCAATGAGATGCCATGAGCGGATAGAGCAGCGGTTTCCTAAACCGGGGGTCGTGTACATAGCGGCCCATACGATTACCTGGCAGCACATACACAATCGATTCAACCGCTTCGCTCAAACGGAAATTCCCATCCCTTTTTGCAGAGCCACGATATCACCCACGGTTCGTTCAACTCCCTCTCTCCGCTCAGTACCGCGACCGCTGCTTCCGACCGCCCTGGGACACTGCGGAAAGACATGCTCTTCAAGTTTTCCCGGTTAGCCGCGAAGCCAGGGTGCTGCGCTGAACCGCCCGCCGACAATTATGATCCGGCGTTGCCGGGCTACCGACCGGCGAGGCGTCACCCGCGGATGCGCCCTTGGCACCCTTGGCATCGTGGCCGTGGAAACTAAGGTCGTCCAGCTAAGAAACCGTTGTTTGATTGCGGGTTTGGTGACGCACCGCCTTGACGGGCAATGAGCTGAACGTCGCTCTTGTCAAGCACGGTGAATTGCCGTACAAGCATCCGAGGAGAGTGATCATGCCGTCCGCGCATAAGAAGCCAGCATCGCCTAAACGGGAATACAAAACTCAACGACTCGAATTGCGCCTAGCGCCATCGGCAAAGAAGGTGATCCAGCAGGCCATGTCGGTCACCGGTCTTGCCGCCGGCGATCTTGCCTATGAGGGTGCGCGCCGGCTTCTCGATGAGCATCAGCGCATGGTTCTGTCGGGCGCGGATCGCGACGCCTTCCTTGCGGCGATCGGCCGGCGCCCTGATCCATCGCCGCGTCTTGTCGAGGCTTTGAAGCGTCATCGCCATCTCTTCGGCTGATCGTGCATGATTAAAGCGATCGAACCGCTCGGCAAGCATGACCGCGCGGCGTTTTCGTGCGGTGTGGCTGCGCTCGATGATTGGTTCCGTCTTCGCGCCGGGCAGGACGAGAAGCGTAATGTGGCGCGTGTTTTCGTCGCCATCGACGATCAACGCGGGATCGTGGGTTTCTACAGCTTGAGTTCCTTCACACTCGCCATCGCCGACCTGCCGCCAGAACATGCAAAACGTCTGCCTCGCTATGAAGCCATTCCGGCTGCTCTCATTGGGCGTCTCGCGCGTGATGAGAAAGCTCGCGGCGAAGGGGTCGGCGATCTTCTTCTCGCCGACGCGGTTCGTAGGGTGATTGAGGCCTCCCGTTCGCTCGCGGTATTCGCCATCGTTGTCGAAGCGACGGATGAAAAGGCCGCGTCCTTCTATCACGACTTTGGATTCGCGCCGTTTCCGAACCGTCCGCTCAGACTGTTCATGCCTGCGTCCGAAGCCGCGGAGGCGGTTTCTCGATAGCTTCGCTCGCTCTCCCGATCCGAGGCTATCGCATCAAAGGGTGAAGCGGACGTCCGTCAAATTGATATCGAGGCCGCAAAATTGCGGCATAAGACGATGACACAATGCGAAGTGAGGCTAGCCGAGCTGCAGAAGCGAATCGCAGCGCTGGATGACGAGCGTACGGCGATTGCTGCCGAGATTGCAGCGCTGGAACAGGCGCAAATGCTAGCGATGCCGTTTCCGGACATCGTCTCTTTGGAACGGGTCGGACGTATTGTTGATCGACATTCAGAAACTGATCAGAAAATTTCGTTGTTTCGTGAGATGTTTCGAGGACGTACCGATGTCTTTCCGATCCGTTGGGACAACGCCAAATCCGGCAAGAGCGGCTATGCGCCCGCCTGTCACAACGAATGGCAACGCGGTGTGTGCGAAAAGCCTCGTGTCAAATGCTCAATGTGTCCGAATCAAGCTTTCATCGAGGTCTCCGATAATCTGATTGAGCGGCATTTGCGGGGTACAACATCAATGGGAACCCCTTTCGTCATGGGTCTCTATCCAATGTTACCTGGCGGAACATGCTACTTGCTGGTAGCTGACTTTGACCGGGAAGATTGGCGTCGCGACGCGGTGGCTTATGTAGAAACATGCGATCTCTTGCGCGTCCCGTGCGCACTGGAGCGTTCCCGTTCCGGGAATGGGGCGCATGTTTGGATTTTCTTCCAAGAGCCAGTCCCCGCTGCGGCGGCGCGCCGCCTCGGCTCCTCCATCATCACAGATACGATGGAGCGGGTACCTGACATCGGTTTTCGTTCTTACGACCGGTTCTTTCCGAGCCAGGACACGTTGTCGATCGGTGGCTTCGGCAACCTCATCGCGCTGCCGCTCCAGGGAATAGCCCGCCGTAAAGAGAACAGCGTGTTTGTCGATGGTGACCTTGCGCCTTACGCCGACCAATGGGGATACCTTGCTGGCGTTCAACGCATGGCTAGAGACAGCCTTGAACGCATTGTTGAGCGTGCAAGTGCTGGAGGCAGAGTGCTCGGCGTCCGGCTCCCATTGGACGAAGGAGAGGACGAGCCATGGCTTCGAGCGCCTTCTCGACGTAGTCCGCAGCCGGCCATCGCAGGAGTATTGCCTGCTTCAATTCGCATAGTTCTCGGCGATCAGATTTACGTGCCCCGAGCCGAATTGCCAGCCGGCCTCGTTGCCAAGCTAGTCCGGCTGGCGGCGTTCCAGAATCCGGAATTCTACGCCGCTCAAGCTATGCGTCTGTCGACACACAATACGCCCCGAATCATCTCGTGTGCCGAACTGACTGAGAAGTACATCGCGCTCCCACGCGGTTGCTTGGATGTGGTCCGCGCGCTTTTCGAAGAGTTGCAGGTTCGGATCGAATTCGCTGACGAGCGGAAGACAGGCTGCGCCATCGACGTGAAATTCATCGGTCTGTTGCGCGAGGATCAAGAACGCGCCTTCGCGGCGCTGCGTAATCACGACGCTGGTGTTCTTGCTGCCACGACTGCTTTCGGTAAAACGGTCGTCGGCGCCCGCATGATTGCCGAGCGTGGGGTAAGTACGCTGGTGCTCGTTCATCGGCGTCAGCTCATGGATCAATGGGTCGAGCGCCTATCCACTTTCCTCGATCTACCGCGAGCCAAGATAGGCACCATCGGCGGCGGCAAGCGCCGGCCGACCGGAGTCGTCGATGTAGCCCTCATCCAAAGCCTAGTGCGAAAAGGAGAAGTTGACGACATCGTTGGCGATTACGGGCATCTCGTCGTTGACGAGTGTCACCACTTGTCCGCGGTCAGCTTCGAACTGGTTGCCCGGAGAACCAAGGCGCGCTTTGTTCTCGGGCTATCGGCAACGGTCACCCGCAAAGATGGCCATCATCCAATTATTTTTATGCAATGTGGACCCATTCGTTTTCGAGTCGACGCGAGGAACGAGGCCGCCAAGAGGCCGTTCCACCATCGTGTTCAGATCAGGGAGACCTCGTTTCAACTTCCCGAACAAGCGAACGGCAGTTCGCTGCCGATCCACCAAATCTATTCAATTTTGGCGAACGACGAAGCTCGCAACGCTTTGATTTTTGATGACGTTCTTGCCGCTCTCGAAGCAAGACGCTCTCCGGTCATCATCACAGAACGTTCGGACCATGTGGCGCTACTCGCCGAACGCTTCGAGAAATTCGCCAGAAATGTTGTTGTTCTCAAGGGTGGTCAGAGCGAACGGCAACGCCGCGCTCTGATGGAGCGCCTCGCGTCTATTGCTGATCACGAAGAGCGATTGCTGGTTGCAACTGGGAGATACCTCGGGGAGGGGTTCGATGATCCTCGACTTGACACGCTGTTTCTTGCGATGCCGATCTCATGGCGGGGAACGCTTGCTCAATATGCCGGCCGTCTGCACAGGCTTCACGACAGGAAACGTGAGGTTATTATATATGACTATGTTGATCCTCGTGTCCCGATGTTGGCGCGGATGGCGGCGAGGAGACGCGCGGGATACAGCTCGCTCGGATATGAGATTAGTTTGGACGGTAGCGAACATAAGAGGGGCCTTTTCGTGGATCACTGAAGACTGATCATATTCAGGAACTCAGCAGCACATTAACTCCGCCATGGCCCCACTACAGTATTTCGATTGATGCGGGGAAGTGTCTCGGTTTCCGGCGCACGATTCACGCCGCCGCTGTTTTTATCTCAGCCAGATTCTGGAATTCAGTCATAATTTCACTGCGATGCTGCGCGAGGTATCGCACCACCCGCGCATTGCTGAACCGCTTGGGCTGTGGATGTCCGGGTCCAGGGCTGCATATTGATTGACGCGGCGCGGCCACGGTCTACTTTTTGGCAATGCTGCGGCGCGCTGATTCGAAGAGCAAGCAGAAACCGCTCCCGTCAGGAGTGGGGACGAAACGTCGTGTGGCTGAAAAAGCCCGCGCCGTGCTGGATCGACCTCCGCCGCTGCAGGGGTGGCGGACCACCGACGACGATGAGATTGCGCTGCGCCGTTGGCGAGGCCGCACCGAGATTATTGCCATCGAGGCACTGGAACCCAAGCAGCCGTTTTTCGGCACGTTCCGCGTGCAGTCGGGAAGCGGCGGCTTCTACGAGGTGGAAATCCGCGACCTCGACGCCTTCAGCAATTCCTGCGGCTGTATCGATCATCGTGCCAACGGGCTTGGAACCTGCAAGCACATCGAGGGCGTGCTCGCGGCGCTGCGCCAGCGTAGCGCCAAGGCGTTCCGTGAGGCTGCGGCCCGGGGCAATCCGCGCGTCGAGGTGTTCCTGGATCGTCGCGGCGCTGCAACGCCGGCATTGATGTGGCCCGCGGGCGAGCGCCGCCATGCGTACGCGGCGAGCGGTTGGCTCGCTGCTTTCATTGGACCGAATGGCGCCCTTACTTGCGATCCGGGCAAGGTCGAGGCGCTCGTTTCCGCATGGCGCGTTGCGCCCGCCGACATCCGCAGCCGGATTCGGGTGTCGCGCCACTTTTCGCCGTGGCTCGACCGGCTGCGCCGGGAGCGCTCGCGCGAGGAGGCGCGCGCGGCCTTCCTCGCCGAGGTCAAGGACGGTGCCGCGAGTTTCGATTTATTGCGCCACCCGCTGCTGTCCTATCAACGCGAAGGCATGCTGCATCTTGCATTCGGAGAACGGACCCTGCTGGCCGACGAGATGGGCCTTGGCAAGACCGTCCAGGCGATTGCCGCTTGCGAGCTTTTGGCCCGCCGCAAGGGCATCGAACGCGTGCTGGTCGTGTGCCCGGCCTCGCTCAAGGCGGAATGGGAAGAGCAGATCGCGCGCTTCACCGACCGCCCGGCGCGATCGGTCTTTGGCGCCCGGCCGGCGCGCCTTGCCGTCTACTGCGAGCCGTCGTTCTTCACCATCGTGAACTATGAGCAGGTGCTGGGCGATGCCCAGGACATGAACGAGATTCTGCGTCCCGACGTGGTTGTGCTCGACGAGGCGCAGCGCATCAAGAACTGGCAGATCAAAACCGCGCGCTGGGTGAAATCGCTGCGCTCACCCTATGCCTTCGTGTTGACCGGCACACCGGTCGAGAACCGCATCGACGAGCTCTATTCGATCGTCCAGTACCTCGACCCGGAACTGGTCGGGCCGCTGTTCCGCTTCAATCGCGACTTCTATGAACTCGACGAGCGTGGCCGACCAGTCGCCTATAAGAACCTCGCGGAATTGCGCCGCCGGTTGCAACCGGTGATGCTCCGCCGCCGCAAGTCCGATGTCGAGTCGGAGCTGCCGGGCCGCACGGTGAAGACCTATTTCGTGCCGATGGTCGAGGAGCAGAAGCTCCGCTACGACGAGTACAGCAAGCAGGCTGCCCGCCTGCTGGCCTTGGCGCAGCGCCGCGCCTTGCTGCCGAAGGAATTCGAGCGCCTGCAAATGCTGCTCGCCTGCATGCGCATGATCTGCGACACGCCGGCGATCCTCGATCCGACCTGCCGCGTGAGCCCCAAGCTCGAAGAGCTGGAAGGCATCCTGACCGACCTGCTGGAAGAGCCGGACCGCAAGATCATCGTGTTCTCCGAATGGGAACGGATGCTGCAAATGATCCGCGAACTTGCCGGCGAACTGGGCGTGGATGTGGCTTGGCACACCGGCTCGGTGCCGCAGCAGCGCCGCCGCGCCGAAATCGTCCGCTTCAAGCAAGATCTTGCCTGCCGGTTGTTCCTCTCCACCGACAGTGGCAGCGTCGGGCTCAATCTGCAGGTCGCGAGCGCGGTCGTGAACGTCGACCTGCCTTGGAATCCGGCGAAGCTTGAGCAACGCATCGCACGTGCCTGGCGTAAGAACCAGACGCGTTCGGTGACGGTCGTCAATCTCGTTTGCGAAAATTCGATCGAGCACCAGATTCTGCACCTTCTCGGTCACAAGCAAGCGCTGGCCGACGGCGTGCTCGACGGCCAAGGCGATCTCAGTGCGCTCAAGATGCCGTCCGGCCGGGCGGCCATGATCGAGCGCATGCAGGCGATGATGCAGGTGGAGGCGAGTGCCGCGCCGCGCATCCTATCGCCGGAAGAAGCCTTTGCCGAAGAGTTGCGGCGTCGCCATGGCGAGCGGGCGCTGCTGATCGAAGCCTGGACGGGCGGCGATGGCCGTGTCCGCCTCTTGGCCGTCCTCGACCTCGACGGCGAAGCGCTCGCGGCGGAGGCGAAACGGCACGAGGCGCGCCATGAGGTCGGTCCCGCGGTCGAGGTGATCGACCGCCCGAGCTGGCTCACCATGCGGCGACTGGCTGCGAGCGGTATGATTACGCTGGCCGAGGGTCAATCCCGCGTGCTGCACCAGTCGCCGGACTTTATAGCCACCGCCGATCCAAGTTTCGACCCGCAGGCGCGCGCAGCCGAACTGCGCGGCGAGGCCGAGCGGTTGCTGCGCATGGCGCGCGTGCTCGCGGCCGGAGGTTTTCCGGAAGAGGCGCTGCCGCTCATTGCCAAGGCGATCGGCATCGGTGCCGCAGCGATGCTCGCGGCGCTCGGCGAGATCGCGGCAGGAGTCTCCGTTGCGACGCCAGCACAGATTCGCGACCTGGTCGATCGTGGCATCTTGGCTGCGCAGGCGGAGGCGGCACTCTCGGACCTATGGTCCGTTGCTGGCGGGCGCACTGTTGCCGACGTGGAATCTCTCATCGGGATGGGAGCGCTCGCTATCGCAGGGCTCGATGAAAGCAATAATAAAAGAGCCGCATAAAGCTCGCCTTCGACGACATACCAGTCGTACAGGATCGGCAGCTCGACGCGCTAGAGGCTCTTCAAGAGCCTCGCATGACGCCCATCTAGGTTGAGGCCTTCAAGATGGACTGTAGGCGCTTTTCCCACTGAGCGTAGCAGTCCTTCAGCTCGGCTTCGTAATTGTAGGTCTGATAGACACCAACGATGCCGCCGCGTGTCCCTGAAACATGATTAAGGGCGGCTTCGGTGTGCTCGATCTTGATGCCCATGCGCTGCCACTGATGAGCGAAGGTGCGGCGCAGATCGTGAAGCGTCCAGGGATCAATCGGGCATAGTACATCTAGCGCCATCTTCTGCTTGGACCATCCACCGAAGACCGTATCGCCACGTTGCGCGGGAAAAAGAAAATCACTTTCGTTCGGAATGTTGTCGAAGACAGCCTGCGCCATCGTCCCTATCGGGAACTTGTGGTCGCGCTTATTCTTGGTGAGAGAGCCGGGGAGGGTGCAGTGACCTTCTGCAAAGCACCTGCGACGAAGCCATGCAATTTCGCTCCGTCGCTGGCCGGTAAGAATGCAGAGCTGCACAATAGTACCGAAGGGGTAACCGAATTTCTTTGCGGCGTTGTAGACGGCGGCAAGTTCATTGTCAGTTAGAACGCGGTTGCGGGATGGTCGCTTGATGGTTTGCATCCCTTCGCATGGAGAATGCGCGACGTAGTGCCGGCGCTGCGCCCATCGAAAAAACACCTTTATCGCTACGAGCGCGTGATTCTGCTCTGAGACGGTCTTTTGAAGGTGATCGATTCGGCGGTTGATGTCTTGAGGTGTGATTTCATTGACGGGCTTCCTACCGAAGGCGAAGTGGCGATTGAGAAGGCGCGTGTAGTCCCGCACGGTACGAGGCTTGTTCTTGCACTCACAGATGGCGAGGAAGAGGGTTTTTGCTTCGTCGAAGGTGGGTGCAGCCTCGGGTTTCGCGATGCCAAGCTGCTTTTCGGCAAGGATGGTTTTCGCCTTGGTGCGGGCATCCTTGAGCGGGACAACTCCTACATCCGCTATCTTGATCCGCTGGCGTCCGGGTCCGAAGGTGAGCACGTAGCTCATGCCCCGCTCGTTCACGCGCACCCCGAAACCCTTGAGGCTCTTGTCGATGTAAGTTACCTGCTTGCCCGGGGTAGGCCGCAGGCTCCGCAGGGTGATATCGGTGAGAGTTACAACCGGCATGTGCGCCTTTTCAGTCTCGCCCCAGTCTCGCAAATCGCGTGAGAAGTGGTGAGAAGCTATGAGTAGCTATGGACAAGTGAAAACGACGAAAGTATATATATTATAATAGCTTACAATATAAATTTCAATGGTATTGGGGCGTAGCCAAGTGGTAAGGCAGCGGATTTTGATTCCGCCATTCGGAGGTTCGAATCCTCCCGCCCCAGCCAGCATTTAAGTAGTTGATATTACAGTGTTATTACTACTTAGGCCGGTTCGATTTCATCGCGGTTTGGCGGGGTTTTCTTAGCAGCCCGCACGATCCAATTTTCGGCGGAGACGGTCTGACGCGTAATCTCGGCGACAGTGGACGCGAAAATCTCTCGGGCCCCATTTCGTGGTTGACTTTTACGCGCTGAAACGCAGATGCCGCACGCTAAGATTGGACTATTGGCGATGTGCCTTGGCTCGGTTGAGCGCAGCGGGTGGTTGGTGTGTTGGACACATCGATGGCTACCGCTGGATTGCAAAAAGCCCCGCGCACGTTGGTGGCGGGGCTTAGATCGCAGCGTCACTTCGGTACGGGTAGAGCGTCTTCAATTCATTATGCGCGCGAGTCGAGTGACAATCCTATACTGAATGCCTTTTGGCGCGTTGCGCCTTCGGATCGTTTCAACGTTTTGGCAATTCTCGCCGCGGGAGTTTTCTTTCGAGCGAGCAACTTCAGTTCACGAACCTCTACGGAATTCCACGCGCGTCTCTTAGATGCTTTCTTCACGATGTAAAGTCTCCATTTGTGGGAAAGGGGCGCTCTTATATCTGGTAGTGTTTCATAAGGAATGCCCCGCGCACGTAAGTGGCGGGCTTGAGATCAAAGCGCAACTGGTACGAGCTGCGACGTTCCACAAAGTAGCACACGATTCTGCCGCTCACAGTGCCGACGATTTTACAAATCCGAGCTGTGTTCGTTGCTCAGCCCAGTCCGCCGGCAGTCGCGATGCTACCTATACCTTGTTGCTGCCAATATCGGCGCGGTGATCATGCCCTGGATGGTGTTTTACCAGCAGTCGTCGGTCGTGGAAAAAGGGCTGTCGCTTGACGACTTGCCAGCCGCGCGTCTGGACACTGCGTTTGGTGCGACGGTGACGCAAATAGTAATGGCAGCGGTATTGATTGCTACTGCCGCGACGCTAGGAAAAACTACGCAATCCGGCTCACTCGATAGAGCCGGACGATTTGTTCCCACGTCAGCAGATAGGTGAAGCGGCCGCACATTCAAAACCAGTGGAATCCCATCCAGCCGCAATAAAAAATGAACCCGATGAAGGCGAGCAGCATCCCGAAGACGGCGGCGGCGATAAGCTCCGACCACTTCAACGGTATGCCTCCATGACGATAAGGACGGCTGCCAAAAAGGTCACGAAAGCAACCCCGGCCAGAAAGTAGAGAATTATCGTTTTGGACCGATCAGTCATCGCGGTATCGACCTAAAAAGAAGCCTCGGTCCTGCGACCGGAGCCCCCTCTCATGCCGGGGCTCAGACGATACCCGGCCACGCGCAGCATCATGCAGCCGAACGATAATCAAGAGGTTAAAAAGTGACCGCAGAAATGCTGGGCCGCTGCGACTTCTGACGGAGGACTTACCTTGCTGTACGGTGAAGCAACTCCGGCAAGAACGATAAGGTGAGCTTCCTCTATACGATAGCCACCCAGCGAAGCACCAAGTTGCCAGACGTCGCGAGCATCGTCGAATTTGCCCAAACCGATCTGGACCGCGCGGTATTGCGATTGCTCGGCAGCGTCTCCGATATCGATTTCACGATCATGGCTCCGCCGGACATTCCGGCAGATCGCACGGCGAGCCTTCGCAAAGCCTTTCTTGAAATGGTGAAGGATCCGGATTTTCTTGTCGAAGCGACGAAGATTGGGCTTGATCCGGACCCTCTGTCAGGTGACGAACTACAGAAAGTTGTCGCGGATACGCTCGACGCAACTGGTGAAGCCTTGAGAAAGCTGCGAGAGGTCACTCAACCACCCCGCTAGACTTGGTCTGCAAGACTTGATTCATTTGCCTCGATGATGATCTCAAGGCAGTGCTTGGGTATTCTTCGATACTGCTGCGGAACCGGCGCGAGGATAAAATCCTGAGAGAGAATTGTCGCAGGAGAGTATGCGCTTTAGGAATAATTCCACTAATCCAGGACAATCCGGCGGCGACGATTGGCGCCATGTCTACAAGAGCATGGATTGTACCGCAGTCGAAGGAAGTCTGAAATGGCCTATGCTGTAGCCGTCGATATCGGCGGCACCTTTACCGATCTCGTGGCCTACGATTACGACAATCACACGGTGGCCTACACCAAAAGCTCGACCACCTACGGAAATCTGGTCGAGGGCGTGCTCGAATGCTTCGTCAAGGCGAAGCTCGATCCGCATAACGCCAATTTCGTCAACCACGGCACCACTCTGGTGATCAATTCGCTGATCCAGCGCAAGGGCGCCAAGGCGGCACTTGTCACCACCGCCGGCTTTCGCGACGTGCTTGAGATCGCGCGTGGCAACCGCCCCGATCCGTTCGATCTGCATTATCACCGCGATGAGCCCTTGATTCCGCGCCCGTTGCGCTTCGAGGTGAAAGAGCGCATCGGCAGCAAGGGCGAGATCGTCACGCCGCTCGATGAGCCCGCGCTCGAGGCACTCGCGGCAAAGCTCGATGCGCTCGGTATCGAGGCCGTCGCGATCTTCTTCATGAATTCCTACGCCAACCCCGAGCACGAAGAGAGAGCCGCGGCGATCCTGCGCGCGCAGATGCCGCACACCTATGTCACCTGTTCCACCGAGCTGACGCGGGAATGGTACGAATACGAGCGCACCTCAACGGTCGCGGCCAATGCCTATGTGGGGCCGCAGGTCACCACCTATATCCGTCGCCTCAACAGCGATCTCGAAGCCAAGGGTTTCGCGGGCTCGCTGTTTATGATGGGCTCGAACGGTGGCCTGCTTTCGATCGAGCGCACCTGCCGGCAGCCGGTGGGCCTCGTGGAATCGGGCCCGATCGGCGGCTGCATCGGGGCGGGCGCCTATGCGGAGGCGCTGGGCTTGCCCAATGTCATCGCCTTCGATATGGGAGGCACCACCGCCAAATGCGCGCTGGTTGAGAATGGCCGCTTCTCGATCGATTCCGTCTATTACGCAGGCGGCTACGTGAAAGGCTTCCCGATCAAATCATCGGTCATCAACATCGTCGAGGTGGGATCGGGCGGCGGCTCGATTGCCTGGCTCGATCCGCAGCTTCGCCTGCATGTCGGCCCCCAGAGCGCGGGCTCAACGCCGGGCCCGGCTTGCTACGGCAACGGCGGCACCGAGCCGACCGTGACCGACGCCAATTTGGTGCTCGGCCGGATTAATCCCGATCGCTTCCTGGGTGGTGAAATCAAGCTCGATGCCGGTTCTGCGCGCAAGGCGGTCGCGCCGATCGCGGAGCCGCTCGGCTATACCGGGCGCAACGGCTTGATCGAGATGGCGGACGGCATTTTGGCGCTCGCAACCGCGATCATGGGCGGCGCCATCAAACAAATCTCGGTCGAGCACGGGCTCGATCCGCGCGAATTCGTGCTGTTTTGTTATGGCGGCGGGGGGCCGCTGCACGGCTCGGCGCTCGCGCGCGAGCTTTCGATTCCGACCGTTGTCATCCCGCCCGAGCCCGGAAACTTCTCCGCTGTCGGCATGCTGCTCGCCGATGCGCGCCTTGATCTCTCCAAGACTTTCGTCGGCGTTCTCAACGAAGCGACAATCGCCTCATTGAAAGACGCCTTCCGCGAGATGGAAGAGGAGGCGCGCGCCGCGCTCATTCGCGATTTCGGCGCCGGCAAGGTGTTCTTCGAGCACCACGCGGAGATGCGCTATACCGGACAGCGCCATAATATCAAGGTGCCGATTTCCGGGCTCGCCGATCCCGCTAGCATTCGCGTCGCCTTCGACCGTGACTATAAGCGCCGTTACGGCCATGCTGACAGCAATGCCGCCGCGGAGTTCCAGGCGCTGCATCTGTCGGCCTTCACCCGCCTGCGGCGGCCGGAACTCGCGCACTTGCCGCGCACCCAGGTGACGTCGAGCCGGACTGAAAAGCGCCCGGTCTACTTCGGCGGTCGCGCCGGTACGATCGAGACGCAAGTCTACAACCGCACCTCGCTGCCGCCGGGTTTCAAGGCAAGCGGACCGGCCTTGATCGAAGAATACGGATCAACCACGCTCGCTTGGCCACAGGACCGGTTTGAGGTCGGCGCACTCGGCGAGATCCGTATCCATTGCGCGCCAACCTAATCGCCCGAGCCCCGCATGCAAGAACTCGCTCAGCGTACAGGTGCCTCCGCCGCGTTCGATCCAATCACGCTCGAAGTAATCCGGCATGCGCTGGTCTCGATCACCAATCAGATCGACGCCAATATCAAGCGCACGGCGTTCAGCCCCTACATTTACGAATATAACGACTTCGCGGTCGGTCTCGTCGGCGCTGACGGCCAGCTCGTCGCCCAATGCACTGGCGGGATGCCGCCGTTCGTCGCCGATTCCGTCGGCATGGCAGTGCGCGATGGGCTCTCGATGTACGGCAAAGCGCGGCTGCATCATGGCGACGTCGTCGTCTGCAATCACGCTGCGGTGCAGGGCCAACATCTCAACAACACGGTGATGTATACGCCGATCTATGCGGGGCCGCGGCGCGAGAGCCTGATCGGTTTCTTCGCTATCAACGTGCACTGGATCGAGATCGGCGGCATCCAGACCAATTCGACCGACATTTTCATGGAAGGGTTGCAGCTGCGCTCGATCAAGATGTGGTCGAAGGGCGAGCCGATCGAGGAGGTCTACCGGATCATCGAGAATAATACGCGCATGCCGCTGGAGCTGATGGGCGACATCGCCGCGCAGCTCGCCGGCTGCCTGCTCGGTCGTGATCTGGTTGCGGATCTTGCAACGAAGTATAGTGTTTCGACGTTTCAGCGCGCGGTCGCGCTCATCCTGGATCAGTCCGAAGCGGCCGCCCGCGCCTTCATCGGGGCGATGCCGGACGGCGTCTATTCGACCGAAACTTATCTCGACAACGACCGCTTCGGCGACACCCCGGTCCCGATCAATGTGAAAGTGATTGTCGCCGGCGATGAGCTCACAGTTGACTATTCCGAAATCGCCGCGCAAGCCAAGGGCCCGATCAATTCCGGCTATTACGGGGGCGGCCAAACTACCGCCCGGGTCGCATTCAAATATCTTCTGGGTTCTGCCGAGATGGCGAACGAGGGAACGTTCCGCCCGATCAAGCTCATTCTGCCGCCGGGCAAGCTGCTGAGCGCCGACCCGACCGCGCCGATGTTCATGTATCCGACGCCGTTTCCGACCGTGATCGATGCCGTCATCAAGGCGCTGGAGAACGCGCTGCCAAGTCGCGTGCCGGGCGGGCACTTCGGAACCCATTCCGGCGTCCGCTTCTATGGCCGGCGCGCCAACGGATCGTTCTTTGACACCCACGACAGCGGCCACGGCGGCTGGGGCGCTTGGGCGACCCATGACGGCGCCGGCCCGTTCCGCACTATGGCGCATGGCGATACCCGCATCATTCCACTCGAGCTGCAGGAATCGCTGATGCCGTTCCGGATCGAGGAATTCTCGTTGCGGGTGGATTCCGCTGGCGCTGGCAGGTTCCGCGGCGGTCTCGGCTTCCGCAAGAAGTACCGCATACTCGCGCCGTGCAATCTCGGCACCAATCTCGACCGCACGTTATGCCCGCCCTGGGGTGTGCAAGGCGGCAAGGCGGCCAAGTCCGGCCGCATCACCGTAGTCGAGGCCGCGACAGGCAAGGACGTCAGCGCCGACAAGGAGAACGCCTATCGGCTCGAGCCCGGCGACATAGTCTGCGTCGAGACCGGCGGCGGTGGCGGCTACGGGCCGGCCTCGGAACGCTCGCTCGATCTTATCCAGCGCGATCTCGACGCCCGCTACATCACTGCCGCGGCGGCCGAACAGGACTACGGCGTCAAGGTCAGCCGCGATGGAACGGTGCAGCGATGAAGATGCGAGCTAGGCCACTTCCACTGCTTCGACTAAACTTGCTGAAACGATCGGTGTCGATCGTTCGTTGAGTAAATACGCATAAACTCGGTCCGGGTTGGGGAGGTTACGGTGCTAAATCCGATCTTGCGGTTTTCGTTGGCCCTCGCGATCGCGACCGCAAGCGGCGCGGCGGCCAGCGCCGAGGAGATGAGCCCGGCGCTGAAGGAGCTGGCGGCGGCTGCTAACAAGGAGGGCACGCTGACGTTGAGCTGGAGTCAATCGACCCTCGCTGGCAGCCAGGGCGCGGCGCGCTTCCAGACAGCGATCAACAGGATGTTCGGCACGGATATCCGTATCAATTTCGTGCCCGGCGCGGACATGGCGCGGCTCGTCAACCAGCTCGCGACCGAGTTTTCCGCGGGCCAGAAGGCGAGCGTCGATATCGCGCTCGGCGCCGCGCCGCAACTCAGCCAGGTCCTCAAGATCAACTTCTTCGAGCAAGTCGACTGGAAGCAGTATCTTCCGGGACGCATCACCGCGGACATGATCGAGCTCGACGGTAAGATCATCCGCGTCGTGACCGGGCTGTCCGGCGTCACCTACAATTCGCAGCTGGCGCCGATGAAGCCGACCGTGCTGGAGGATTTTCTCAAGCCGGCATGGAAGGGCAAGCTCGCCTCGACGCCCTATGCTGCGGGTTTCGACGTGCTGCTTGCCGACGACGTCTGGGGCAAAGACAAGACCGTCGCCTATGTGCGCGCACTGAGCAAACAGATCGCCGGTCTCATCCGCTGCGGGGAGGCCGAGCGGATCGCCACCGGCGAATATCTCGGCCTGGTGATGGACTGCACCGGCCAGGACGCGCTGCAATGGCAGGAGCGCGGCGCACCGCTCGAGCAGATGATGCCGCTCGATGCCGCGCAGCTGCGCTACTATTATTTTGCCGTTCCCAAGAACGCCCAGCATCCCAACGCGGCCAAGCTGTACACGACCTTCATCCTGACCAAGGAAGGGCAGGAGCTCGCCTACAACACCTGGAAGACCGACCTACACTCCCTGCCGGGCTCGAAAATGGGCGCCATGGTCGCCGACTACCAAAAGCGTGATATCAAGTTCAAGGAGGTCACGGCCAACTGGTGGGGAGCGCATCCCGAGATAGATGCCGGCAAGAGCGAGCTGATCAAGATTTTGACCACCAAGGAATGAACTTCAGACGGCCATGGCCGTACTTGCCCGCCCATGAAGTTAACGTCGACTTTGGCCAAATCGCTGTCACGACGGCGGCAATCCTTCGACCTCATGCCGGCGATCATGCTGCTCGTCGTCGTGGCCGCGAGCGTCGTGGTCGTGTGCCATCTCGCCGTCGTGTTGTGGCTGAGCTGGACCAGCGGCCGGCCGGGCGACCCCGAACTCAGCTATACTGCGCGCAATTTCATCGAGGTGTTCTCCGATCAACGCACCTACAGCGTGCTCATCGATACGCTCGGCTTCGCCTTAATATCGCTGATTGTGGCGCTCGCCTTCGGTATTCCGGCCGCCTGGCTCGCGGAACGCACGGACTTGCAAGGCAAGACTCTTCTGTTCACGCTCATGGCGGTGGGTCTGCTGATCCCGGGCTTTGCCGCAGCCATGGGTTGGCTGTTCCTCCTGCATCCCCGCATCGGCCTATTCAATCAGTTCCTGGTAGGCACGTTGCATTGGGTCGGCGTGCCGCTCAACATCACCAGCATTCTTGGCATGGGCTGGGTGCAGGGGCTCAACCTCGCGCCGCTCGCCTTCATCATGACGGCAGCGGTATTCCGCGCCATGGATCCCTCGCTTGAGGAAGCGGCGCAGATGCACGGCGCCGGCCATTTGACCGTGCTGCGACGGATCACCGTGCCGCTCGCCTGGCCCGGCATTTTGGCGGCCGCTATTTACATTTTCATGACAGCGTTCGCCGCCTTCGACGTGCCGGCGATCATCGGCTGGGGCAACCGCATTTTCACCTTCACCACCTATCTCTATCTGCTGCTTAATCCGCAGGACGTGCTGCCGAGTTATGGAATGGGCGCCGCGCTCAGCACGGTCGCAATGGGCTTGGCGGCGCTGATGAGCTGGTGGTATGGCGCCATGCAGCAGCGTTCGCGCCGGTTCGCGGTCGTAACCGGGCGGGCCTATCGGCCGAAGATCATCCGGCTCGGACGGCGCGCCATCGCTGCCTGGTGCTTCATCGGCCTTTATCTCGTGCTCGCCATGGTGCTGCCGATCACTCTCCTGACCTGGAGCTCGCTACTGCCGTTCTTTCAGCTGCCGTCGCCGCACGCGTTCGCCGCCATCTCGCTCACGCATTATGTCACGCTGCCGTGGGAGCTGACGCTCAACGCTTTGTGGAACACCGCGCTGCTCGCCATTTTGACGCCGACACTCACCCTTGCCATCAGCCTCGCCTTCTCCTGGATCGTGCTGCGCTCGAAAATCCCGGGCCGCGCCGGATTCGACTTCATCGCCTTCCTGCCGCACGCTGTGCCCTCAATCGTGTTCGGGGTCGGCGCGCTGCTCATCACGCTGTTCGTCATCCAGCGCGCGTTGCCGATTTACGGAACCATCTGGATCCTGCTCATCGTGTTCGCCATCGCGCGCTTAAGCTACGGCACGCGGATGACCAACAGCGGGCTTATTCAGATTCACACCGAACTCGAAGAGTCTGCCCAGATGAGCGGCGGCACTGGCTGGGACGCGTTCCGGCGCATCTCGCTGCCGCTCTTGGCACCGACGCTGCTCTATGCGTGGCTGTGGATCGCGCTGCTGACGTTTCGCGAGCTCACCCTCGCTGTCATTCTCTCGACAGCAGACAATCTTACCTTTCCCGTCGTGGTCTGGGACCTTTGGCTCGGCGGCGGGCTCGGACAGGCTTCCGCGCTCGCGATAGTGATGCTGTTGATCATGACGCCGATGATCGCGGTCTACTGGTTCTTCGCCCGCCGGCGAGGCTTGATCGCGAGTTGAGGCACGGCGCCGAGGTTGAACAGGTAAAACAACTGGCTCTGATCGCCGGTCTGTCGCCCCATCATGGCAAACCTCCGTCGCTGCATCCTTCCAGCAGGCAGAATCACAGTTCGCCAAAAATCACGAACCCTTTTTCAAAACTATCGACCCATCACGTCGCATTGCTGCGCGACTTTGGTGCAATGCAGCACGTGAAGTGTGCCGCGCCGGAATGGTGGCGAAAGCAATGCAGGCCGGATTGAGGGTCACGGAAGACGAGCCGATCGAGGGTTACGACCGCCGCCATGTCGACGATCCGTTCGACAACCGGATCGAGCTGATCGAGCCGCACGCGAAATGAATCACGGCGGGCAGATATAGCCTAGGCCGCTTGGATTTTTGAAGCAGCCGACCGCCGCCGGCATGACTTGTTTCGGCAGCCACAGCACTATCTTCGGGAAATAGATGCAGAACGAGATGGTGAGCAGAAACACGACATAGATCGGCAGTGCCGCGCTCAGCGCCTGCGAGAATCGCACGCCCACGAATTTCGACGCCATCAGCAATACCAGCCCATAGGGCGGCGTAATCAGCCCGAAGGCCAGCGTCGCGATCAGCACGACACCCATATGGACCGGATTGATGTTGCCGGCCTGTGTCAAGGCATTCACCAGCGGCATAAAAATGATGATGGTCGGCACCGGCTCGATGAAATCGCCGATGATCGTGAACAACACCACCATCAGCAGCATGATCAAATGCGGGTCGGTGCCAGCAATTGCGGTAATCCAGTCGGCAATGACGAGCGCGCCACGCAGATAGGCCAGCATCCAGCCGAACGCATTGGCCGCGCCGATCGTGATCAATGGCAGCGAGAAAATCAGCCCGGCCAAGCAGAAATCATAGGGCAATTGCCAGATGTGTTTCGGGTTAAGCGTCGGGATGATGACCAGCAAAATCCACGCAACCGCGACGACGCCTGCTTCGGTTGGCGTGAACCAGCCGGTGAGAATGCCGCCCATCAAAATAATTGGGATCATCAGCGGAAGAGCTGCGTCCTTGGTCGCAATTGCGACGGTATAAAAAGACGCGCGCTTCCGCCGCGAGCCGAGCGGGCCGAAGAAATAGCAATAGATCATCAAGCCGAAACCGATCATGAAGCCCGGCACCACACCAGCCATGAACAGGCCGGCGATCGAGACGTTGCCGACGGCGCCATAGACCACGGCCGTGATGCTCGGTGGAACCAGAGCCGCGATGGTCGAGGCCGCCGCGATGATCGCAGCGATAAATGGCGGATCATAACCCTCGCGCTTCATGGGACCGCCCAAGGCGCGGCTGATCACGGCGACATCGGCGGTCGTCGAGCCCGACATTTCCGAAAACATCATGCTGAAGACGGTGACCACCTGCGATAGGCCCCCGCGAATGTGGCCGACCAGTGCCAGCGCCAGATTGGCGACACGCATGATGACATTAGCTGAGCTCATCAACTCGCCGACCAGAAGGAAGAATGGAATAGCGAGCAGCGCCTCATTATCCATTCCGTCGAAAATCTTCTGGATAATCGCCGGCATCGAAACATCGGTGAACGAGGCGCCGACCATGACGCCTGCCATCAGCGAGAAAGCGACCGGCACGCCCATATACCCGAAGATCAGGAAGAGCGACGTCATCAAAGTGAGGATAAGCGTGGAGCTCACTTGAGGGAGCCCTTCGCGATGGTTTCGATCGGCGTGATATGAATCGCCTCTTCCGGCGATTCGGGATAGTCGAATCCGTTGCGAATTCCATTGACGAGCTGTTCGACGGTGAACAGTGCGACCAGCACCCCAGAAATCGGAATCGCCGCATAAAGCGAGGCGATCGGCGTCATCGAAGGCATGCGAAAACTACTGAAGCCGCGGAGGAAATTGATGTAGCCGAAATATATCAGGCAAATGGCGACGCCCAGCACCACGCAGCGAATGACGATTTCGATCGCCAGCCGGGGGCTGCCGTGCATCGCTTCCGAGAGCGCCGTCAGATAGAGGTGATCGTTGCGGCGCGTTGCGACCGCGGTGCCGGTGAAAATCGCGTAGATGAAGAATGTGGACGTGACTTCCTGCAGCCACAGCCACGGATACCCGATTGTGCGGGTGACGATATCGAAGATGACGGTCGTCACGAAGCCGAATAACAATAGCCCGCACAGTATCATCAGCCCGAATTCGAGAACGTCGAACGCGCGCCACTTCAAATGACGCTGCCGCTTCAGCACGAGCTTGTCGGTGAACCGCATTGTCCAGCCCCGGAAAGACGCGACACGGAGAGGCCGGGCGGCCTCTCCGTGCGGGCGGGATGATTATTTGATACCGCTGATCAGCTTTTCGATTTTGACGGCGTGCGGGCCAAGTTGGGCGGAAAACTTGTCCAGATACGGCGTCGCAATGTTAATGAAGCCCGACTTGTCAACATCGGTGACGATTTTGACGCCGAGCGCCTTGAGCTTGTCGGCCGACTGGTGCTCCAGTTCGAACGCCTTGGCTGGTTCGTCCTTGTTGACTTCGGCGCCGGCTAATTCCACCCAATGCTTCTGTTCGGCAGTGAGGCTTTGCCAGAGCTTGTCACTGATCCAGATGAGGCTGTTATTGGCCTCGTGTTCGGTGAGCGAGAGCACCGGCGCCACTTCGTAATGCTTGTTGACGAGATAGACGTTGATGCCGTTTTCGGCGAAATCAGCGACGCCGGTCTGCAGCGAAGTGTAGACGCTGCCGAACGGCATGTGCACAACCTGCGCGCCATAGGCGGGGAAGATGGCGTCCTCGGTCGGGGTCGCCTGAACGCGAACCTTCTGGCCCTTGAGGTCCTCGACCTTGTGGACTTCCTTCTTGCCGTACATCGAGCGCAAACCGAGCGTGGCGAGCCCGATCACGTGCGCGCCCTTCACCGTATCCTCGATCATCGCCTTGACGGCTTCGGTGAGTCGCGGATCGGCGATCGCTTTCGTGAGATGCATTTCGGAACGGAAGAGGAAATGTAATGACATCACGCCGGCTTCCGGCGAGATTGTGGCAGCGTTCGCCGACGCCGTGATGGCGAAGTCGATGTCGCCGGATTTCAACAATTGCAGAACTTGCGGTTCTTGGCCGAGCTGGGCGCCGGGATATTGGTCGACAATGAATTGCCCCTTGCTCAGCTCCTTCATCTTGTTGGCGAAGAGGTCGCCGGCGACGCCGTAACCGGTCGACTTCGGCTGGTCATAGGCGAACCGATAGTGCTTTTCTTGCGCATTGGCGCCGGCCGATATGGCAAACGCCATGACGCCAACGGTGATTGTCGCGCACGCGAATTGTCTCACGACGCTGTTCATTGGTAGTCCTCCCATGTCATTTATTACTATGTAGTTTTATGTCGCAGTAGAACGATTTAATACTTTCGAATCAGTCCGGGCAACGGCGCTCAGAACGGCCTGTCGCCAACAATCGTGCAGCGGCGCATCACGCGTTTCAGGCGCGCCTCATCGAAGCCGGTGGCACGGTGCAGCGTACAGCGGTTGTCCCACACGATGCACTGGTGTGGAGCCCATTTGTGGCTGTAAACGCGCGCCGGCGGCGTGATCATCAGATTGATCTCCTCGATCAGCGCGCGGCCCTCGTCATAATCCATTCCTTCGAGGGTTTCGGCATGATCCCCGAGAAAAATCGCTTTGCGCCCGGTCTGCGGATGCGTACGCACTACCGGATGTGCGACCGGAGGCACCTTGGCTTTTTGCTCCGCCGTCAGCGGGTCCTCGCCGTGGCGGCGCGTGCGCGAAAAATCGAAATTGTGAATGGCGCGACGGCCTTCGATCCTGGCCTTCATCGCGGCGGGCAGCAGGTCGTAGGCGGAATACATGTCGGCAAATTCGGTTTCGCCGCCCACGTTGGGCACGATTTCCGAATACATCATCGTCGCTTGCCCGGTGCACTCTTTCCAGGAACCGTCGGTGTGCCAGTACAGTGTGCCTCTGTCCGGATGCTTGCCGCTTGGATTGCCGTCCTTGTCTAGGTTCGACAGCAAATAGATTTCCGGATGGTCCTTATAGCCATGGTATTGGCTGAGCACGTGGATCTGCACCTCGCCGAAATTGCACGCGAATGCGACCTGCGTCGCCGGCGGCAGATCGACGTCGCGAAACAAGATCAGTTCGTAGTCGAGGAAGGCTTCATAAACCTTAGCGAACATCGCTGGCGACACTGCCTCGTCCAGTGTGATTCCGGAGATTTCGCAACCGAGCGCCGGATGCAGCGGTTTGACTTTGAACGGCCAATCGCGGGCCGCGCGTTGCGTTTTAAGCTGAGCGTGAGTCATGACGGCCTCCCGGCAGGATTTGGCAGCGCGGCAATTATGACTGTAGCAGTGCGCGTTTTCTAGTCCGCCGGGCGCGCCCTCGGCCGCGCGACGTCGGGGGCGGCGTTGGCGACGCGCGCGGAGCCCGTCATGGCGCCGGCGACGGTGATATTCTCGACCACGTCCTGCCGGCCGAGAACCTCGCTCATGCGTCCCGCCATGACACGGCCGAGCACATCGGTCGGGCCGGGCGGTCAATTACACCGCCGAGCGCGGAAATGAATTGCCGTCTTCCGACGTTGAAAGCCATTTAACCGCCCCCACTGGGATCATGTCCGCCGGAATGTAGGACAACGGTATCACGCCTCAAAATGGAGGTCTGTGACGTACTTCACAGTGCGCCATCGGTGCCGCAACGCAGAGATTCGGTCGCTATCGGGGCAAAGCAAACTCGAAATCGATCGCTTCATTCGGTTGCTCGTGACCCGAAGCGTCATTTTTGCCACCGTTAATTGACGCAGTGCGAAAGGCTCATTCGGTCGCCTCGTCGGCAGGCGCTCAAACGACGAGAATGATCCACATCAAACGTTGGATAGACGAACACTAGTGTCTCCCGTGTCGATGGCGCCTTGCGAATCTCTCAGAGGTCCAGTTTGAAGAATGCCAATCTCATTTCCTTTTTTGGATCGTTTTCGTACCGGCATGACCACGCGAAGAGTGCTTTAATTCTGTTTGGTTCCCTTCCGGAATCAGACTTGGACTTCCTGACCCCCGGCATGAGTCCCCTAATGCGGTGCGGCTCCAGCTTCATGCGCTCGCCTACAATCTCGGTAACTACTCGCGCACACTGGCGACGCCCGAACTGATCAAGGAATGGACGCTGACGAGCCTGAAGGAGAAGCTGATCAAGATCGGCGCCAAGGTCGTCTGCCCCGGCCGCTACGTCGCCTTCCAGATGGCCGAGGTCGCCATCCCACGGCAGATGTTCCAGGAGATTTTGCGGCTGATCGCGGAACTGCGGCCGCAGCCGCTGCCTGCGCCGGCGTGACGCGTTCGATGGTCTTACGCTCAAATGCAACCGACGGGAGGAGTGCGTCCAGATGCCAGCAAAAATGGCCAGATCAGCCCGCTTCGGCTGCCGGTCGGGGTGCCAAGATTGCGGCCAGTCGTCCGCGCCGCCAGGAGGTCTTGTCAGAAGGCGGCAAAAGCGCAAAAATTCACGCCGGTTCGGGGTTCATATGGGGAATCCCAGTTTGAGCCATTGGTGAAGCGGAGGAAGATCATGGCGGGGGAGCAATTGGCACGCGCCGGACTGAGCGCGATCGTGGTGGTTGCGATGCATTCGGCGGCGCTGGCGGGCCCCGGTATCGCCACCAACTGGGCCGAATCGACCTGGACCCAGGAGCAGTGCTTCGCGCGTGCCGAGGCCACGCTCACGCAGCTCGGATTCGCGACGATCGAAAGCACAAAGTTTTCCAGGTTCGCGCAAACGGGCGACTACACGCTTATGGTCCAATGCATGGCGGAGAAGAATCTAATACTTTTCGTGACCGCCGGCCCTTCGCGCGAGGAAGTACAAAAATATCAGGCCCAACTCTTTGGCAAATTCTAATTGAATGGAAGGCTGGACAATGGTGCCCCCTGTTGCACCGCGGCCACGCAATTCCAAATAACAAACGCAAGACGTGTGTTATCCGTTGATGATGCTTCAGCCCTGATCGCTGCGTTCCGCATTGCAACCTAAAATTTAGCGCCGGGGTATGTATACGGCGTGCCGTATTGCGAATCCAAAAGCTGCGGCGTTTTGTGGGGCCGCAGCGTGGCCGTTGTGCCTCCAGGGGGCGGAATGCGTGAAAGTTGCTCCGCCAAACGCGGTTATGAATTGCCGCCTACCGATGCCGACTGTCATTTTCTCCGCCCCCTAATGGGGATCATGCCTGCTGCAATGTGGGGGAGAATATCATGGCTGAAAATGGAGGTCTGTGTGCAGGTTTTCGGACGCCGGCATGTTGAGACTATCAACGCGCGCTGACGGCCGGCGTCAGAAAAGCGCCAAGGCAGGAAATCGCGGTTGGTGGTGCGGTAGCGGTGCGGCTGGCGCTATGGGGATTTCGCGGCGAGGTCTGAGTCGCGGAACCTGGACTGGAGCGGTTGCGACGATGGATTTGCGGCGCATTGTGGGTGCGCGCATCGGTATGAACGATCGGTCGGGGCATTGAACGACAAGATTGCTGGCGCGACTGCTGGTGAATGCAGCGAACCGCTGCGAGCTTGGGCGCTGCCGGCTGAGAACCGGCCAGAATGATCAGCGTCGCTGCGGTTGTGGATTGGCGGTGACGGCATCATGAGGTGTCGATCCTGATCGCCACCGGAGTGGGCTTGGGGCGGTGCTCCGGCTGACAGCCGCGGGCGAAAGTCTCGATGATCATCATGCGTCCGCCGCAGCAGGGACACGGACGCGGCAGCACGCGGGCTTTGTCAGCGCCTGCTTGTGGGCTATCTCGGGTTGTTTTAGGCGGGACGGCACGGCGAGCAACTTGTGCGCCTGGGCGATGTTGGCGGCATGGTTACCACTGGCGAGCAGCCCGTAGTGACGGATGCGGTGGAAGCCCTTGGGCAGGACGTGAATGAGGAAGCGGCGGATGAACTCGTTCGTCGCGAGCGTCATTACCTTGTAGCGATCGGGTCCCTCGATCCGGTAGTCCTTGTACTCGAAGCTGACACTGTTGTTGTCGAACGCGATCAGCCGGCTGTTAGCGATAGCGACGCGGTGGGTGTAGCGCGACAGGTAGGCGAGCACGGCCTGCGGTCCGCCGAACGGCCGCTTGGCATAGACCACCCACGCGATGTTGCGCAACGGCGCCAGATAGGCCTTGAAGGCTCGGGCGTCATCGAGGTGGGCATGGTCGCCGAAGAACTTGAGGTGGCCGGCCTGGTGGGCTGAGCGGAGCTTGGCCAGGACCAATCCGCGTGCCGGGTGGAGGAGCCGTCCACGGCATCAGAAGCAGACACATGCGCTGCAACAAATTGCTAGAAACGCGTAGCCTTACCGAGCAAGTATCAATCAGATCTGCAGTAAGTGTTCGGTTCTACTTCACCCCTGCCGCTTGGAGGTACTGTAAGTCGACAAATCGTTGTGGCTCCGGCGGTGGCGGCTCGATCATGTGACCCTCGGTCATGAACACTATGACCTGGGCCAGACCCTGCAAGCTAATCTCGGCTTCCCTCGGCAGCACGCCGCGATCTGGCTCGAAATATAGCTTGAGGGTCTCGCGGGCGATATCGTCGGTAGATCCCGTCAGTTCTACGATAGATTTTGCCACTTCGTCGCGGTTGGCCGGATCGCGGATAAAGCGAAAGGCTGCGGCGAGCGCACGCACGAACCGTACCACCTTGTCCTTATTGGCCTGCGCCCAGCTTCGCCGCGCTGCCACGACCTCGAACTGGAACGCCGCGACGGCCTCGCTTGACACGCCGAGCCGGCGATAGCCCTGCTTGATGGCGATGAGATCGTCGGGCTGGCCAAGCGGCACGGCGTCGCATTCGCCCTTCTTCAGGCAATCGAAACGCACTGGGGTCCCGACGAGCTCCTTGACCCGGTAATCGGCTTCGTTCAGCCCCTTGAGCGCCAATAGCTTGCGCGTAGAAATCGAGATGGTGTCGACCGGCAGCGACAGGCCAAGCTGCTTGCCTTTGAGATCGGCGAACGTGGCGATCTCCGGCTTAGCAATCAGGCTGTAGATCGGATTGGCGGTCTCGCCGGCAACCGCGACCGCATCCGATCCGGCGAGTACCGCTTGGACGAAATAGGGCGTCGCGGTCTGCGTCAAATCGATCTCGCCGCGGTCCAGCGCCTTGACCATCTTGTCGGTGCCGCCAGGAATCTGCACCAATTCGACCTTGATGCCTCCCCAGCGAAGAAGCCCCTTTTCTCGGCCACGAAGCGCGCGAGCGAGCTCACGCCGCGAACCGTCAAGGGAATTTGGCCAAAGCGCAGCGTAGGGGTTTCGGCGTGCGCGGAAGAAAACGCACCAACGAGCGAAATGAGAATTGTGAGATTTCGGATTATCATGAGCGTCTCCCGTGCCGATGGATGAGGGCGCGCCGACCGGCGTGGCGATCGTGTTGGGTCACCAGCCGGCTGATACAAAGCAGGCATTCACCAGCATAAGTGGCACCTTCGCTTTGGGCCATGAACGACATCCTACACCACAGCAAAAGCGTCTCTATTCGTTCACCTCATTGGCACGCGTCGCGTTGCGCCGCCGCGAACCGTTCGCGCGGTGGAGCTTCACCAAGTGGCGACCGAACCGCTGCCTTGCTTCAACCGATGCAGCGGGCCATTCTCAGGCTCTCGGACTGCAAAAACGGCGAAAGGCGTCGAGGCGTTCCGGAGATGGAGCGGAACCGACCCGTTTCCAAATCACTCCTTCGGCGGCAAGGTGCGCACCCAGGCAATGACGGCGTCAAGGTCCGTGTCGGTCATATGCGCGTAATAGTCAAAGCCCATTGGCGGCTTGAGGTGATTGCCGTCTTTATCAATGCCCTGTGTAATCGCGCGCTTAATCTCGGCGTCGGTCCAATCGCCGATACCCTTGCTCTTGCTCGAAGTGATGTTGCGCGAGACTGAGACGCCCCACGGACCAGGAAATTCAAATCCGCCGCGGCCGAGATCGGCGGCCCAGTCATGCCGGCCCTTCACCATCGGGGTATGGCATTCCATGCAATGACCGACGGTGGCGAGGTAGAAGCCGCGCTTCATCTTGTCGCCCAGTATGGCCGGAGTGTAAGGCTGCTCCGCGCCTGGAAAAATCTGCGGCGGCGCGGCCATCCGATAGATCGGATCGGGGACCTTGTTGCTGACTGGCTTGATCGTCCACAAATACGCGACGATCGCGTCCATGTCGTCGTCGGTGATGATGTCGTAAAAGCCGGTTGGCATAATCGAAGCGATCGGAATGCCGTTCGGGCGCACGCCGGTGTGCAACAGCTTCTTGATGTCAGCGTTGCTCCAGGTGCCGATCCCAGTATTCTTGTCCGGCGTGATATTGGGCGCAGTCACCTTGAACGGTGGCTCGTCCCACGAAATCCCGCCGGAAAAATCTTTGCCAGCGACCATGTCGGGTGGCCCTTTGGGCGAGTGGCAATTGCCGCAGGTCATAATCGTATTGACGAGATAACTGCCACGTTCGACCGGCGTCTCGGCACGTGCCGCTCCGGTAATCAGCAAAGCCGCAATGGAAATTGTTACAACGCGTATCATGCCTCTTCCTCTTAAGCGCAATCTGTTGCGTTCGCTCAGCGTACCCCGCCCTTGTTGACGACTGGACCGGTGTAGCTTTCGAACTTCTTTCGCAACGCAACGAGTCTTTCCTCGTCACTGACGAATTGCCGGTAGCCCGCAGCGATCTTATAAGCCGAAAGCGGCTTCAACCCAGCGGGCGGATCAACGTCGGTACGCGCCGAGTAAGACCCGACCCGGCTCTGCTGTTCTTTCGCCATGTACCAATCGAGGAAGAGCTTGGCGGTGTTCGGGTGCGGCGCATCCTTGAAGATGCCAGCGGTGATAAGGAAGGTCGGCATCGCGTCGCGCGCCGGGAACGCGAAGTCGATCGGCTGGCCGGATTTTTTGAGCGCGCCGGTCGTCGAGCTAGTTGAATCGAAAGTGACGGTGTTGGTGCCGTTGGCAATGTTGCGCAGCACGGCGAGATGGCCCTGAATGAAGTTCGGCTTTTGCGCCATGTACTTCTTCATGTAGCCCCAGCCGTATTTCTTGACGATCGTGTCGAAGACGTAAAGCGTCGCATCGTCGTCGGCGGGATACGCGGTCACCAGTTTGCCGGCAAATTGCGACTTCAGGAAATCGAGTGCCGATTTTGGCACGTCGGCCTGCGCAACCAGCTTGGTGTTGTAGGCATAGGTCAGGAGCACGACGCTCGTTGTGTTAAAGGCGCCGTCCTCGTCGCGAAAGCGAGGGTCGATCTTGTCATAACCGTCAGGCTTGAACGGCAGCAGCACGCCCGCCTTTTTCCAGGCGACGAAATCCTGCACGGTCTGGAAAAAGGCCATGTCCACTACAAGCTTTTTCGCCGCCAACTGGTCGTCGATCTTACGGTCGAGCACGTTCGAGAACCCGCCTGTCACCGAGACCGTAATGCCGGGATAACTCTGCTCGAAATCCTTAGCCATGCGCTCGTAGGGCTCGGAGGGCCCGCCGCTGTAAAAGACCAGTGTCTTTTCGTCCTTCGCCTTCGCATAGAGTTGATCGGCGCTTTGGGCGCGCGCCGCGGCGCCGGCGAGGCTTACCGCCGCAACTATACCGGCAAGTCCGACAACGCATCTCGCGCTCATGCTTCCTCTTTTATGAAATAAATCTTTGTTGCCCGTTAGAGCACGTGTGGCATGGCGTGGCGGGGCCTGGCAAGCCCCGCTCAAGTGCGGCAAAGCGACAAAAGGGCCGCGCCGACGAAGTGATCGAATGAGCCTTTCGCAATGCAGTAATTGATGGTCGCGAAATGATGCTTTGGGTCATCTTCTGCCGCGCCGGCGACAAACTGGCGTGTCCGAACTTCCCTCGATAACTGCCGCGCCTGTCATCCGTTGCCGGGGCTCTTGAGGGCCAGGAGCGACATTTTGCACCGCAGAAAAACAGCGCGGCTTCTCGCACTCTTCGACGAACCATCCTTGGGCACTTCGATGCCGGGAGCGGGCGCAAGCAATCACGCGTACGGATAGTGCCTTAGTTCGAACCAGAAGGAACCTCGCCCACTGGCCGCGATCAAGCCCGCGGCCGATGGTGATGAAGAGACCGACCGGCGTTGTTAGAGCGCGGTTTATTGAGCGGCTGCAGAAAATCCCGATATCGCGGCGTCAGGCATTTCCGCTTTGAGCCGCGGAAGGACATAGCGCGCAAAATTCCGGATGCTAAGGACTGTCTCGTCATGCTCGAGAAAGCCCGCTTGGCCCATGATGAGGAGATGTCCGAAGCCGCCGACGTGATCGTAGATTTTTCTAATCTGGGCATAAACCTGATCCGGCGTACCCGCCATCATCAGCCCGGCGTTGATCACCCCTTCGACCGTTGCTTGGGCAGAAAAGTTGGCGTGCTGATCGCCCACATCGCCGCGCATAATCCGCGCGAGGGTTTGCGGCGGGGCGTATCCTGGGGGGAATGAGAAATGTTGCGGCACTTTGTTGGCGCGGATGTACCACATGATTTTCTCGGCGCCGGCTCGTGCCTCCGCTTCGCTCTCGCCAACGTAGATTAACGCCGCATAGGCGAGGCGGTCGATCGGCACCTCCTGGCCGCGCCCGGCTTCGCGCCAGCCGCGCCGATAAGCATCGTAGACGCGGCGCGTCCCATCGTAGCCCGTGAGGAAGGTCGCTTGGACGAAGCCTTGCGCACCGACGCGCATTGCGCCGCTTGGCGTTGTCGTGCTGATCCAGACCGGTGGATGCGGAGCTTGGTAGGGGCGCGGCCAGATGTTGACCTGGCGATGGTGGAAGAACCGCCCTTCGTGACTGAACGGGCCGTCGTGGCTGGTCCAAGCCTTAATGATAAGGTCGAGGGCCTCGGCAAACCGCTCGTTGGTGCGCACCGGATTGCTATTGCCGGCGGAAATTTCATAGGGCACCCCACGAACGAAGCCTGCCTCGAGCCGACCATGCGACAGCACATCGACGAAAGCCATTTCCTCGGCGACACGCACCGGCTGGCGGCGGTTCGCAATAGGATTGCCAAGGATCAGGAGACGTGCCGTCTTGGTGACGCGAGCCAGCGCGGCTAGAAGCAGCGGCGCTGCCGGATCGACGCAAGTCGCCGTTTGATGATGCTCGTTGAGCATGATCTCGATGCCTTCTTCCTCGGCGATCTGCCACTCCTCGATGAAGCGATCATAAAGCGCTGCGCCCTTCTTCGGATCGTAGATGCGGTTCGGCAGGCTGACGCGGATCGATTCGAACTCCGAGTCCGGGGGAAGATAGGGGTAGGCTGTCTCGCTGAAATGCCAAGCCTTCATGGCGTTCCTCCTGGTTGAGTCACGCATCGAGAAAGGCGAATAGGATGCGCGCGAATTCTTCCGGCTGCTCAAGCTGCGGCGCGTGTCCGGCCGCAGCGATCGTCGTGACCCGAGCATTGGGGATAAGCTTGGCATAGCCGTGGACATAGGATTGGCTGACGAGACCATCGCTCGCGCCCCGAATAAACAACGTCGGCGCCGTAACGCGATGGAGGCGATGGCGCAGTTTTGGATTGTGCATCCAGGGCTCCCAGGTCAGGAGCGCCGTGGTCTCTCGATTGCGGGCAATCGTTGTGAGTTGCTCATCGGTCAATTGGGCGACATCGAGTCGTTCCTTTTCAACGTCGTGGAATACCAGCTGTGCTACTTTTTCCTGGGGCATGGCGAAAATGTCGGGAATGTCGAGCTTATTTGAAGGTCCGAGCTTGACCCCGACCGGCCCGACCAGCGCGAGTCTGCCGATGCGCTCGGGCGTTTTGGTAGCGATTTCCGCGGCGATCCAACCGCCGAGCGAACAACCGACGACATCGACACGGGCAAGACTCCGGCTGTCCATGAGTTCGAGATAAAGATGCGCGATGTCATCGATGCTATCGAGCCAGAGCGGCAGTCCGGACGCGCCGAAGCCGGGGTGCGAGGGGGCAAGCAGCCGTCGGTGCTGCGCCAAAAGCCCGACGTACGGCTGCTCCGGCATAAATCCCTGGGCGCCGTGCAGAAAGAGAAGCGGGGTTCCATTGCCGCACTCGAAGAGTTCGATCTCGATGCCCGCGAGAGTGATCATCTCGCGCGTTATGGCAGCTGGACGGGACAATTCATCCTCCTCGTCATTGCTTTTGGCGGAGCTGCATATTGAGGGTCGGACCCGCTCTCAAGCGAATGGTGCCGCCGCACGTCCGGATTGGCCGGCGCTCTTAAGCCGCTTCATGAACTTCGCAAAAATTTGAACCCTTCGCATTTCCTGCTGCCTCCATTCTTCGCGACCCCAATCGTGAAGGAGCATGGAATGCCACTTACCCCTGCTGAATGATCCCGTCTACTATGAAATTCGCGCGGAGAAGCGGGGGAGTCTATTCACGAGTTCTTGCTGCGTGAACTTCCACCCGAAAATACACTAGCGCCGCAAAGCCGCCAATGCAGGACCGAAAATCGAGACTCGATCGCGCTGGCTTAACCCGCGGGAATGTCGGCTGTACTCACACACTCAGAAATCACTTAGGCGATTCTGCGATCTGCGAGCCCTTGCATCTGGGTTTAGCGTTTCACGACGATACAATATCGCCCTTCCGCCGCCCGATCTTTTTCGAAAGCCGGTATCCCCTACGAAAGGGACGGAATAAACTTGTTCTCTGAAGATTTTGCATCATTCGTCGGTCCGAAACACTCCCGAAGCGGATCACTCAAGCTTCATTGGCAGGTCCTGCAAGCGCAATTCCCCGACGGCGCCGCCATAGACCGGAATGAAATGCGGATCGGCGAGCTTGGCATTGGGGAAGCGCGCCAGCAAGCGGCGGATCGCAATGGTGATGGCGGTCCGGCCGAGTATATTGCCGATGCAGTGGTGTGGCCCGGCGCCGAAGGCAAGAATGCGCTTCGGATTGCGATGGATGTCGAAGCGCAGCGGGTCGGCAAAGACATCGGGATCGTAGTTCGCGGCCTGGGGTGAGGGCCGCACCACCATGCCCTTCAAAATCCTCGTCCCGCCGAGCTCGGTGTCGCGCGTCGCCATGCGCGGGAAGGTGAAATATCCGTTGCTGGCAATGCGCAGGCACTCCTCGACGGCCTCGGGAATGAGGCCCGGGTCGGCAATGAGCTCGGCGAGCTGATTGGGGTGCGAGTATAGCGTATAGAGCGCCCCGCCGGCGGCCCGGCTGGTGGCGGAAAGCGCAGCGCCGCAGATCGCAAAAATCTGGTCGAACAGCTCGCGATCGTTCAGTTTGTCGCCCTGATCGCGCGCCACGATGAGATCGCTGATGAAGTCGGGGCCGGGCCGGCCGCGCCGCTCCGCGATGATTTTGTGCACCAGGTCCGCCGCGCGATCGAAAGCGCGCACGCATTCCGGCGCGAACGACTCGCCGGGCTTGGTATAGGTCGTCAGCGGCAGAACCTCGTGAAAAGCGACGAAAATCTCCTTCTGCCATTCCTCGAGATTCACCATGGCGTTGAGCAGCGCGCCGACGACGAGCTGGGCACCGTAGTCCGCCATCCCGTCGAAATCGTTACCGCCGCGTTCGATCTTGTCGAGCATGCCGTCAATGATCTCGGTGATGCGCGCTTCGAGCTGGGCAAGCCGGCGCGAGGAAAACGCCGGCATCAGCAAGCGGCGGATACGCGCATGGCGCTCGCCATCCATCTGGGTGACGAACTGCACGCCCATGAACTTGTCGAACTGCTCGAAGCCGGGGCCCTTCGGCATTTCCGAGGAGAACCGCTCGGTATCGGCGAACACTTCGTGCACGTGCGCGTAACGGCCGCAGATTACCTGCGGCGGCCCGTTGGACAGGACATAGAATGGCGGACGCCGCGCCCATTCTGCCATCAGGCGTCGCGCGTTCTGTTTGAACTCGCTGCTGCCGAGGTCCAGGTCGACAACATTGCTTGCGTCGAGATCGGTCAGCGACAACATGAATTCTCCGCGTCTGCGTTGGTAAGCTTAGCCCGAATAAAGCCCTTGGAAAATCCAGGGTGAGCGTGGGCAGTCCGGTCGTCAACCTGGCGGTCGAGCAGAATGCCCGTCGGCTTGCTCACGAGCTATCGCGTCTGCGTCGTCGGACTCCACAATGTGACGATTGCATCCTGCACCTCGAGGCCGCGCCGCGGAATCTTCGTGAAGTCATAGATGCCGTTGATACCGGCGAAGCCCCTGAGCGCGCCGATCTAGTCGCGCAGCTGCTGCCAGTTGCAGAATTAGACGCCCAAGTAACGAGCCTTCGCCTCGCTGTCGGATGCAAGCTCGGCCGGCGCGCAATGATGGACGACCCGACCCTTGCTCATAATGTAGATGCGGTCGGCGTAGCGGAGCACGAAGGCGAGCTGCTGCTCGACCAGGAGGATCGAGGTGCCGGTCTCCTTGAGCGTCGCGATGAGCCGGCCCAGCTCGCGCACCATGAGCGGCGCCAACCCCTCGGTCGGCTCGTCCATCAGCAAAAGATCGGGATTGCCCACGAGCGCGCGGCCGGCCGCCAGCATCTGCTGTTCGCCGCCACTCAGCTTGTTGGCGGTCTGGCCGAGCCGCGCGCGGAGATTCGGAAAGAGCGCTATCATACGTTCGAGCGTCCAGTGCGCGGCCCCGCGACGCCGTGCCGTGACCTCAAGATGCTCGCGCACAGAGAGCGAGGGAAAGATGCGCCGCCCCTGCGGCACCAGCCCGACGCCCATGCGGGCGATCCGGTGCGCGGGCATGCGGGTGATCTCGGTGTCCTTGAACAGGATGCGCCCCCGGCGCGGCGGCGTGAGGCCGATGATCGAGCGCACGAGCGTCGTCTTGCCGACGCCGTTCCGCCCGATGACGGCCACCACCTCGCCGCGCTCAACCGACAGCGAGATGCCCTGCAGGATATGGCTCCCGCTGTAATAGGTGTGGATATCCTCGACCCGAAGCACGGCGTCATTCCATTCCCAAATAGATTTCCGTCACCTGCGGATTGGCGCGGATGGCGGCCTCGTCGCCCTCGGCGATGAGCCGCCCCTGGTGCATGACGGCAATCCGGTCGGCGATCTCGAAGGCCACGTCCATGTCGTGCTCGATGATGAGGATGGTCATGTCGCGCGGCAACTGCTGCACCATCGCGACGACGGCGCTCGTCTCGGCCGGCGAGAGCCCGGCCGTCGGCTCGTCGAGCAGGAGGAGCCGGGGCTCGCCGGCCAAAGCGAGCACGAGCTCGAGCTGGCGCTGCTCGCCGTAGGAGAGGTTGCGCACCACGCGCCGCGCGGTGCCCGCGAGCCCCCATTGCTCCAGCAGACGATGGGCCTCCTCGTAGCGGCCGCGATAGCTCGACATCGGCCAGATCAGGCGCAGCGGACGCCCATTCGCGCCGCCGACCGCCAGCAGCACGCTGTCGAGCACGGTGAGGCGGGGAAAGAGGTTGGTGATCTGGAACGTCCGCGCGAGGCCGAGCCGCGCGCGCTCGTCGGGCCTGAGCTGCGTGATGTCGCGGTCGAAGAGCCTGATCCGGCCCGAGGAGGGCATGAGGTTGCCCGAGATGGTGTGGAACAAGGTCGTCTTTCCGGCGCCGTTCGGGCCCAAGAGCACGCGGCGCTCGCCGACACCGATCTCGAGCGATACGCCGGCGAGCGCGGTGACGCCGCCGAAATTCTTGCAAAGATCGTCGATGGCGAGCGCGGTCATGGCGTGGAGCGGCGCTGGCGATAGTCGACGATCATCCCGACGAGCCCGCGCGGCGCGAACAGCGTGACGAGCACGTAGATGATGCCGAGCACCATCACCCAATGCTCGGTCATCGAGCTCACATAGTCCTCGAGGAAGACGATCAGCGCGGCGCCGATCGCCGGCCCGATCAAGGTTCCCGCGCCGCCCAGGATCACCATGATGAGTGCCTCGGCCGACTGGATCACGTTCAGGTATTCGGGACCGACGAAGCGGTTGTAATAGGCATAGAGCGCGCCCGCGAGCCCGGCGAACGCGGCGGCGAGCACGAAGGCCGTGAACTGATACCGCCACACGTCGTAGCCCAGCGCCTGCATGCGCGATTCGCTCTCGCGGATGCCGCGCAGCGCGCGCCCGAACGGCGACTTGACGATGGCGGCGAGCAACAGTATCGCCACCCCGACGACCGCCAACGTGAAGTAGAAATAGGCGTCGGTATTGTCGAGCGACCAGCCGAAATCCGGCCGCGCGATGCCGGGCATGCCGTCATCGCCGTTGGTGAAGGAGCGCCAGCCGAAGGCGACGGACCATACCACCTGTGCGAGGGCGAAGGTGATCATCAGGAAATAGCTGCCGCGCGCCCGGAGTGCCAGCACGGCGATGACCGCCCCCGTCGCTGTCGCCGCAGCGAGCGCGGCGGGAAAGGCGACCCAGCCGCCCACCCCCGCATGCAGGAAGAGGAGCGCGATCGTATAGGCCGCCACGCCGAAGAACGCCGCGTGCCCGAGCGAGGCGAGCCCGGTATAGCCGAGCAGTAGATCGAGGCTCATGGCGAAGAGCGCGAAGATCAGCATCTTGGTGACGAGGCCGACATAATAGGGGCGCATCGCGTGCGGCACCGCGAGCAGCACCGCCAGAACCGCGACGCCCGCGGCGAAGGAGCCGATCCGCCCCCTCATCGGCGCCCGAACAGGCCGGTCGGCCGCACGACGAGAATGAAGGCCATCGGCACGAACACGGTGAAGAGGGCAAATTCCGGGAAGAACGCCTTGCCGAAATCGTCGAGCAGCCCGACGAGCAGCGCGCCCGCGAGCGCCCCCCTGAGGCTTCCGAGCCCGCCGACGATCACCACGACGAAGGCGAGGATCAGCGTGTCGAAATCCGCGCCGGGATAGAGGCTGAGCACCGGCCCGGCGAGAACGCCGCCCACCGCCGCCAGCGCCGCCCCGGTCGCGTAGATCAGCGTGAACAGCAGAGAGACGTTGATACCGAGCGCGCGCGCGATCTCGGCATCGTCCACGCCGGCGCGCAGCATGGTGCCGAGCCGCGTGTGCTCCTGAAACCACCACAAGGCGCTGGCGATGATGAGCCCCACCACGATCAAAAACAGCCGATAGATCGGGTAAGAGAAATAACCCATCGGCACCGAGCGCTGGAAAATCTGCGGCATGGTGAGCATGATCGGGTCGCCGCCCCAGATCCACAGCGACAGGTCGGCGAAAATGAACAGGAACCCGAAGGTCAACAACGTCTGCGGCAGCTCGTCGAGATGGAAGCGCCGGAGGAAGAACCGTTCGATCGCCGCGCCGATCACCGCGATCGCGATCGCGGCAACGACGAGCGCGAGCGCGAAGCTGCCGGTGAGCCGCATCACCGAAAGGCCGATATAGCCGCCGACCAGGTAGAACGAGCCGTGCGTCAGATTCAGTATCTTCATCAGCCCGTAGATGAGCGAAAGCCCGGCGGCCAGGAGGAACAGCAGCATCCCGAACGCGACGCCGTTGAGGATGTGAATGACCCAGATCATGGACCGGCCCCGTTCCGGGAGGAGCGACGATTATGGCCCGGCGCCCACCTCGCGGCCGGCCCCCGAGTCTACTTCTTGGCCAGCAGCTTACCGCAATCGGTCAGCGACCCTTTCATCTCCTTCCACGAGTACTTGTACGATGCGTACTCCGCTTCGGTGAAGGGCCAGAACTGGTCGACATGCGGATAGCTCGCGATGGGCACGTTCGCGAGCTGGCCGTCGACCTTCTCGACCTCGCGGATATACATCGTCTGGATAACCTGGCCGTATTTGTCGAGCACGATTTCGCCCTTGGGCGAGGCGAACTTCACCGCCTTGAGCGCCGCCATGAATTTGAGCTTATCCTTGAGGTCGCCGTTCACCGCCTTCACCGCGTCGGCGATGGCGTGCGCGCCGGCCCAGCCGTTCGGCCCCTCGTTGGCCGGCAGGCTGCCCATGCGCTTCTTGAATTCGGCGACGAAGGCCTCGTTCTCGGGCGTCTTGAGCATCGGAGTGTAGAACAAGCTCGAATAGACTCCGAGCGCGGCGTCGCCGAGCTGGCCCAGGTTCGGCTCATAGGCAATGCCGGCGTATATATCGAGCACCGGCATCTTGCCCTTGAGACCGAACTGGGCATATTGCTGCCCAAGCCTGAGGCCGTCCGCGCCCGGAGTGAATGTCACCAAGGCCTCGGCGGAGCGATCGAGAGTGGTCAGATATGGCCCGTAATCGAGGGAGTTGAGCGGCGGCCACTCCTCCTGGATGACCTTCCCGCCGAGCATGCAGAACGTCTGCGCGAATGCGTAGTTCACGTTGACGCCGCCGGCGTAATCGGAGCCGAGCACCGCCACCTTGCGCCAGCCCTTGGTCTTGTAGGCCCATTCGGCGGCGGCGGCCGCGACCGTGCGGCCATTCTGCGAGACGCGGACGAGATAGGGATTGGCGAGTGGCCCGGGCATGGTGATCTCGTCGACGCCCGCGTCCCCGGACAGGACCAGCGGGACCTCGGCCTGCCGCGAATAGTCGTTGACCGCGAGCGCTTCGCTGGACAAGACGATGCCGCTGAGGACCTGCGCGCCGTCGCGCTCCACCTCCTTGCGCGCCTTGGTCACGGCGACGTCGGGCTTGCCTTGCGTGTCCTCGACGATCAGGTCGATCTTGTGGCCGGCCACCTCGTTGTGGATCGAGTCGAAATACATCTTGATGCCGGTGAGGGTCTGTTGCCCGTTCGCGGCGAAGTTGCCCGAGAGCGGCAGCAGCACGCCCACCTTGATCGCATCCGCCGCGTGCGCCGGCAGGCCCGGCGCGCCGAGCATGAACACAGCCGCTATTGCGCAGAGCGCGTCCCGGCGCGCCCGTCTTGCGTTCGCATTTGACTCAGCCGTCGCGCTGTTTTTATCGGTCATGGCGTTCACTCCCCGATTTGTAGTCCGATTGTCCTTATAGGCATGTATTGGCCGAATATTCTATTTAACTCTCGCCCCAAATAACGCGTGCCATGTCGCACACGAGTGCGAGCTTACGCTTTTGGGTCTCGGGCGTCACCGGGTTGCCGGTGTCCACGCTGGCAAAGCCGTATTGCGGACTGATCGCCAGCCTGTCCAATGCCATGAATTGGATCGCATCATCGAGCCGCCGCCGCAGGAATGTCTTGTCTTCCAGACCAGCGCTTTCGGTTGCGTTGCAGTGAAGTCTCGCAGCCAATGTCGCTGATGGCTAGTGGAGGATGCCGATGAAGTACGTGATCACCTGGTCTGAACGCCCGCAAGGATCGCCTCTTGAGTACGAGAATGCCCAGAAGCGGATACTAGCAGTCTGCTGAAAAACCTGGAAATTGGAGCTTTGCTCTGTTTCGCGGGTCGGTGCTTGTGGTGGAGTGTTTGATTGATTGAGGCGCTTTTGGCGGCCTGAACCTATAAGCTTGGCTATGCCGCAACCAGCTTGGGAATGCGGATCAGATTATAGGCGATCAGATTGAGCATGAAGTCGGCGGCGACGCGGCCTATGCCGCGATGTTTGGTCTTGCGCAAGGTACCGTGCTGCTTGCCCCAACCGAAGATGCATTCGATCATGGCGCGGCGCGATTGCGACATGCCATAGCCGTCATATCGCGTGGTGCGTGCGTCAATGGCGCTCTGACGGCTCTTGCCGGTCTTGGTCGGGCCATTGTTCTGCGTCACATGCGGTGTGACGTTGCTGGCGCGAAGATTGGCGACATGATCGGCGGTGTCATAGGCCTTGTCTTCGCCCACCGTGATGCGGCGGCCAGCCTCTTTGGCTTTGGCCTTGAGCATCGTCTCCGAAGCGCGGCGCTCGGCGGTGCCATTGGCGTGCGTGACCATGCCGGCCACCGCCAGCCCATGCCGGTTCTCCATGGTGGCATGACCCATATAGCAGAGCTTGGCCTCCCGCCCGGAGGCCTTGCGGTAAAGACGGCTGTCGGGATCGGTCGTGCTCGCATGGGTGTCGTTCTTGCGCTTCTGGCCATGGAAGTTGGCGCCGCCGTCGTCGTCACCGCTGCCGTCCTTGGGACGAAAACTCTTCTGCGACGCCCAGGCCTCGATTAGCGTGCCATCCACCGAAAAATGTTCGTCCGACAACAGCGGCTTGACCTGCGGATGGTTCAAAAGCTTGTCCATGAACTTGGCAAATACCTCGCCGTTCTGCAGTCGGTCGCGGTTCTTCGTGAACACGGTCGGGTCCCAAACCGGATCGTCGGGCGCAAGCCCCACAAACCAGCGGTACAAAAGATTGTAGTCCAATTGCTCCATCAGCTGGCGTTCCGATCGGATGCCGTAGAACACTTGCAGCAGCAAGGCGCTCAGCAATTGCTCCGGTGGGATCGACGGACGGCCTTCGCTGGCGTAGAG
>Ga0102924_1000344_pt1 | contig 58089 bp, 61 predicted proteins | sample PaiPotPPM11metaG_FD_80116 | JGI IMG/M metagenome (GOLD analysis project Ga0102924, IMG submission 80116) | Iron sulfur acid spring bacterial and archeal communities from Banff, Canada, to study Microbial Dark Matter (Phase II) - Paint Pots PPM... ... | reverse complement strand
GCGAAGGCCAGGCCGCCGTGGAGGTGGAGGGGGTGGGCAGCTTCGGGTCCGCCGGGTCCTCGGTGCCGGTGCCGATAGCAAGCGTGGCCAAGGTGATGACCGGCTACGTGACCTTGCGCGAACACCCGCTGGGCGCGGGTCAGGCCGGCTTTGCGATGACGGTCACCGCGGCACAGGTCGCAGAACAACGGCAACGGCTCGGCGTCGGGCAGTCCACGCTACCCGTGCGAGCAGGAGAGCAGATCAGCGAGCGCCAGGCTCTGCAGGCACTGCTGCTGCCGTCGGCCAACAACGTCGCCGCAATGCTCGCCACCCACGACGCGAGCAGTGTGGCTGCGTTCGTGGCGCGCATGAACACGACCGCGCGAGCGCTCGGCATGAGCTCGACCACCTACACGGACCCGAGCGGCTACGACGCGACCACGGTGTCCACGGCGGCGGACCAGCTGCGACTCGCGCGCGCGGCCATGCGCATGCCCGCGTTCGCGGCGATCGTTGATGAACGCTCGGCCGAGCTGCCGGTGGCTGGAACGGTGGAAAACCTGGATGGTCTGCTGGGAGAAGACGGTTACGTGGGCGTGAAGACCGGCTCCGATCGCGCCGCCGGCGGCTGCTTCATGTTCGCCAAGCACATCACCGTCGGGTCGCTGGAGCTGACCGTTCTTGGTGTGGTGCTCGGCCAGCGCGAAGGCTCGCTGATCGGAGCTGCGCTTGCGAGCGCGCGACGCCTCGGCGACTCGGCCGCCGCATCCGTGCGGCTGTTGACCGTCTTGCCGGCGCGCACGCGCGTGCTCACGGCGACCTCCGCCGACGGACGGCATGCGACGGTCGTGACCAAGGGCGCCCTGCGCGAGCTCGGATGGGGCGGCCTCACTCTGCCCGTCAATGTGGCGGCGTCACGTGTGGTCACCAGCAGGCTGAGGGCCGGCCAGCGACTGGCGACGGTCACGGTCGACGGGGTGGGCGCCCCCAGCACCGCCGCTGTGGCCAGGCAGTCTCTTGGTGGGCCGTCGCTCGGCTGGCGCCTTGCCCACCTGCTGTGATCAGTCGGCTTTGAGCTCCTCGTCAGCCTCGCCGTAGAGCTCGTCGTCCTTGTCGGGCGCGTCATCGGATGCGGCGTCGCGCATGATCACTCCCGTGGAGTGCTGATCGCCGTGGGAGGTGTGTTCGATGAGTTCCTCCTCGGCGAGCTCGAAGCCCTCGGACTCGCCTCCACCGGCCTCGTTCACCGCTCTGCGTGACTCGCGACGGCGCTCCTCGAGCTCGCGCAGTGGATCTTCACCGGAGGGAAAGTCCTCCGGGTCGGAAAGCAGGCCGTCAGGGTCGGAGGGGAGCTCAGGCATGTCTGCACACTACTCGGCGAGTCAAAAGTGCAACTGCTCGCGTGCGCTCTGCACGAGCGAGCCGCTGCTCTTGAGCTCATCCAGCGCCGCGCGCATCGCGTCCAGCTCGCAGGCGATCTTGGCCGGCCACTGCTTGGCTGGGTGGTCGTCGAGTGTCTTCAGGCCGTTGCCCGTGATGATCGCCACGACCGTCTCGTCGGGGCCGAAGCGCCCGGCGGCCGCGAGCTTCTCCAGCACCGCCACCGTCGTGCCCCCGGCCGGCTCGGTCAGCAGGCCCTCGGTGGCGGCCAGCAGGTCGATGCCCGCAAAGATCTCCGGGTCAGAGGCAAAACCGCCCGTGCCGCCGCGTTTGCGCACCGCGTCGATCACAAGGTAGCCATCGCCCGGTGCGCCGATCGCCAGCGAGTGCGCGGCCGTCTCGGGCGTCACCGGATGGACCTCTGCCTCCTCGGCCAGGATCGCGCTGGCGATCGGGTTGCAGCCGCTGGGCTGGGCGATGTGGATGCGCGTGGGGTCGGTCTCTGACAGCTCCAGCAGCTGCAGCTCGACCAGGCCCTTGTGCAGGCGCGAGGACAGTGTGCCGCCCGCGGCCGCCGTGATGATGTGGTCGGGCGCATGCCAGTCCAGCTGCTCGACGATCTCGAACGCCGCCGTCTTTGCGCCCTCGGCGTAGAACGGGCGCAGGGTGATGTTGGCGAACTCCATCCCGGTCGCTTCTGCCAGCTCGCGGCAGCGGCGGTTGGCCTCGTCGTAGTTGCCCTCCACCTGACAGACCTTCGCGCCAAGGGCCATGCACACACGCGCCTTCATGTCCTCCAGGCGGTTGGGGTAGAAGACGTAGGAGTCCACTCCCGCCTTGGCCGCTAGCGAGGCGACGGCCGTGCCCACGTTGCCGGTCGACACGCAGCCGATCTCGCCCTTGCCCAGCTCCAGCAGGCGAGCCACCGACATCGACACCACGCGGTCCTTGTAGGAGAAGCTCGGCCGGTTGCTGGAGTCGTCCTTGAGATACAGGTTGGCGATGCCCAGCTCTGCGCCAAGCCGGTCGGCCTGGATCAGTGGCGTGTAGCCGGCGTGACGCCCCACGCGCGCCTGCGCGGAAGCGTCGACGATCGGCAACAGCTCCTCGAAATGCCAGACGTTCTGGGGGCGCTCGGAAGCGGGGATATCCCTGAAATGGCGGGCGGCCAGCTCGTAGTCATAGACGACGTCCAGACCCTTGCCGCAGTCTGGGCACGAGAACACGGTCTGCTCGAGCGGGTAGCTGTTGTCGCAGCGGTGGCAGACGAGCGCCGTCGCGCAAGAGCGCGTCCGCTGCCTGGGGGGGCTCTCTGCGGTCTGGGTGCTCATGCGGGTACCCGCAACGATACGCTTGGCCACGGCGTCTGTGCGCTGTGCTCATCGCCGCCGAAGGCGATCCACAGCTCCTCGGCCATATGCGGCGCCAGCGGACCGAGCACCTGGACGAGCTGCGTGAGCGCCTCGATCAGCGCGTCGCTGTTGGCCCGGCCGAGCTCCGGTTGGCGCGCGAGCACGCGTTTCTCGAAGTCCTTGATGCGGTCAAACAGGCGCATCACGTTGCGTACCGCGCTGTGCATCTCCAGGCTCTCCATGTCCTGCGTGATCCGCTTGACGCCGTTCTCACACCAGCTCGCCAGCTTCACGCGCAGGTGCTCGGTCGTGTCTCTGACGGGCTCGGCGTCGCCGTCTCCATCAGCCTGGGGCGCGTCATCGGCCCGTGCCTGGCCGAGTTTGGCCAGCGAGTAGTCCCACACCTGTGTCAGAAAGCGATGGCAGCGCAGCACCGCCGAGTCGCTCCAGTTCAGTGAGCGCTGCGGCCGGGCCGCATACAGAACCGCCAGGCGCACCGTGTCCGCGCCATAGCGCGCCACCAGCTCATCAGGGTCAACCACGTTGCCCAGATGCTTGCTCATCTTGCGCCCGTCTCTTATGACCATCTCGTGAAACAGGCAGCCCGCGAACGGCTCACCATCGGCGAGGAAGGACAGTGGGCCGATGTCGCGCAGGGCCTTTGTCACTATGCGCTGGTCGAACACGAAGTTGCCGCTGTCAGAGCCCGCGACCAGCCGCTCGGACGGTAGCCAGTGGCGCAAGTCGCTCAGCGCCAGAATCTCCTCCAGGGTGTCCTCGCGCGCGTCGGGCGGCACGCACGCTGGGATCCACAACCACAGCGCGTCGAAGTGACAGTCCAGCGTGTCGGTCTCGCGGCGCGCCGGCCCGTCGCAGGTCGGGCAGGTGGTGTTGACGAACTCGGCCAGCTTGGCCAGCGGGTTGCCTGCGCCGGTGGGGCGGATGTCCAAAGGCAGCAGCACCGGCAATTGCTCGCGTGGCACCGGCACCGTCCCGCACTGCTCGCAGTAGACGATCGGGATCGGCGTGCCCCACGAGCGCTGGCGCGAAATGGCGAAGTCGAAGGCCTTGTAGCGCACCGCCGTGCGCGTCGCCGGCAGCGGCCCGTCGTCGACGGGTGGCGCCTCGGCCAGGCCCAGCCGCTGCGCGAGCACCTCGTCGGTGTTGTCCGCCGCGGGAATTCCCAGCACGACGGCGACGCCGAAGCGTGAGTCCACGATGGGGGAGACGATCACCGGCAGCTCGCGCCCGTCTGGTCCTGCGATCGTGCGGCCGGTGTCGATCAAGGGGATCGTCTCGGCCTCGCGCGCGCTGCGCTCCCAACCTCCCGAGCGCATCTGCTCGAGCTCCTCTCGCACGTCCGCCGCCCACACGTCCGCATCGGGATGGCGCGGTGAGATGAGCACGAAGCACGCACCTGCGAGCGCGTCGGCGTGGGGGGTGAACACGGTCAGCTGCGCGCCGTCGGGCTGCGACAGCTCGAGCTCGACGCCGTCGACGCGCCCGAGCACGTACTCCTGGCTGGCCATCGACACCTCGTCCCAGATCCCGCTCGCCGACAGCTCGGCCAGACGAGCGTCGTTCTCGGGCACGTAGGCGCTGATGCGCAGGTACCACTGCGGCAGCTCGATGAGCCGCACCGGGCCGTGACAGCGCCAGCAGGTGCCGCCTGCTTCGACCTGGATCGACGCCAGCGTGGTCTGGCAGTTGTCACACCAGTCCACGTTGCCCGTGCCCCGGTAGACCAGGCCGGCGTCGAACAGCGCCAAGAATAGCCACTGCGACCAGCGATACATGGTCGCGTCCGAGCTCATGAACGAGCGCTCCCAGTCAAAGGAGAAGCCCAGGCGCTGCAGCTGGCCGGTCATGTGCTCGGCACAGCGGCTCACCCAGTCGCTGGGAGACTCGCCGCCGGCGATCGCGCCGAGCTCGGCAGGCAGGCCGAAGGCATCGAAGCCGAATGCGAACAGCACGTCGTCGCCACGCGCCCTGCGAAAGCGCGCGTAGGCGTCGCCGATCGAGTAGCTGCGCACGTGCCCGATGTGCACGTTGCCCGATGTGAACGGGGCGGAGGGCTTTATGTACAAATGCGGGCGATCGTCGGCCAGCGGCGGCGTGCGGAACGCGTCGCGCTCACGCCAGGCGGCCTGGCGTGAGGCCTCGACGGCCTGCGGGTCATATCGCGTGGGCGGACGATCGCTCATAGACGATCGAGGATAGCCCAGGGCATCGGCGCGGGTGTGACCGTTGCTATGCTCAGATCCACTTGATCGCCGTCACGCAAAAGGCACGTACGGCCTCCAGCCGGACCCCATTTGGCCCCGCCCGGTGCGGGGTCTTCTCGTCCGCGCAGGCCGTCTTCTTGTCCGCTCCGACTGTAAGAATGGCGCGATGGAGATAGAGATCGGACGCGGCAAGAAGGCCCGTCGTGCGTACGGCTTCGACGACATCGCGATCGTGCCTTCCAGGCGCACGCGCGACCCTGACGACATCGACATCTCGTGGAAGCTCGGCCCCTACCAGTTCGAGTTGCCGATGCTCGCCTCCGCGATGGACGGCGTCGTCTCGCCCGAAACCGCCGGGATCGTCGGCCGCGTGGGCGGGCTGGCTGTGCTGAACCTCGAGGGGATATTCACCCGCTATGAGGACGCCGACGAGCAGCTCGAGAGGATCGCCTCGCTGCCCAAGGAGATCGCCACGCGAGAGATGCAGGACATTTACCGCGAGCCGGTCAAGCCGGAGCTGATCGCCCAGCGCATCCAGGAGATCAAGGAGCAGAAGGTCGTGGTAGCGGCGTCGCTGACTCCCCAGCGGGTGCTCAAGTACTACGAGATCGCGCTGGAGGCGGGGCTGGACGTGCTCGTGATCCAGGGCACCGTCGTCTCCGGCGAGCACGTCTCGACCGTGTCAGAGCCGCTCAACCTCAAGGAGTTCATACCCACGCTTGACGTGCCCGTCGTGGTCGGCGGCTGTGCGTCCTACCACACGGGCCTGCACCTGATGCGCACGGGCGCCGCCGGAGTGCTGGTCGGCGTGGGCCCCGGCGCCGCATGCACCACGCGCGGCGTGCTCGGCATCGGCGTGCCGCAGGCGACTGCGATCGCCGACGTGGCGCACGCGCGCTCCACACACATGCTCGAGACGGGCGAGTACTGCCAGGTGATCGCCGACGGCGGCATGCGCAACGGCGGCGACGTGTCCAAGGCGATCGCGCTCGGCGCCGACGCGGTGATGATCGGCTCGCCGCTGGCGCGCGCCTACGAGGCACCGGGCAGGGGCTTTCACTGGGGCATGGCCACGTTTCACCCCACGCTGCCGCGCGGCGCGCGTGTGGCGACCACGCAGAACGGCACGCTCGAAGAGATCCTGATCGGCCCGGCGCGCGAGAACGACGGCACGTTCAACCTGTTCGGCGGCCTGCGCACCTCGATGGCCACGTGCGGGCACAAGGACCTGGCGGAGTTCAACCGCGCCGAGGTCGTAATCGCGCCCGCCCTGCAGACAGAGGGCAAGGCCCTGCAGCGCGATCAGGGCGTCGGCATGGGCGCCACAAACGGGAAGGCAGCCGCGCTGGTCAATGACTGATTCCGTTGCCACCGCGCCGGCGGTCGAGCAACGGACGAGCACGCCTGCGGCGATCCAGGAGATCCTGGTCCTCGACTACGGCGGGCAGTACAGCCAGCTGATCGCGCGGCGCATCCGCGACTGCGGGGTCTTCAGCGAGCTGCTGCCCCACCACGTCGCGCTCGAGCAGATAGCGGCGCGCAAGCCGTGCGGGATCATCCTGTCCGGCGGCCCTGCTTCGGTGTACGCAGACGGAGCGCCGCCGCTGGAGCGCGGCCTGTTGGAGCTGGGCGTGCCCATTCTGGGCATCTGCTACGGGATGCAGCTGCTTGTCCACGAGCTGGGCGGCCGTGTGAAGGAGGCGCAGGTGGGCGAGTTCGGGCGCTCGGAGCTGCACGTGACCGAGCCTGGCGTCCTGCTGGCGGGGCTGCCGCGCGAGCAGATCTGCTGGATGTCTCACCGCGACACCGTGTTCGAGCCGCCACCCGGCTTTACCGCGCTGGCGTCCTCCAGCGGCTCGCCCGTGGCAGCCGTGGAAGACGCCCAGCGGCACATCTACGGGATCCAGTTTCACCCCGAGGTAGTGCACACCCCCTACGGCGGGGAGATCCTCACGCACTTCTTGACCGACGTGTGCGAATGCGAGCGCACGTGGTCAGCAGCGTCGATCGTCGACGAACAGATCAGGCGCATCCGCGAGCAGGTCGGCGATGGCAACGTCATCTGCGGGCTGTCCGGCGGGGTCGACTCGTCGGTCGCCGCGCTGATCGTATACCGCGCGGTCGGCGAGCAGCTGACGTGCGTGTTCGTCGACCACGGACTGATGCGCAAGGACGAGGGCGAGCAGGTCGTGAGCATGTTCCGCGACACGTTCAAGGTGCCGCTGGTGGCGGTCGACGCTGAGGCGCGCTTCTTGGAGAAGCTCAAGGGGGTGACCGATCCCGAGGCCAAGCGCAAGGCGATCGGCGCGGAGTTCATCAGGGTCTTCGAGGAGGAGGCCGCCAAGCTGGGCGAAGCCAAAGGCGGCCCCGGCGCCGACGGTGTGCGCTTCCTCGTGCAGGGGACGCTGTACTCAGACGTAATCGAGTCAGGCGGTGGCACCGGCGCGGCCACCATCAAGTCCCACCACAACGTCGGCGGGCTGCCCGACGACCTGCAGTTCGAGCTGGTAGAGCCGCTGCGGGCGCTGTTCAAGGACGAGGTCAGGGCGGTCGGAGCCGAGCTGGGCCTGCCCGAGCGGCTGGTCTGGCGCCAGCCCTTCCCTGGCCCCGGCCTGGCGATCAGGATCGTGGGCGGCGAAGCCACCAAGGAGCGCCTGGACCTGCTGCGCGAGGCCGACCACATCCTGTTGCAGGAGATCCGCAGGGCCGGCCTGTACCGCGAGCTGTGGCAGTCCTTCTGCGTGCTGCCAGACGTGCGCACGGTGGGAGTCCAGGGAGACGAGCGCACATACGGCTATGTGGTGGTCGTGCGCGCGGTCACCAGCGACGACGCGATGACCGCCGACTGGGCCAGGCTGCCATACGACCTGCTTGAGACGATCGCCGCGCGGATGATCAACGAGCTGCGCGACGTAAATCGGGTCGTCCTCGACATCACGAGCAAGCCCCCCGGCACGATCGAGTGGGAGTAGCCAGGCAGCCGCCTGGATGCTTGGTTGGCTACTCTGCACGGCGTGGACCACGAGCGAGCGCGTCAACTGCTGGCGGCCGAGCGCGAGCGGATCGAGCAGGCGATAGCCGGCCTCAACGAGGACGACGCCGAGCCCAGCGAACCCGGTGACATGGGCTCCGAGGACCTCTACCAGAGCGAGTTCGACGCCGGACTGGCCGAGAATCTCGCCGTCCAGCTGGCGGCGCTCGAGCGCGCCGAAGTGCGCCTGGCCGCCGGGGTCTATGGGCTGTCCGTGCAAAGCGGCGAGCCGATCCCCGACCAGCGCTTGGAGGCGATGCCCACCGCCGAGCTGACCGTCGAGGAGCAGCGGCTGCGCGAGCGCTGACCGTCGTTGCGCGTTTCCGGCGGGCGGCTGCGACATCGCCTATCATGTCCGCTTCGCCGCGCGACCGATCGAAGATCGTCCAGCGTGGCCTTTTTCACGTCATGGCTCCCTCGACAAAGACCTACGTAGCAAAGCCGAGCGACCGCGAGCGCAACTGGATGCTGGTGGACGCCAACGGCAAGACGCTCGGCCGGCTGGCCACGCAGGTCGCAGACGTCTTGCGCGGCAAGCGCAAGCCGCAGTACACGCCGCACATCGACACGGGCGACTTCGTGGTCGTGGTCAACGCCGAGAAGGTCCATGTCACGGGCGCCAAGCGCACCGATAAGCGCTACTACCGCCACTCCGGCTATCCCGGGGGGCTGCGCTCGCGCACCTTCGAGGAGATGATGGCGCGGCGACCCGAGGAGATCATCAGGCTGGCCGTCAAAGGCATGATGCCCCGCAACCGGCTGGCTCGAAAGCAGCTGACCAAGCTGAAGATCTACGCTGGGCCCGAGCACCCGCACGTAGCTCAAAAACCGCAGAATCTGGAGATCGAGGGCTAATGGCCGACGAGCACGCAGACACGCCCGACAACCCCGCCGACGAGGTCGAGGCGCAGGACCCAGCAGAGCAGCCCGCCGGCGAGGCGGAGCAGTCCGCCGGCGAGGCGGCGCCGATGGACGATCCCGCCGAGGAGCCGATCGCCGAGGAGGCGCCCGCGGAGGAGCCGGCCGTCCAGGAGCCGGCCGCCCAGGAGCCTGTCGCCGAGCCGGTTGCCGAGCAGCCCGCAGACGAGGACGAGGACGACGAGGATGAGCCTGCGCAGCGGGTCAAGCCGGCGGTGCCTGGCGCACACCTGGAAGTTGACATCGTGCCCGAAGGCGTCGATCCGCTTGGGCGCAGCGAGCACGAGTACGAGGATCCCTACGCGCTCGAGGACGAGGTCGACGAGTCCGAGCAGGCGGTCGAGGAGGAGCAGGAGGAGGAGCTCACCCAGCCGATCGCCACCGCTGCCATCGACCTCGCGTCGGGTGCCCGCTACCGCGCGACGGGCAAGCGCAAGACGGCGATCGCCCGCGTGACGCTGCGGCCGGGCACCGGCGAGTACCTCGTCAACGGACGCCCGCTCGATACGCATTTCCCGCGGACGACCCTCCAGCGCAACATCCGCCAGCCGCTCGAGACGGTCGGCTATCAGGACCGCATGGACGTGATCGCGCGCCTGCACGGCGGCGGCATCTCCGCCCAGGCGGGCGCATTGCGCCATGGCGTGTCGCGCGCGCTACTGGAGGCCGACCCCAACCTCAGGGGCGAGCTCAAGCGCAGAGGCTTTTTGACGCGCGACTCGCGCGCCAAGGAGCGCAAGAAGGCCGGTCTGAAGAAGGCGCGCAAGCGTCCGCAGTTCTCAAAGCGCTAGTGCGCTCGCGTTCCAGGTGACCCGCCCACCCGCATGACCCGCAAGTTGTTCGGGACCGACGGCGTCCGCGGCGTCGCCGGAGAGTTCCTCACGTCCGAGCTGGCGCTCGCGCTGGGAGCCGGCGCGACCCGCCAGAGCGGCGCGCCGCGCCCGCAGGTGCTGATCGTCCGCGACACCCGCGAGTCGGGCGAGATGCTGCAGGCGGCCGTCGCGGCCGGCGTGAGCGCGGCCGGGGGGGACGCGCTGCTGGGCGGCGTGCTGCCGACCCCCGCCGCGCCGTTGCTGATCGCGCGCTACGGATTCGACCTGGGGGTGGTGCTGTCGGCCTCGCACAATCCCTATGAGGACAACGGGATCAAGTTCTTCGCGGGCGACGGCTACAAGCTCTCAGACGAGGCCGAGCTGCAGATCGAGCGCGAGCTCGAGCGCTCCGACGCCGCGTCCGCCGGCCCCGCATCCCCCGACGCGAGCGCGCGCCCAGCGCAGATCGGGCGCATCCGTGAGCTGCGCGGCGCCGCCGAGGACTACCTGCGCGAGCTGCACACGCGCTTTACCCAGCTGGATCTCGACGGGCTGGATGTGGTGCTCGACTGCGCCAACGGCGCCACCTACCAAGTGGCGCCGGAGATCTTCAGGCGCCTGGGCGCAACGGTCACGGTGATCGCAGATCAGCCCAGCGGACGCAACATCAACGCGGGCTGCGGCTCCACGCACATCGACACGCTCGGCGAGCGGGTCGTTTCCGGCGGCCACGCGCTGGGCTTCGCCTTCGACGGTGATGGCGACCGCGTGCTCGCGGTCGACCGCCGTGGCGAGGTCGTAGACGGAGACGAGCTGATGGCGCTGGCCGCGCTGCACCTGCGCGACAGCGGGCGTTTGGAGGGCGGCGGCGTGGCGGTGACCGTGATGACCAACTACGGCTTTCACTCGGCGATGGAGCAGGCGGGGGTGGAGGTGGCGATCACCAGCGTCGGCGACCGCTATGTGCTCGAGCAGCTGCGCGCGCGCGGCTGGACGCTCGGCGGCGAGCAGTCCGGGCACATCATCGAGATGGGCTTCAACCGCACCGGCGACGGCATCGCAAGCGCGCTGCTCACGCTCGAGGCGCTCGGCGCAGCCGACCTGAGCGAGCGCCACGCGATGGCCAAGCTGCCTCAGCGGCTGGTCAACGTGCGCGTGCGCGACCGCGGCGCGCTGGAAAACGCACAGCAGGTGCACACCGCCGTGCAGGCCGCCGAGCAGGCGCTGTCCGGGCGCGGACGCGTGCTCGTGCGGCCAAGCGGCACGGAGCCGCTCGTGCGGGTCATGGTCGAGGCGCCCACCGACGAGGAGGCCCAGACGGTGTGCGCAGACCTGGTCGCGCTGGTGGAGCGCGAACTGGGATAGACGTCCACATCGCTGGACGCCCGCGCGGCCGTTGGTATCTTCGATGCGGTGTGCGGCATCGTTGGCTATGTGGGCAGGCGCGAGCGGGAGCGGTCTGTCCAGGAGCTCCTGTTCGCGGGCCTGTCCAGGCTCGAGTACCGCGGCTATGACTCGGCCGGCATCTCGGTCATCGTCGACGACCGCATCGATGCGGTGCGCGCGGTCGGCAACCTGAGCGCGCTGCGGGCCAAGCTCGACCTGCGGTCAGCCGCGCAAGCCGGCGGCGCTGTCGCGGTGGCCGAGCGTCCCGCCACGACCGGGATCGGTCACACGCGCTGGGCGACCCACGGGCGCGTCAGCGAGGAGAACGCGCACCCGCACTTCGACAGCGCCGACCGCGTGCACGTGGTGGTCAACGGGATCGTCGAGAACTACCTCGCGCTGAAGGAGCGCCTGGCGGCCAATGGCGGCGTGTTCACGTCAGAGACCGACGCCGAGGTGATCGCGCACCTGATCGCCGAGCACTATGACGGAGACCTTGCCGACGCCGTGCGGGCCGCCTACGCCGAGCTCGAGGGCCACTACGCGTTCGTGGCCATGAGCCTGGACGAGCCCGAAGTGCTGGTCGCTGCGCGCAAGGAGTGTCCGCTGATCGTCGGTCGCGGCGAGGGCGAGCAGTTCATCGCCTCCGCCGTGCCCGCCTTCCTGGCGCAGACCAGGCGGGTGCAGTACGTAGAGAACGGCGAGGTGGTCGTGCTGCGCCCCGACGGCGTCACGATCACCACCGCCGCCGGCGAGCCGGTCGAGCGCGCCGAGCAGACGGTCGACTGGGACGAGGAGACCGCCGAGAAGGGCGGCTTTGAGACCTTCATGCTCAAGGAGATCCACGAACAGGCCGACGCGGTCGCCGAGGCGATCTCCGATCGCACCGCCCGTGGCACGGGCGTGGACCTCGACGAGGAGGGGGCGCTCGCCGAGACGATCCTCGCGGACGTCAAGCGGATCGTGATCGTCGCCTGCGGCACCTCTTATCACGCCGGCCTGGTCGGCCGCTACGCGATCGAGGAGTGGGCGCGCCTGCCCGTGGAGATGGACGTCGCGTCCGAGTACCGCTACCGCAACCCGGTGGTCGGCCCCGGCGATCTCGTGGTCGGGATCTCCCAGTCGGGCGAGACCGCTGACACGCTCGCCGCGATGCGCCTGGCACGCGAGCGCGGCGCAACCGTGCTGGCGGTCACCAACGTGATGGGCTCCCAGGCCACGCGCGACGCAGACGGCGTGCTGTTCACGCGCGCCGGCCTGGAGATCGGCGTGGCGGCGACCAAGACGTTCCTGTGCCAGGTTGCCGTCATCTATCTGCTGGGCCTGCGCCTGGCCGAGCTGCGCGGCACGCTTGAGCCCGAGCGGCTGAGCGAGCTGGTCAGCGAGATGAAGCGCCTGCCCCGCTGCATCGACGAGGTCCTCGACGGCGCCGCCGAGCAGGTTCGCGCGATCGCCGACGCCTACTGGCAGAGCGAGTTCTTCCTGTACATCGGGCGCCACGTCGGTCTGCCGGTTGCGCTGGAGGGTGCGCTGAAGCTCAAGGAGATCTCCTACATCGCCACCGACGCATACGCCGCGGGCGAGATGAAGCACGGCCCGATCGCCCTGCTGGACGACTCCACGCCGGTCGTCTGCGTGGCGACCGACTCGCCCGTGCTCGAGAAGGTGGCCTCCAACATACAGGAGGTTCGCGCGCGCGGTGCACGAGTGATCGCGGTCACGACCGAGGGCAACCAGCGGATCGCCGAACAAGCCGACGCGGTCATCACGCTGCCGGCCGTCGATTGGATGCTGCAGCCGATCCTCGCGGTGATCCCGCTGCAGCTGCTCGCCTACGAGATTGCACGCCGGCGCGGCCTCAACGTCGACCAGCCGCGCAACCTCGCAAAGACGGTCACCGTCGAGTAGGCCGCCGCGCCTGCCTGCGCCCGCAGGCAGAACAGCCCTGGCCTCCCGCGCGCGGTTGACAGCGGGAGGACCATCTAGCATCGCATCCACCGTGCTCGCCGCGCTCGACTGGCTCACACCGTTGCCCGATGCCGAGCAGATGCGCGCGGTCGACCGCTGGGCGATCGACGTGCGCGGGGTCGACGGCCTGCAACTGATGGAGCGCGCCGGCGCAGGCGTCGCGCGGGCCGTCGAGCGCCTGGTTCCAGATGGGCCGGTGGGGGTGGTGTGCGGCAAGGGCAACAATGGTGGCGACGGGCTCGTGGCCGCGCGCCTGCTGCGCGAGGCCGCACGCGAGGTGACGGTGGTGTGCGTCGCGCCGCCGCGCGAGCTGTCCGGAGACGCGCGCGTGAACCTCGAACGCCTGCCCGGACCTGCGCCCGTGCGCCTGGACGGCACGTCGTGGACGGCGGGTGAGCCCGGTAGTAGCCCGGGTCGGGCCGGGCACGCCGCCCCCGCGCTCGGTCACGCGGCGATCCTGGTGGATGCGCTGCTCGGCACCGGCTTTCAGGGCGAGCCCCGGGGCGCAGTCGCCGACGCGATCGACGCGATCAACGGCGCCGGCCCACGCGTGGTCAGCGTGGACGTGCCCAGCGGCGTGGACGCCTCCACGGGCGTGATCAGCGGCCTCGCGGTGCGCGCGTCGGTCACAGTGACCTTCCACGCGGCCAAGCCGGGCCTGTGGATAAACCCCGGCAAGGAGCACGCGGGCGTGGTCGAGACGATCGACATCGGCATACCGCGCGGCGAGCCCGCGCAGGCTAGCGCCGGCCTGATCGAGCCCGCCGTGCTGGGCCTGCTGGCGCGCAGGGGGGCGAGCTCGACGAAGTTCGTCTCCGGGCACGTGCTCGTCGTCGGTGGCTCGCGTGGGCTGACCGGCGCCGTGCGGATGTCCGCCCACGCGAGCATGCGCGCCGGGGCTGGCTACGTGACCGCCTGCGTGCCCGCCTCACAGCAGGGGATCGTCGCCGCCGGGGGAACACCCGAGATGATGACCATGGGACTGCCAGACGAGGACGGCGCACTCACGCCCGCAGGCTCGCAGGCCGTGCTGGCGGCATGCGCTCGCGGCGGTGCGCTGGCGCTCGGCCCCGGCCTGGGACGCAGCGAGGGCGCGTTCGAGCACGCGCGTGCGCTCGCAAGCCAGGCGCCCGTAGCGATGGTGCTCGACGCAGACGGGCTCAACGCCCACGCCGGACGTCTGGGAGAGCTGTCGCGGCGCGATGCGCCGACCGTGCTCACGCCGCATGCCGGCGAGCTCGGGCGCCTGTTGGAGCTCGACAGCAGCGAGATCGAGCGAGAGCGCCTGCGCCACGTGCGCGCGGCGGCCGAGCAGGCGCGCGCTGTTGTGGTCCTCAAGGGCGACGACACGCTCGTGGCAGACCCTGCCGGGCGCGTTGCCGTCAGCCGGGGGGGCAGCCCTGCGCTGGCCACCGCGGGCACCGGCGACGTGCTCACCGGCGTGATCGCGGCTCTGCTCGCGCAGGGGCTGGACGCGTTCGCGGCAGCCGCAGCGGGCGTGTTCCTGCACGCGGGCGCCGGCCGGGAGGCCGCCCGCCGACAGGGAGTGCCAGAGGGTGTGATCGCTACCGACGTGATCGCCGCGCTGCCTGGCGCCCGGACGGGAGCGTATGGTGGCGATGAGACGGGCCGCAGCCGTGGCGGGGGGCGCTGGGACGGCGGCAGCGAACACGGACAGGAGAGAACATGACCGCACGAAGGGCGCTGGCGAGAGTCAACGTGGCGGCGATCGAACGCAACTGTGCGCGCCTGCGCACCGAGCTGCGCCGCGGGGCGGCGCTGTGCGCCGTGGTCAAGGCCGACGGCTACGGCCACGGGGCCGTGCAGAGCGCCCGCGCGGCGCTGGCAGGGGGCGCGAGCTGGCTGGCTGTGGCCGGCGCGCGTGAGGCGCACGAGTTGCGCGACGCGGGCCTGCGCGACGTGCGCATCCTCGTGATGGGTGCGCTCAGCCCCGACGAGCTGGAGGAGGCGCTTGTGGCAGACGCCGACGTGGTGGTGTGGAGCGAGCGCTATCTGCATGCCGTGATCGCAGCCGGCGGCGGGCGCGTGCACGTCAAGCTGGACACGGGCATGGGGCGGCTGGGCACGCGCGATCCCGCCGAGGCCTCGCGTGTGGCGCTCGCGGCGCTGAAGGAGCCGCAGGTGCGCCTGGCGGGGCTGATGACGCACTTCGCAACCGCCGATGACCTCAAGGACGACGGCTTTTTCACCGGCCAGCTGGAAATGTTCGCGCACTGGGTCAGGGCAGTCAAGGCCGAGCATCCGGAAGTGGTGGTGCATGCGGCCAACAGCGCGGCCATGCTGCGCGATGCCGAGGCGCAGTTCGACATGGTGCGCTGTGGCATCGCGATCTACGGCATGGATCCCTTCGGCCGCGACCCCGCCGCGCGCGGGCTCGAGCCGGCGCTTGAGCTGAGCTCATACGTGGCCGAGGTCAAGCCGTGCAGGGAGGGGGAGAGCACCGGCTATGGCAGGCGTTTCGTGGCCGAGCAGGACACCTACCTGGGGGTCCTGCCGATCGGCTACGGCGACGGCTGGCGGCGCGGCCTGTCCAACAACGCGGACGTGCTGGTGGGCGGGCAACGCTACCCGCTGGTGGGAACGGTGAGCATGGACAACATCACGATCGACCTCGGGTCCGACACGCGCGCGCAGCGACTGCGCGAGGCGCGAGCGATCCTGATCGGCTTCCAGGGCAGCGAGCGGATCACCGCCGAGGAGGTCGCCCGGCGCCTTGACACGATCAACTACGAGGTCACGTGTGCGCTCACGCCGCGCGTCCCGCGCGTCTATCACCGCGACGGTGCGGCAGTGCACAGGGGCGCGGCCAGTGCGCGCGTGCGGATCGCCAGCCCCGGCACAGCGTGAGCGCGGGCGGGGGCGTGAGTATGGGCGGCGCGTGAGCGACGGACTGGAGGTCGTGCGCAGGGCGCTCGCGGGCCGGTCGGCGTGGCTGGTGGGCGGGGCGGTACGCGACCGCGCGCTCAAGCGCGACACGGCCAACGTGGACGTGGACGTGGTCGTCGAAGGCGACCCCGCAGAGGCCGCTCGCGCGGTAGCCGCGGCGGCTGGGCGCGCGCCGTGCTTTGCTCTGTCCGAGCGATTCGGCGCGTGGCGGGTGGTCGCCCGCGACCGCTCCTGGCAGGTCGACGTCGAGCCGCTGCGTGCGCAAACGCTCGCTGACGATCTCGCGCTGCGCGACTTCACGGTCAACGCTATCGCCGAACCGATCGCCGGCGGCGCGCCGATCGACCCGCTGGGAGGACTCGCAGACCTCAGCGCGGGGCGCCTGCGGATGGCCGGGCCGGACGCGTTCACCGACGACCCGCTGCGGGTGCTGCGGCTCGTGCGCGTCGCGGTCGAGCTGGGCCTAGAGCCCGAGCGCGACACCCTGCGCAAGGCCGGCGCCGCGGCCGGGCGGCTGGCCGACGTCTCAGCCGAGCGGGTGTTCATGGAGCTGCGGCGGATCGTCGCTGCTCCGCGTGCCGTAGACGGCCTGCGGATGAGCGGCGAGCTCGGCGTGACCGAGGTCGTGCTGCCGGAGCTCGTCGCGATGGAAGGGGTGGCGCAGAGCCGCTTTCACCACCTCGACGTGTTCGGCCACACGCTTGAGGTCTTGCAGCGGGCCGTCGAGTTGACGACGGTCGGGGCGCTGCAGATGCCTGCACTCCAGGCACCTCTGGGCCACAGCTGGCCGGCGGTGGCCACGCTGCTGGCCGAGCCCTTGGCCGACGAGATGACCCGCGGCGAGGCGCTGCGGTGGGGGGCGCTGCTGCACGATGTAGCCAAGCCCCTCACGCGCGAGGTCCGCGGGCCGCAGCGACGCGTCACGTTCATCGGCCATGACGTTCGCGGGGCCGACGTCGCCCGGTCTGTGCTCGCACGCCTGCGCGCGAGCGAGCGCCTGCGTGCGCATGTTGCCAGCCTGGTGCGCAGCCACCTGGGGCTGGGCTTTCTCGTCCACGAGCCCCAGCCGCTGGCGCGGCGCAGCGTGTTCGCCTACCTGCACGCCTGCTCGCCGGTCGAGGTCGACGTCACCCTGCTCTCCGTTCTCGACCGCCTGGCCACGCGAGGAGACGGCGCGCGAGCCGCGATCGACGCCCACCTGCGCCTGGCCGCGAGTGTGCTCGAGGATGCGCTCGCCTGGCACGAGCAGGGCCCGCCTGCGCCGCTGCTGCGCGGCGACGAGCTGGCCAGCGCGCTGGGCATCGCGACCGGCCCGCGCGTGGGCCAGCTGCTGGACGGCCTGGCGCAGGCCCAGTATGCCGGCGAGGTGACCACTGCAGATCAGGCCGTCGCATACGCGCGCGCGATGCTTGCGAACCTCTAGGCTGTGCGGCGATGAGCGACCCCGACTGCATCTTCTGCAAGATCGTCGCCGGAGAGCTGCCCGCGACGATCCTCGACGAGGACGAGCGCACGATCGCCTTCATGGACATCGCCCCGGCCACCCGCGGGCATGCGCTCGTGATACCGCGCGCGCACTCGACCGACCTGCTGAGCGTCGACCAGCAGGACCTGGGCGCCGTGGCGCTCGCCGCCCAGCGTCTGGCCGCCCGCATGAAGCAGCGCCTCGGCGTGGCGGGGGTCAACCTGATGAACTCGTGCGGCGCTGCCGCCTGGCAGACGGTCTTTCACTTCCACATGCACGTCATTCCGCGCTACGAGCACGATCCTCTGCAACTGCCGTGGACGCCAACGCCGGGCGAGCCGGGCGAGATAGCCGCAGCGGCGAAGGAACTTGCCGACCGATAGCGAATTACTGCAACCGCTACATCTGGCGGTCGGGTGTGTTGAATGGCAGATATGAGACGCATATTCATGGCCTTCCCGGCGAGCGTCGCGCTCGCGCTGATAGTGCCCGCCGCCGCGCCCGCAACGCTCGCCGAAGTCGGCGTGATCCCGGCCACCACTCCGGCAACCGTCCCCAGCTGTCCTGCCAGCCCGTGCCTGGCGGTGAGCCGCACGACCGGCTTTCAGGTCAAGGTCGCAACGGCAACCAACCCGCTCAGCGCACCCCGCAGCGGCACGATCGTCGCCTGGACGATCACGCTGGGTAAGCCCACCGCCAGCCAGGTCAAGTTCTTCGACGCCAACGAGGGTGGCGAATCGGAAGCGGGCATCGCGATCCTGCAGCCGCTGCCCAAGCCCAACCTCACGTACAAGCTGATCGCCTCCAGCCCGGTGGTCAAGCTCACGCCGTACTTCGGCAAGACCGCCCAGTTCCCGCTCGAAACCACGATCCCGGTCAAGAAGGGTGACGTGGTTGCGCTCACCGTGCCCTCCTGGGCACCCGCGCTGGCGCTCGGCTTCGGCAACGACACGTCGTGGCGGGCCAGCCGTCAGAAGGGCGGCTGCACGACCACGGGAACCCAGACCGCCGACACGGCCATCGGCGGATCAGTGCAGTACTACTGCCTGTACCAGACCGCGCGCCTGACCTACAGCGCCACGCTGATCTCGACGCCGTAGACAGGTCACCCCGCGGGTAGGACGGCGCTGGCCAAGCGAGGCAAGGACGCAAGGAGCGTGGCGTGCTGCCGATCGAAGATCGGCCAGCGAGCGACTGAGGACGCCGCATCGCGCCGGCCAGCGACGCCCTACGGTGCGCTGGCGCCGCCCGAGGGGGCTGCTTCGGTGGGTTTTTCGCCGCCTTCGCTGGTTTTTTCGGCTTCTTTGGGTTTTTCGGCTGAGGCGCCGCCCGACGGGGTGGCTTCGCCGGAGCCGCTCGGCGTCGCTTCTTTGGAGGCTTCGCTTTTGGCTGCTTCTTCGCTGGATGAGCCCGACGAGGAGGCTTCGCTGGAGGGCGTGCTCGTGGTCTTGCTCGAAGTCGCCGTCGTGGACGTGGAGGTCGTCTGCGCGGCCGCCGCTTCGGCGCTCGTGTTGGTCGGCGGGGTGATGTCGGGCGTGCTCCTTGGCACCGTGTCTGACACGCTGCTGCCCCCACACGCGGCCACGACGACGCCGGCGAGCAGGATCACGCACAGGACGCAGGCGGCGCGCGCGAGCGACGCTCGCAGGGGGCGCCGCGGGCGGTCAGTGGCAGGGGTGACGGCGGGGGCGCTCATGCGCTCAGTGCCGGCACGCCGACGTGTCCTCAGGAGGCCGTCTCCGCATGAGAGGGCAGCGGCTGCATGCGCCTGTGGCACGTGGGGCAGTCGTTGAGATCCTTCTGCGCCAGCTGGCCGCACCACGAGCAGAAGCGCAGGTTGTCCACCGCCCACGGCAAACGCGACTGGGAGGGGGCGAGTGGCAGGACCTTGCCGACGACCTCCAGCGACTCGCCCGAGTCGCGGTCGACGTAGACCTGACCGGGCTCCGCTTCGATAATCACCTCACGCCCGTCGGCAGGGTTGCGCATGCGATAGCGCTGGTGCGTGCTCACGAGCTGAACTCTACCTGAGCGCGCGGGGGTAGGCTGCCTGTCGGTGCGCGTCCTGATCTTCCACGGGTATCTGCTGGACGGGACCGGATCGAACGTCTACAACGCCCGCCTGGCCGACGCGCTGGTGGGGCTTGGGCACGACGTTCACCTGCTCTGCCAGGAGCGCCATCCGCACGATCACGTGTTCGTGGACGCAGCCGGCGACTGGGATGCGGGCGAGCTGCGCGTGAGCGAGCTGCGCAGCGCCCCGGCCCACAGCGCCGGTGGGATAGCACGTGGTCGCTGCACGGTCTATCGCCCGAATATTGGCGACCTGCTGCCGGTCTACGTGGCCGACCGCTACGAGGGGATCGAGGCGCGCGCCTTCCCCGACTGCAGCGAAGCGGAGATCGCCCGCTACATCGATGCGAACGTGGCCGCCGTCGCCGAGCTGCTCGACCGCGTGCACCCGCAGCTGGCGCTGGCCAACCACCTTGTGATGGGCCCCGTGATCCTCGCCCGCGCCCTGCACGGCGCAGTGCCCTACGCGGTCAAGGTGCACGGCAGCGCCCTCGAGTATGTGGTCAAGCCCCATCCGCAGCGCTTCCTGGCCCCGGCGCGCGAGGGGCTGGCGGGCGCGCGGGCGGTGCTGGTCGGCTCCCGTCACACGGCCGCTAGCCTGTGGCGGGCGCTGGGCGACGACGGCTCGCTGGAGCGCCGCACCAGACTGGGCCCTCCCGGGGTGGACGTGCAGCGCTTCGCTGCCCGCCCGCCGCAGGCGGCCGCCGCGGGCGTGCACGATCTGGTGGTGCGGCTGCGCGGGTCTGCCGGCGCGCAGGCGCAGGCAGCCGCGCAGGAGCCTGCCCGCGCCGACAGCGCGTTTGCGCGCGATGAGCTCGAGGCAGCGGTCGCGCTGGAGCAGCTGCGCCCGCAGCGCGACGCGCTGGTGGCGTTCGTGGGCAAGCTGATCGTCAGCAAGGGGGTCGATTTGCTGATCGCAGCCTGGCCACTGGTCTTGGAGCGCGTGCCCCAGGCGCAGCTGGTGCTGGTCGGCTTTGGCGCCTATCGCGGTGCGCTGCAGCGACTGCTGAGCGCGCTGGCCGACGCAGACATGGCGACCGCCAGGCAGATAGCGCTGGCGGGCAGGTCGCTGGAGGTCGCCCCCAAGGCCCAGGTCGCCTCCGGGTCACCCGCCGCGCCCGCAGACCCCGAGGTCTGTGCGCCGGCCGAGGCAGGCGAGGCGGCGCGGCCGCTGGCCCACCTGCTCGCCTTCCTGGACAGCCTGCGCGGCGGCGAGCGCGAGCGCTACCTGCAGGCGGCCCGCGCGATGCGCGAGGGCGTGTTCTTCACCGGGCGCCTGGACCACTCAGAGCTCGCCGAGCTGCTTCCCGCATGCCAAGCGGTGGTCGTGCCCAGCACCTTCCCGGAGTCGTTTGGCATGGTTGCGGTCGAGGCCGCCGCATGCGCTGCACTGCCGATCAGCGCTGCCCACTCGGGGCTGGCTGAGGTCAGCGAGGAGCTCGCCCGCCAGGTCCCCGAGCAGGCGCGTGCATGGCTGTCCTTTCCGATCGACGATCATGCCGTCCGCGCCCTCGCCGGGTGCCTGGAAGGCTGGCTGACAGCGCCCTGCGCGCTGCGTGCCCAGACTCGCACCGGGCTGGTCGACGTGGTGCGCGAGCGCTGGTCGTGGGACGGCGTCGCGCGCGGGGTGATCGCCGCGGCGAGCGGGCAGCTGGACGAGCTGCGCGAGCCCTGACGGCGCCTTGGCTGGCAGGCGGGCATCCGTCGACAGTGCCGCCCGTTCGGATAGTGTTTTGCCGCACATGAGCTTGACCGATGCAACCCCGGCTGTACGCAGCTCCCGGCAGGTGCGCCTGCGCACGCCCGCAGCGCGCACGTGCGCTGGCGGCGTGCTGGTGGCGCTCGCGATCGCCCTTGCCGGCTGCTCCTCCATCAAGGGCGGCGACAACGCCAACGTGATCCTTGGCAAGCAGGCGTTCGTCGCCAAATGCGGCTCGTGTCACACCCTCGCACGCGCCGAAACCAAGGGCAGCGTCGGCCCCAACCTCGATGAAGCCTTCCGCGCGGACCTGGCCGAAGGGCTCCAGCGCAGCGCGATCCGCGGCGTGGTCGAAGACCAGGTGAAGATCCCCAACCCCGAAGGCGCCATGCCGAAGGATCTCGCCAGCGGCGCCATCCTGGCCGACATCGCCGCCTACGTCACCCAATCGGCCGACGCGCCCGGCAAAGACACCGGCCTGCTGGCCACCGCCGTGCAGGCTCCCGGAGCCGGCAAGCCCGCCGTGGAGGCGGGTGGCAAGCTGCCGATCCCCGCCAGCCCCAGCGGCCAGCTGGCATACGTGACCAACAAGGCCACCGCGACCGCCGGCTCGGTCACGATCGAAATGCCCAACATGTCTGGCGTCATGCACAACATCGCCATCGAAGCGGGCGAAGGCGGCGCCACCGCCAAGGGCACGCCGATCGGCGCCAGCCAGTTCGTATCCAAGGGCACCGCCACGCTGAAAGTCAGCCTCAAGCCCGGTGCCTACACGTTCTTCTGCCAGGCCCCCGGCCACCGAGCCGCCGGTATGTGGGGCACCCTGACCGTCAAGCCCTGAGAGCCGTGGGCACGGCGCCATCCTGCGTCCTCGGTCGCTCGCGTGCCGAAGCCGGGAGACACTCGCTTCGCTCGCATCCCCGTTTCGGCCAGCACGCCACGCTTCCTGCGTCCTGCGGCGCCGACCCGGTCGTGACTGGCTTGACCCACGACTCTCAGGGACGCGAATCTTCAGAGCAGCGCGCGCAGGATCAGCACCAGGCCGACAATCACCACGATCACCGCGATCGCATAGAGCAGGAAGCGAAACGCCTCGTCCTCGGAGCGCAGCGGGTTCAGCACGCCGCGGCCGTCAGATCACATAAACCGTGGTGTAGACCACGATCCACATGATGTCGACGAAGTGCCAGTAGATGCCCGGCACTTCCACGCCGCGATGCTCCTCGGGGCTGTAATGGCCGCGGAAGGAGCGGATCGTCACGAACAGCAGCAGGCACAGGCCGATGAACACGTGCGCGCCGTGCAGGCCCGTGAGCGAGTAGAAGATCGTGGTCTGCGCGGCGTCCTGGGGGGCGAAGCCGATGTTGGCGTACTCGTTTATCTGGATGAACAGAAACGTGCAGCCGAGCAGGAACGTGGTCAGCATGCCTGCCTTCAAGCCGAAGCGGTTGCCTGCCTTGATCGACTTCTCAGCCCAGTGGATAGTGAACGAGGACGACACGAGGATGAGGGTGTTGACGCCGGCCACTTCCACCGGCAGGTGCGTTCCTGGCGCCGGCCACGGGTCTCCCTGGGCCACGCGGATGAAGAAGTAGGCCGTAAAGAAGGCCCCAAAGACCATGATCTCGGAGATGATGAACAGCAGCATTCCGAGCAACGGCGGGTCGACTCGCGAGCTCCGGTTGGCTGCGGGCGGGTGAGCATGGCCATGCTCGTGGCCGCCTGCGTGGGCGATGCTGGCTGCCTCCACCGGGATCCCCGCTAGGCCGCCGGGGCGGCGGTAGCTTGGGCTTGCGGATCGACCACCACGTGCTCGACAGGCACAGAGGTGGCTCCCTGCACGCGCTCGATCAGGTTCGAGCGCAGCCAGCCCGAGCGCTCGCCCGGCAGCGTCGAGATGACCACGTCGTCCACGCGGAACAGCTCCAGCGCGTTCATCACCGCTGTGTACGGGTCCGGGTCGCCGATCATGCCCGAGCTGACCAGCCCTGCGTCGCTCAGGCGGTCGAGCATCTTGGCCAGGCGCTCGCGCGCCTCGCGGGGAGCGTCGCCGCGGCCGTCCAGCTGGGGCACCACCGCGATGAACAGATGCTGTCCGCCGTGGGCGGCCTTGCGCTTGAGGTACTCGATCAGCTCCTCACCGCTGGATGTCTTGTGGGCCACCACCAGCGTCACGCGAAACGGCAGCCCCTCCTGGTCGAGGTCCACCACGATGTGGTCGACCGGCAGGCCGCTGGCGTTGGCGATGCGCGCGATCAGGTCACGGCGCAGCCAGCCCGAGTGGGTGGCCGGATGCGTTGACACGATGATTTCGTCGGGGCGGTGCTCGGCGACAGCGTCCATCGTCGCCAGGAAGGGGTCGCCGTCGCCGACCTCGCCTCTGGCGGCGATGCCCTCCGCGGCCACCGTCGAGAGCGCGAGGTCGACACGCACCTGCGCCGATTCGCGCACCGCCTCGTCGTAGATCACGAGACCCGAAGACGGCTTGGTCTGAGGCACCACCAGACGAAAGCGCACGTCGCCCGAGCTCGCGCGCTTGCGCACGGCGTCGAGCAGCTTCTCGCCTCCGAGCGTGCGGTTGGCCACCACCAGGATCTCCTTCATCGATCTAGCCTCCTCGTCATTGGCTGGGCGCTCGGACCATCGGCGATCCGGCTGTCGCGCCGGACGCGACCGTCGCAGGGGCCGGTGCGAAGATGCCGTGTACGGCGCCCGGGACGCCGTACTCGTATGGACCGCCAACCACCGTCGGAAGCCGGTCGAAGTTGAAGATCGGCGGCGGCGAGCTGACCTGCCACTCCAGCGTCAGGCCGCGCCACGGGTTCGCCGGCGCGATCGGGCCGCCGCGCCAGCTGGTGACCATGTTGTAGACGAAGATCAGCGTGCTCAGACCCAGGGCGAAGCTCGCGATCGAGATGAACAGGTTCAGGTCGGCGAACTGCGCCGCGTAGGTCGCCACGCGTCGCGGCATGCCCTGCAGGCCGAGTACGTGCATCGGCCCGAACGTCAGGTTCATGAACACGAACGTAGTCCAGAAGTGCCACTTGCCCAGGCGCTCGTCGTACATCCGCCCGGTCATCTTCGGGAACCAGTAGTACGCGCCCGCGAAGATCGTCATCAGCGATCCGCCGAACAGCACGTAGTGGATGTGAGCCACGATGAAGTAGGTCGCCGACACGTGGATGTCGAACGGCACCATCGCCAGCATGATGCCGCTGATCCCGCCCAGCGTGAACGTGGTGATGAAGCCCAGCGCGAACAGCATCGGCGTGTCCAGGTGCAGGATCCCCCGCCACAGCGTCGCCAGCCAGGAGAACACCTTGATCCCCGTCGGCACCGCGATGATCGATGTGGTGATCGCCATCGGGATGCGGATCCAGCCGGACATGCCCGACGTGAACATGTGGTGCGCCCATACCGTGAAGCCGAGCCCCACGATTGCCAGCAGCGAGAAGGCCATCATGCGATAGCCGAAGATCGGCTTGCGTGCCTTCACCGCGAGCACTTCGCTGATGATCCCGAAGCCGGGCAAGATCATGATGTAGACCGCCGGGTGCGAGTAGAACCAGAAGACGTGCTGGTACATCAGCACGTCACCGCCCTTGGCCGCGTTGAAGAAGTTGAATTTCAGCGCGCGGTCCAGCAGCACGAAGAACTGCGAAGCGGCCACGAACGGCGTGGCGATGACCACCAGCAGGGAGGTGGCGAAGTTCGCCCACACCAGCAGCGGCAGGCGAAAGAAGCTCATCCCCGGTGCGCGCATGGTGATGATCGTCACCAGGAAGTTCAGCGCGGTCATGATCGATGAGGCGCCCGCGAACTGAACGCCGATCGAGAAGAAGTCCTGCCCGATCGGCGCGTTGTCTGATAGCGGCGCATAGGCCGTCCAGCCGTCCGCGAACGCGCCGCCTGGGGCCAGGAAGCTCAGCAGCATGATCGCGCCCGCCACCGGCAGAAGCCAGAACGACAGCGCGTTCAGCCGCGGGAAGGCCATATCCGGGGCGCCGATCATCAGCGGGATCACGAAGTTGCCAAAGCCCGCGAACACCGGCACCATGAACAGGAAGATCAGCAGCGTGGCGTGGACCGAGAACAGCCCGTTGTAGGTGTTTGCGTCCACGAACTGCGAGCCCGGCTGGGCCAGCTGCGCGCGCATCAGCATCGCCAGCAGGCCCCCCACGAGCAGGAAGAAGAAGGAGTTGACCAGGTACTGGACCCCGATCACCTTGTGGTCGGTGTTGATGCGGAAGTAGTCCTTCCAGCTGTATGCGCCATGGCCCGAGTGATCCTCCGGGCGCGTGGGACGCCCGACCGCCCAGTAGAACCAGTAGTCGAATCCGCCGATGCCCACCAGAAACGCCAGCGGCACGGCGATCAGCGAGACCGTCAGGATCGCTTCGCCCTGGAGGAAGTGGTGGAAGGTCGTGTGCCCGGTCGACATGCGCACCAGCCACGTCAACAGCGTCGCAAAGCCCACGCCGCCGACCATCATCACGCCCGCGCGATAGAAGCCGGGGGCGCGGAATCTCGCGGCCATCAGAGCCTCTCCTGTGATGCGCTCGTCGTCATGGTTGCGGCCATTTGCATCTCCCCTGCGATGCGGTCAACACCCTGCACGCACCTTACCCCGCCGTCCCGCTGGTTGTCGAGCTGGTGGGCGAACTGGCCGAGGTTGGGCTCTCCTGGCTCTTGATCCACGCTCGGAATTCGGCCGGCCGGACCACGTGGATCGTCGAGCGCATCAGCCCGTGGCCGATGCCACACAGCAGGTTGCACACGACCGGGTAGCTGCCCAGGCGGTCCGGTGTCGCCCTCCAGCTGGTGGTGATGCCTGGGACCACGTCCTCCTGCAGGCGAAAGGCGGGGATCCAGAAGGCGTGGATGACGTCCTTGGAATGCAGCTTGAAGTCGACCGATTCGCCCTCGGGCACGTACAGCTGGTAGCTGTCGATCGGCGCCCCGCCGGTCAGCGATGGGGGGTACTGGTAGGTCCACACGAACTGCTGGCCGGTCACGCCGATCGTGATCTCGTGCGCGGGCTTCTTCTCGTTTTCGTGTAGGACCACGAAGGACCAGCCCACGAGCCCGAGCATCAGCACCGTGGGGATCGCCGTCCAGAAGACCTCCAGGCGAGTGTTTCCGTGTATCGGTGGCCCGTCCTTGAGCTCCTCGCCCGGTCGCATGCGAAATTGCCACACGCTGTAGAGGATCACCGTCACCACGACCACGAAGATCGGGATCGAGGCGATCACCAGCACGTGGTAGAAGCGGTCGGTGTTATGGGCCTGGACGGCCGCCGCCACCGGGAACCAGTGGATCACGTAGCTGAGCCAGATGCCGATCGCCACCGCCAGAACGGCTGCCAGGGCGGCGATTGTGAGCGAGCGCTGCCTAGACATGGGCGACGACCCATGCGTGCATACGCAGGCTCTCAGCGACGAACCTCTCCATCCGGCGTGATCCTAATGCCTCCGCCCCGCGAACGACCGCAGGGCTTGACGTGGGACCCCGATAGCGATAGATTGAGTCAATCGTTGCAAGCCTTGTAGGGTCGTTTCGATTGGCGGCCGTGCGGGTAATAGGTCGCCCAAAGCTGGTGCGGCGGACATCGGAGTGGAAGCGAGCGTGACTGCGATGCAGGTTCGTGATGGCATGAGCACGATGGTCCTGGCGGTCGGCCCCGACCACAGCCTGCGCACAGTCGCGCGCCTGATGTCCGAGCGCACCGTGGGCGCGGCCGTGGTCATGGACCCCGACGGCAATGGACCCGGGATCATCACCGAGCGCGACATCCTGCATTCGATCGGAGAGGGGCAGGATGTCGATCACGAGCACGTCGCCGATCACCTGACCAGCGACGTGGTCTACGCGACCCCCGACTGGTCGCTGGAGGAGGCCGCCGCCGCGATGGTGCGCGGCGGCTTTCGCCATCTGATCGTGCTCGAGCACGGGCAGGCCGCTGGGGTGCTGTCAGTTCGTGACGTGGTGCGCTGCTGGACCGGCGACGGGGCGATCTGCCCCGTGCCGGCGAGCGCCGCGATGGGGTGAGAGGGCGTCGCGCCTGCTGGGGAGCGGGCGCGCGGCGATGGGGTGACCCGGCGCGATCCAGCGACCGCGCCGGTCGCTCCATGCCTGTGCCCGGCCAGCGTCGGCCGGGTCCTCACTGAGCGGCCGCGCGCGGCGCCGACGTTCAGTGATCGCCGTGCGCGTCGAGCGGGAGCTCGTCGATTTCGCTGCGCGTGTCTTTGATCCAGCGAAACACGCATACGATCGTCAGGACGCCGCCGATCACGGTCAGCTCGATGAACGTCGTGATCCCCACCAGCGCCAGCGTGATGCCCACCGCGGTCAGCAGCGGCAGGATGCTCGGCCCGGGCAGGTGGATCTCCTCGCCGACCGGCGGAAGCTCGGGATCCAGTGGGCTCACGATACGTAAACAGCGGCCACTACGAATGTGAGGCCGAACATGAACATGCAGATCGCGCTGATGATCAGCCCGGTGCGGATGTTCTTGCGTGCAAGGCGCCTGGTCATCATGGGCGAAAGATAATACCTCCTGCGGCCGTCCGGGCCGCGATCCGTACGTCGCCCTCCGGCCTGCGATCCTTACACATGGACGTCCGCGACCATCGCGCAGAACAGCAGCGCCAGATAGGCCAGCGAGTACAGGTATAGCTGCAGCGCTGAGCGCCGACCGATCGTCCGGGATCGGCCAGCACAGCGGTACAGGCGCACCGCTCCCGCGATGAAGCCCAGCCCGAGCACCATCGAGGCGGCCAGGTAGGTCAAGCCGAAGCCGCCAGCGCAGAACGGCAGCTGGGTGACCGCGTACAGCAGCACCGAGTACAGCACGATCTGCTTGCGCGTCTCCGCCTCGCCGCGCACGACCGGCAGCATTGGCACACCCACCTTGCGGTACTCGTCTTGCATCAGCAGCGACAGCGCCCAGAAGTGCGCAGGTGTCCAGAAGAACACGATGAAGAACAGCATTACCGCCGTGCCGCTGACCGAGCCGGTGACTGCCGCCCAGCCGACCAGCGGGGGCACCGCGCCGGCGGCCCCGCCGATCACGATGTTCTGCGGCGTACGCCGCTTCAGCCACACCGTATACACGAACACGTAGCCCAGAAAGCCCGAGAACGACAGCGCTGCCGCCAGCGGGTTCACGCACAGCGACAGCTCCAGCAGCGACAGCAGCGCGAGCACGCAGCCGAAGGTCAGCGCGGCCTGCGGAGAGACCCGCCCCGCGGGGATCGGGCGCCCGGCCGTGCGCTTCATCTGCGCGTCGATGTCGCGGTCGAACCAGTGGTTGACCGCGCCAGCCCCACCCGCCGACAGATAGCCGCCCAGGCACGTCAGCGCGACCAGTGCCGGCGAGGGGTCGCCGGCCACGTACATCGTCGCGATCGTCGTCAATAGCAGCAGCGACTGGACCTTGGGCTTGGTCAGCTCCAGGTAGTCGCCCAGCAGCTGCACAGCCGGCGATCTGCGCTGGGTGGCCAGGCCGAGGCCTACGGCCTCAATCGCAGGCGCCGCACCCGTCTGGGAGGGCGCCGCCATCTAGATCCCGACCCGCGTGGCCCCGGCGGGAACGTTCGCAGTCGAACCGTCCGCGTAGGCGCCGCTGCGCCGCGCGACCTCGCGGCGGATGTCCTTCATCGGTTCCACCGAGCGCACCAGCGGGACCACGTCGAAATTGTTGACCGGCGGCGGCGACGTCGTGAACCACTCCAGCGTGTTCGCCTGCCACGGGTCCGGCCCCGCCACCACGCCCACTTTGAGGCTGCGCCAGACGTTGACGATCGTCGCCAGCACGCCCGATGCGAGGATGAACGAGCCGACCGTCGAGATCTGGTTGTACAGCGCCAGGTGGCCCACGTTGTCGTACTCGTAGATGCGCCGGGGCATGCCGTCCAAGCCCATCACGTGCTGGATCAGGAAGGTGATCAGGATGCCGAAGAACATCAGGTAGAAGCTCAACTTGCCCAGTCCTTCGCTGAGCATACGCCCGGTCACCTTCGGGAACCAGTAGTAGATCGCCGCGAAGATCGGCAGCACCGCGCCGCCCATCAGCACGAAGTGGATGTGCGCCACCACGAAGTAGGTTTCGTTCAGCTGCCAGTCGACCGGGAAGATCGCCAAGAACACGCCCGAGATCCCGCCGATCAAAAACAGCGCGATGAAGCCCACGCAGAACAGCAGCGGCGTCTTGAATTCGATCGTGCCGCGCCACAGCGTCGCTATCCAGTTGAGCATCTTCACGCCCGTCGGCACCGCGATCAAGAACGAGCTGAGCATCACGAACACCAGAATCGCCTCGGGTATCGGCGTAGTGAACATGTGGTGGGCCCACGTGAGAAAGCCCAGGAACGCGATCGCCACCGTCGACGCCGCGATCGCCTTGTAGCCGAAGATCGGCTTGCGCGCGAACACCGGCAGGATCTCCGAGACGATGCCGAAGCCCGGCAGCACCATGATGTAGACCTCCGGGTGCCCGAAGAACCAGAACAGGTTCTGCCACAAAAGCGGCGAGCCGCCCTCGGTGGGGTCGAAGAAGTGGGTGCCGAAGTGCCTGTCGGTCAGCAGCATCGTCACCGCCGCCGCGATCACCGGCAGCGCGAAGATCAGCAGCACCGAATAGGTCAGGATCGCCCACACGAACAGCGGCAGGCGCCCCCAGCTCAGGCCGCGCGTGCGCATGTTGGCGATCGTCGCGTAGAAGTTGATTGCGCCCACCAGCGACGACAGGCCGGTGAGGTGGATCAGGTAGATCCACGCGTCCTGGCCGCCCGACGGCGAGTACAGCGCGTCAGACAGCGGCGGGTAGCTCGTCCAGCCCGCTTCCGGCGGGTGCCAGAACAGGGATGCGTAGAACACGATGCCTCCCGCCAGCAGCAGCCAGTAGGACAGCGCGTTCAGGCGCGGGAAGGCCATGTCGCGGGCGCCGATCATCAGCGGCAGGAAGTAGTTGGCCAGCCCCGCCATCATCGGAACGACGAACAGGAAGATCATCGTCGTGCCGTGCATCGTGAACAGCTGGTTGTAGATTTCCGGCGTCACCAGCGTGTTGTTCGGCGCGCCCAGCTGCAGGCGGATCATCAGCGCCTCGGTGCCGCCGAGGCAGAAGAACACGAACGTGGTGACCATGTACATGATCCCGATCCGCTTGTGATCGGTCGTCGTAATCCAGCTCGTCCAGCCGCTCTCGCGCGGCTCCACGCGGTGGCTGCTCACCTGCGGGACTGGGGCTGCGTAGGTCGCCATGTCGTGTGCCTGCCTCCTTCCTGTTCCTAAGGGTTCTCGACGGCTCCGGCGCCCGTCTGGGCGTTGAGTTTCGTTCGCGCGGCCTGGGCGGCCGCGTTCGCTTCGGCTATCTCCTTCTTCTGGTTGGCCAGCCACGCTTCAAACTGCGCCGGCGGGACCGCCTTGACCGTGGCGATCATGCGCGCGTGCCCGCGCCCGCACAAGAACGCGCACTGCCCGCGGAAGATGCCCGGCTTGCTGACCTCGAACCACGTGTAGTTGTGGTAGCCCGGCACCGCCTGGAACTTGCCGCCGAGTTCCGGCACCCACCACGAGTGCACCACGTCCGATGAGGTGATGTCCAGCGACACCGTCGTTTTGGTCGGCACGACTAGTTCCTCATAGGAGTAGGGCGCGCCCAGGCCGTCCGGTTCGTTGGCGCCCGGGTAGACGAACTGCCAGATGTACTGGCGTCCGATCACGCTGATGTTCAGAGCTTTGCCGTTGGGCGGCAGCTTGCGTTCGCTGCTGGCGAAGATCAGGTTGTTCTGATCACCGAGCTGGCTCAGCGACGCTCCTGCCGGACTCGAGTTGGGCGGGTCCTGGATCGAGGACAGCTTGGCGAACGTCAGCACGGCCAGGCCCAGCAGGATCACCGCCGCCGCCGCCGTCCAGCCGATCTCCAGGCGGGTGTTGCCGTGGATCTGCGCCGCCACCGCGCCCTTGCGCTTGCGGAACTTGACCAGCGCATACCCGAGCCCGATCTCTACCGCGAAGAAGATGATCAGCGCGATCACCAACGTGATCTCATACAGCGTGTCGATCTCTTTGGCGTTGGGCGACGCGCCCTTGGCCGGCGTGAAGAACGCGAGCAGTGTGGGGAGGTGTCCCAAGGCGGGGCGGATTCTATTCAGGCCTGGACGGTACGCGCTTGATGACGAATGCCACGAGGATCGGCGGGGGCGGCGAGCGACGATGGCGGAGGGCGGCGAGCGGCGACGGCGGCGGTGGTTGGCGGACCATGCCTGGCCGCGTCAGCGACCCGTGAAGTGCGGCGCTCGCCTCTGTGCGAATGCGGTCGCGCCCTCGATGAAGTCGGCGCTGCCCGCGGATTCCTGCTGTAGGCGGGCCTCCAGCTCCAGCTGCTCGTCCATGCGCGCGTACAGCCAGTTGTTCAGCTGGCGCTTGGCGCCCGCATAGGACAGCGTCGGCCCGCTCGCCAGGCGCGCCGCCAGCGCGGCCGTCTCGTCAGCCAGTTGCTCGTCGGCAACCACGCGGTTGATCAAGCCCCACTCCAGCGCGCGCTCCGCCGCCAGGCGCTCGCCCAGCATCGACAGCTCCATCGCCCGCGCCATCCCCACCCGCGTTGGCACGAACAGCGACGAGCCGCCGTCGGGAACCAGCCCGATGTTGACGAACGCCAGCAGGAAGTAGGCGCTCTGGGCCGCCACGATCAGGTCGCAGCACAGCGCCAGCGAGCAGCCGATCCCGACCGCCGGGCCGTTGACCGACGCGAGCACCGGCTTTGGCATCTCGCGGATTGCCTTCATGATCGGGTGGTAGCGTTCGGTCAGCGTCCTGTAGGTGTCCGGCCGTCCGTCCGGCGTGGTCAGGCCGCCGCCGACGTCGCGCAGGTCCGCTCCCGAGGAGAAGCCGCGCCCGGCGCCCGTGATCACCACCGCCCGCACCGTCTCATCGGCGGCCACCGCGCGCACCGCCGCCAGCAGGTCCGCTCCCAGCTTTGCGTTCCACGCGTTCAGCGCCTGCGGGCGGTTGAGCTCGATCGTCACCGCGCCCTGCTCGCGGCGGACGTTGACCGTCTCAAGCTGCATGTCTGACTCGTCGGCGACAACCCGGTTGCTCACATTGCCTCCTCTTGGCTTGCCTTCAGTCGCCCGATCTGGCGTGTGCACGCCCTCTGGCTCTGTTTGATCCTATGGTTTGAGGCATGACACGTCCCGTGATCGGCATGTGCACCGCGCTCGAGCAGGCGCGCTGGAGCGTCTGGGAGCAGCCTGCCGCGCTGCTGGGGCTCGGCTACATCGAGGCCGTACAGCGCGCCGGCGGCTTGGCCGTGATGCTCGCGCCCGACGCACGCGCGGCGGAGGATCCGGAGCAGATGCTCGATCTGATCGACGGGCTGGTGCTCGCCGGCGGCGCCGACATCGACCCCGCCGCCTACGGCCAGCAGGCCGGGCCGTACACGATCGACACCGTTCCAGAGCGAGACGTCTTCGAGATCGCGCTCGCGCGCGCGGCCATCGAGCGCGACATGCCCGTGCTGGGCATCTGCCGCGGCATGCAGCTGATCAACGTCGCGCTCGGAGGCACCCTTCACCAGCATCTGCCCGATCTGCTCGGCCACGAGGAGCACAGGCGCGTGCTTGGCTCCTTCGACGGCGCCGAGCACGACGTGCTGCTGGACGAGGGCACGCTCGCTGCGCGCGCCAGCGGCGAGCTCGTCCACTCGACCAGATCGCATCATCACCAGGGAGTCGACCGTCTCGGCGCGGGGCTGCTCGTCAGCGGCCGCTCGGCCATCGACGAGCTGCCCGAGGCGATCGAGATGGATGGGAGCCAGCCCTCCCGGCCATCCGATCGTCGCTTCGTGTTGGGCGTGCAGTGGCACCCCGAGGCCGACGAGGGCAGCCCCGTCGTCGGCGCGCTCGTGCAGGCCGCCGCCAGCGGCGTCGGCGCGCTCGTGCGTGAGTAAGCGCTCGGCCTGCCGGCGCTCGGGCCGCCTGCGCAGGCCGCTCGCCTCGCCCGCTGCGGCGGGCGCGCTCTATACACTCCGCGCCCAGTGCGGCGGTCGCGGGCCATCAGAGCAACCGCCTGGGGGATGGTGGCGGCCGCCGTCGCCGCTCCGCTGCTACGCAAGCGCGTGAGCGCGCCGCCGCTGCTGATGCAGACGGTCGCCTTCGCCGGGCCGCTCGGGCTATCCGTGGCCGCGCGCCGCTCGTCCCGACGCGACGTAGCCGTGTGCTGCCTGCAGATGTGGGCCTACCTGGCCGCCTACAAGACGCCTCACGACGACGAGGCCGCGCAGGCCGCCCGGGTGCACATCGACTACCCGATCGACATCGACCGCGTGCTCGGCCTGGGCGAGCTGCCCACCATGCGCCTACAGCGCGCGTTCGCGCGCACCCACCCCGCGACCGGCGCGCCGGCCTGGCGCACGGTCGATCGCGTGCTCGTGTGGGCCCACTGGGTCTGGTTCATCGTGCCCCACGGCTCGCTCGTCTACATCCTCGTACGCCATCCGCAGCGCTTCACGCGCGCCGCCGTCATGACCTATGCCACGTTCGACATTGGCGCGAGCTTCTACTGGATCTTTCCCACCGCCCCGCCCTGGTATGCAGCCTCGCTGGCGCGGGGCGGCCATCGCGGCGAGCAGCATGTGCGCCGCCTGATGGTCGAGTACGGCGAGCACTTCTGGAAAGGCCGCTGGGACTCGCTCTACAGTGTGTTCGGAGGCAATCCCCTAGCCGCCATGCCCTCTCTGCACATCGCCACATCCGTGATGGCCGCGCTGTTGCTCGCCGAGGCGAGCCCAGCAGCCGGCGTGCTGGGCTTCTCCTACGCCGTCACGCTCGCAGTCGCGCTGGTCTACCTGGGCGAGCACTACGTCGTCGACCTGCTCGCCGGCGCCGCGCTCACGCTCGCCCTGCGCCGGCTGCAGGCGCGCGCCGGACCGCCGCTCGCACGCATCGGGCGTGCCGTCGCCGCCCTGGAGACGCTCGCTCACGAGGGGATCTGAGCGAGGGGGTGAGCGGGGAGAAGATGGCGCGGGGGGAAGAACGAGATACCGTCGGCCCAGGGCTCCAGCACGAAGAGGAGATGCCGCGTGTGCTGCTCACGCGCCGGCAGGTCGTCGCCTTCGCTCTTTTCATCGCGCTCGGCATCGGCTTCTTGTACTTCGTGCTGCCCAACCTCACCGGCGTCGGCACCACCGTTCGCCATCTCGAGGGCGGCGATCGCTGGTGGATCGCCGTCGGTGTCGTGCTGGAGGTCCTCTCGTTCGCCGGCTACTTGGTGCTGTTCCGCTCGGTGCTCGCGCGCGGCCAGGAGCGGATCAGATTGCGCGAGAGCTATGAGATCACTATGGCCGGCGTCGCCGCCACGCGCCTGTTCGCCACCGCCGGCGCCGGCGGCATCGCCTTGACCGCCTGGGCGCTGCGCCGCTCGGGCATGGAGCCGCGCATCGTCGCCTGTCGCATGGTCGCCTTCTTCGTCGTGCTGTACGTGATCTACGCCGGATCGCTGCTGATCGACGGCCTTGGGCTGGGCACCGGGCTGTTCCCCGGGGGCGGGTCGTTCGCGATCACGATCGTCCCCGCGATCGTCGCCGCCGTCCTGTTCGCGGCCGCTGGTGCGATGGCGCTGCTGCCCGACGACATCGAGCGGCGCCTGGGCCGCTGGGCGTCGGGCTCGGGGCGCATCGCTCATTGGGTCGCGCGCGCCGCCACCGTCCCCGCGCTCGCCGCCAGCGGCGTGCGCACCGCCATCGACGTGATCCGCATGCGCGACCCCGGGCTGCTCGGCGCGCTCGCATGGTGGGGCTTTGACATCACCGTGCTGTGGACCATGTTCCACGCGTTCGGCTCCGCGCCGCCGTTCACCGTCGTGTGGATGGCCTACTTCCTGGGCACGCTCGGCAACCTGCTGCCGCTGCCCGGCGGCTTGGGTGGCGTCGAGGGAGGCATGATCGGCGCCTTCGCCGCGTTCGGCGTCAACTTCAACCTGGCGCTGCTGGCCGTGCTGTCCTACCGCGCCATCTCCTTCTGGCTGCCCACGCTGCCAGGCGCTGTCGCCTACCTGCAGCTGCGTCGCACGGTCGCCCGCTGGAGAGACGAGCAGAGTCCCCCTGCGACCGCTCTGCGCCGCGGCCCCGCCGGCACCGCGCGCGCGTTGCAGGGCTCCTGAGGCTGGTGCCCGCCGCGGCCGAAACGGCGGGCGCGCTGTAGGCTTGCGCGACCACAAACGGCCAGCTGGGATGCTATACTTTACAAAGTAAAGCGACCTGCGATCAAGGCGCAGAGGCGACTAGGAGATCAGATGAGCGACGTCGCATCGTCCCCGGAGGGGGAGAACGTGATTATCGTCGGCAGCGGGCCCGCCGGCTACACAGCCGCGCTGTACAGCGCGCGCGCCAACCTCAAGCCGCTCGTGATCGAGGGCTTCGCCTGGGGCGGGCTGCTGCAGCAGACCACCGACGTCGAGAACTACCCTGGCTTTCCCGACGGCGTGATGGGACCCGAGATGATGCAGAAGTTCCGCGACCAGGCCGAGCGCTTCGGCGCGCGGCTGGTCACCGACCAGGCCGACCGCGTCGAGCTGTCCTCCGAGCCCGGCGGCATGCACAGCGTTTGGGTTGGCGGAGAGGAGCACCGTGCGCGCACGGTCGTGCTGGCGATGGGCGCCGAGCACAAGAAGCTCGATGTCGCCGGCGAGGAGGAGCTCGCCGGGCGCGGCGTCAGCTACTGCGCCACCTGCGACGCCGCCTTCTTCAAGGGCGCGCCCACGATCATCGTCGGCGGCGGCGACTCCGCCATGGAGGAGGCCATCTTCCTGTCCAAGTTCGCCTCCAAGGTGATCGTCGTCAACCGCCGCGACGAGTTCCGCGCCTCCAAGATCATGCTCGAGCGCGCCCGCGCGCAGGCCAACATCGAGTTCCTCACCCCCTATCGGGTGGAGGCGTTCGTCCCCTGTGAGGCCGGCACGCTGGGGCACGCCGCGCTCGTCAACGTCGACACCGGCGAGCAGCGCGACGTGACCGTATCCGGCACGTTTATCGCCATCGGCCACGAGCCCCAGTCCGAGCTCGTGCGCGGCCAGATCGACATCGACGACAACGGTTACGTGGTCACGCAGGGGCGCTCCACCCTCACCAACCGGCCCGGCGTGTTCGCCGCCGGCGACCTCGTCGACCACACCTATCGCCAGGCTATCACCGCCGCCAGCTCCGGCTGTCAGGCAGCGCTCGACGCCGAGTGGTACCTGCGCGACACCCCAGGGGTGCCCGTGCCCGTCGGCATGCCACTCGGCGACCCCGCCGAGGCGCAGTGGGCGCCCGCAGCCGACGCCGCCGCTCAGCCCTCGTAGGCGCGGGGCCTCCGGTCGCCTGCGAGGTAGCGGGGCCCGGCAGGCCGCTCAGTCGTCGTAGACGAAGAAGCCCTCGCCGCTGGAGCGGCCCAGGCGCCCTGCCGCCACCAGGCGGCGCAGCATCGGCGCCGGTCGGTAGCGCTCCTCGCGGTACTCCTCGCCCAGCGCACCCAGCACCGTCAGCACATGATCCAGGCCGATCGCGTCCGCCCACTCCAGCGGGCCGCGCGGGTGGCTGAGGCCGAGCACCATCCCCGTGTCGATGTCCTTCGCGCTGCCCACGCCTTCGCCCAGCGCAAACGCCGACTCGTTGATCACCTGGCAGACGATCCTGCCCAGCGCCAGCCCCGGCGCGTCGCCCACCCACGCCACGTGCCTGCCCAGCGCCGCGAAGAAGCGCTCCGCGCGCGCCGCCGCCACCGGCGAGGAGGTCTCGCTGCGCGTCAGCTCCACCAGCGTGCACTGCTCCAGCGGGGGGAGGAAGTGAAAGCCCACCGCGCTGCCGTCCGGGTCAAGCGCCGACAGTGACCCGCTCGCGCACAGCACCAGCCGCGCCCCGCCGTGCGTGTGCGCAGGCGCGCCGCGGCGGTCGGGCACGCCGGCGTCGTTGCCTGCGCGGGCGTCCTTTCCCGCCGGGCTGGCGTCGCAGTCCACGAACAGCGCCGGCAGCACGCCGCCGCTGGGCTCGTGCGGCGTGCGCACCTCATAGCCCGCTGCGCCCGCCGCCGCGCGCAGCTCCTGCGCAACCACGCCCTCGCCGCAGATCACCACCACGCCCTCGCCTTGGCCAAGCGCGCCCGGCGCCGGCGGCTCCGGGTCCTGCGGCCGGTGAGCGCCATCGCCGTAGTCGTAGTAGCCGCGTCCGCTCTTGCGTCCATACAGCCCCGCCGCCACCTGGCGCGCCGCGATCATCGATGGGCGCCAGCGCGGCTCGCCGTAGCTCTGCGCATAGAAGCTTTCCGAGATCTCCAGGCCCGTGTCCACGCCCACCAGATCCATCAGCTCAAACGGCCCCATGCGAAAGCCGCCCTCCAGGCGACAGATGCGGTCGATCGTCTGCACGTCTGAGATCTGCTCCGCCAACAGGCGCAGCGCTTCCAGGCCAAACGGGCGGTTGCAGCGGTTGACGATGAAGCCCGGCCCGTCGTTGGCCACGATCACCGTCTTGCCCATCGCCTCACCCGTCGCCCGCGCCAGCGCCAGCGCCTGGCGCGAAGACTGCACGCCCGCCACAACCTCCAGCAGGCGCATCAGCGGCGCCGGGTTGAAGAAGTGCATGCCCACCACCCGCTCGGGGTGGCTCGCTCCCCGCGCGATCGCCGTCACCAGCAGCGACGACGTGTTCGTCGCCAGCACGCACTCCTCGCCGACGATCTCCGACAGCTTGCCGTACATCTCATGCTTGAGATCCAGGCGCTCCGGCGCCGCCTCGATCACCAGCTCGCAGTCGCTCAGCGCCGCCATGTCGTCCACCGGCGAGAGGCTCTCCGCCGCCGCCTTGGCCTGCTCCTCGGTGAGCTTGCCCTTTTCCGCTTCCTTGGCCAGTCCCTTGCGCGCGCTCTGAGTGCCTTTCTCCAGGGCATCCGGGAAGGGGTCGTACAGCAGCGTCTTCGCGCCCGAGCGCGCCGCCAGCTGGGCGATGCCATTGCCCATCGTGCCCGCGCCCAACACGCCGATCACAGCCGCAGCGCGACCCTCCCCGCGACCGGGCCGTCGCCGACCGGCGGAGCCGGCCTCATCAAAACTCGTCGTTTCCTGTTGGGTTGCCATCGCGCGCGCTCCTTTCGCCGCTCACACCGGCACGAGCGCGTTCACGCCCGTCATCGCGCGCCCGATCAGCATCTGCTGGATCTGCGACGTGCCCTCATAGATCGTCGTCACGCGCGCGTCGCGGAAGTAGCGCTCCACCGGGTGGTCGTCCACGTAGCCCGCCCCGCCGTGCACCTGGATCGCCAGGTTCGCGCATTCAAGCGACGCTTCCGTCGCGTGCAGCTTCGCGATCGACGTCTCCAGGCTGTTCGGGCGGCCCTGGTCCTTGAGGAAGCCCGCCCGCCACGCCAGCATCCGCGAAGCATCCGTTTTCAGCACCATTTCCGCGATCATCGCCTGCACCAACTGGAAGCTCGCGATCGGTTTGCCGAACTGCTCGCGCTCCTTCGCGTATTTCACCGACTCATCCACGCAGCCCTGGCAGATGCCCACCGCGCCGCACGCCACCGAGTAGCGCCCCGACTCCAGGTTCGACAGCGCCACTTTGAAGCCGTCGCCCACTCTCCCCAGCATCTGCTCGTCTGACACCTCCACGTCTTCCAGCGAGATCGAGCCCGTGTCCGACGCGTGCAGGCCCATCTTGTGCTCGATCGGCTGCGCCGAGTAGCCCGGGTGGTCGGTGTCCACCGGAAAGCACGCGATCCCCTTGTAGCCCAGGGCCGGGTCCGTCTGGGCAAAGATCACCGCCACCTTTGCGTAATTGGCCATCGAGATCCACATCTTCGAGCCGTTGAGCACCCAGCCCGAGTCCGTCTTGCGCGCCCGCGTCTTCTGATTGGCCGCGTCCGAGCCCGTGTCCGGCTCCGTCAGGCCAAAGCAACCTAGCCACTCGCCCGAGCACAGCTTCGGCAGGTACGTGTGCTTCTGCTCCTCCGTGCCGAACTTCAAGATCCCCGAGCACACCAGCGAGGTCTGCACCGAGATCACCGTGCGGATCGACGAGTCCGCGCGGCCGATCTCCTCCACCACCAGGCCGTACGAGAGGTAGTCGAGGCCCGCGCCGCCGTACTCCTCCGGCACGATCGCGCCAAGGTAGCCCTGGTTGGCGACCTTCTGCACCATCTCCATGTCGAAGCGGTGGTTGCGCGCGTTTTCGCGCGACTGCACCACGATCTCCTTGTCCGCGAACTCGCGCGCCGTGTCCTTGATCAGGCGCTGCTCGTCGGTCAGGTCGAAGTCCATTGCCCTCCTATCGGGTTGTCGTAGTCGTCTGCGTTGCAGGTGCGAGCGCGGGCCCGAGGCGGGCGGGGTGGGATATGTCTCGTTGCACGTGGTGTATCGCCATGGTTATACGGCGGTGAGCTTGGGCGTTGTCCACGGGGCGTGGATCCGCCGCTCGACCTCCTCGCCGATCCCCTCGATCGGCAGCCGCTCCTGCGCCAGCGAGTCGCGGTCGCGCAGGGTCAGCGTGCCGTCCTCGACGCTCTGGTGGTCAATAGTAAGACACAGCGGCGTTCCGATCTCATCCTGGCGGCGGTAGCGCTTGCCGATCGCCCCGCCCGCGTCGTACTCAGCCTGGACACGGCCGCGCAGCGCGTCGTGCACCTCGCGCGCGAGCTCTGGCTGGCCGTCCTTGCTGACCAGCGGCAGCACCGCCGCCTTCACCGGCGCCAGGCGCGGATGCAGGCGCAGCACCGTGCGCATCTCCCCCTCGCCCGTGCCCTCGCGCTCGACCAGTTCCTCGTCATACGCGTCTACCAGGAAGGCCAAAGTCGCCCGGTCGGCGCCCGCCGCCGGCTCGATCACGTGGGGCACATAGCGTTCGCCCGTCGCCTGGTCGAAGTACTCGAGCTTCTCGCCCGAGAACTTCGCGTGCTGGGTCAGGTCGAAGTCGCCGCGGTTGGCGATCCCCTCCAGCTCCGACCAGCCGATGGGGAACAGGTACTCCACATCGCTCGTGCCTGACGAGTAGTGTGACAGCTCGTCCGGGTCGTGCGCGCGCAGGCGCAGGTGGTCGGGGCGAAGGCCCAGCTCGGTGTACCAGCGCTCGCGCTCTGCCAGCCAGTGCTCGAACCATTTCTGGGCGTCGTCCGGCGGCACGAAGAACTCCATCTCCATCTGCTCGAACTCGCGCGTGCGAAAGATGAAGTTGCCCGGCGTGATCTCGTTGCGAAACGACTTGCCCACCTGGGCGATCCCGAACGGCGGCTTCTTGCGCGAGAACTGCAGCACGTTCTTGAAGTTGATGAAGATGCCCTGCGCCGTCTCCGGGCGCAGGTACGCCGTCGCGCCCGACTCCTTCACCGGGCCGATCGTCGTCTCGAACATCAGGTTGAAGTCGCGCGCGTCCGTCAGGTCGCACTCGTCCGTTTCGCCCGGGTGCTTGGAAGGTTTGCGCCCGCACGCGAGCTCCTGCAGGTGGTCGGCACGGAAGCGCTGGCCACACGTCTTGCAGTCCACCAGCGGGTCCGTGAAGCCCGCCAAATGGCCCGACGCCTCCCACACGCGCGGGTGCTGCAGGATCGCCGAATCCAGCGCCACGATGTCGTCGCGCTCCTGCAGCATCGCGCGCCACCATTCGTTCTTGACGTTCGTCTTTAGCAGCACGCCGTAGTGGCCGAAGTCGTACGTCGAGCCGACCCCGCCGTAGATCTCCGACGAAGGGAACACGAAGCCGCGGCGCTTGCACAGCGCCACGATCTTGTCCATCGTCACCACGTCCTGTCCCGTTGTCGGCTCGTCCACGCGGACGCTGATCATAGGCGCCGCGCGTAACCGTGTGGGCTTGTGTCGCCGTCGATCGCTCGGCGGCTCGGCGCATAACATGGCGCGCCGTGGCGCGGATCTTGATCGTCGGGGGCGGATGCCGAGGCAGGCAGCTGGGCGTCGCGATGGTGGGGGAGGGGCATGCCGTGCGCATCACCACCCGCACCGACGCCGGCCGGCCCGCGATTGAGGCCGTCGGAGCGGAATGCTGGATCGGCACGCCCGATCGACTGGCCACCCTGCGCGCCGCATTGGACGGCGTCGCGATCCTCTGCTGGTTGATGAGCACGGCCGCCGGCTCGGCCACGCAACTGCAGGCGCTGCACACCGAGCGCCTGGAGTTCTTCCTGACCCAGGCCATCGACACCACCGTGCGCGGCTTCCTCTATGAGGCACGCGCGCTCGCCGGCGAGCCCGGGCTGTTGCTCGCCGAGGGCGAGCGCATCACGCGCGAGCTGACCGCGCGCAACGCCATCCCCGCGGCCTTCCTCACTACCGATCCGAGCGACACTGACGAGTGGCTCGCCGAGGCACAGGGCGCGATCGCCGGGCTGCTCACCCGCGGATGAGCGTGAGTTTCCTGTCAAGCCGTCCGGCGATCGGGCCGATGAGGATCGCAGCATGGTGGGGGAGCGGTCCAGATACGGCCTGCTGGTCTCGGCGCTCGGCGCGATCGCGCTGGCGGTCTCTGTGTTCCTGCCCTGGTATGGGCTGAGCTTCAGCGCCGGGGCCCTCGCCGGGAGGCAGGTCGGCGAACTCAGCGCCAACCAGGAGCTCGCCGATCTCAGCGTCGTCCTGCCGGTGCTCGCCTGCCTGGCCCTGCTCGACTCGCTGATCCCCCTCGTTCGTGCCGCCTCGCCCGTACCCGCCGGCAGCGGCGCATCGGTGCTGCTGCTTGGCAGCGTCGCCGCCGCCTGCGTGCTCTATCGCATGCTCCACGTGCCCGCGCCGGCGGGAGCGCTGCTCACGGTGTCCGTGCGCGAGGGCGCCTGGGTCGCGCTGCTGGGCTCGCTGGCGATGGTCGCCGGCGGCCTGTGGCCCCGCTCGATCGGGTCGTCGTCATACCCTGAGCTGTCCGAGTCGCTCGCGCGCAACGTCTGGTCGGGTCTATCGAGCTGGACGCCCCAGCGCTGACGAGCTGCCCGTGCCGTTCGCGTCGCGCACGTAGGGACTATCCAGCAGCTGCTCGACGATCCGCGCCGTCGCCCCCCAGATCAGGTGCTCGTCGACCACGTACGCGTCCGTCTCGAACGAGATCCCGCGGCGTTCCATGCGCGTTCGCGTCCTGCCCGCGCGCAGCGCCTCGAGCGGCAGCTCGAGCACCGCGTCGACCTCTCTGGGTGACAGTCGCCAGGCGACCCCCTGCGGTATCGCGGCGACGAACGGATGGATCAGGTAGTTGGTCGCGAACGTCGACGTCGGCGGCAGCGCTCCCAGCACCGTCACCTGCGTGCGCTCCAGCCCGATCTCCTCTTCGGCCTCGCGCAGCGCCGTTGCCAGCAGATCGGCGTCCTCGGCGTCCTTGCGCCCGCCCGGAAAGGAGATCTCGCCGGCGTGTCTGCGCAGGTCAGCGCGCCGTCTGGTGAGGACGAGATCGGGTTCGCCCGTCGCCTCGCGCACGAACAGCGGCACGAGCACCGCCGCCTGGACCTGATCGGCCGCCGGGGCAACCAGATCGGAGCCCCCGACGGCGGAGCCCTCAGGCGGCCATGTGAACGCGCTCAATGCGCTCCTGGAACATGACCTCGCCCTCCAGCGCGCGATGGACCGGGCACTTGGCCGCGATCACGGTCAGCTTCTGCACCTGCTCCTCGGGCAGGTCGTCAGGCAGGCGCATCACCAGCTGGAACTTCGTCGGGCAGCCGCGCTCCGCCGGGCTGTACTCCACGTCCACCTCCACATGGCCGAGGTCCCAGCCCTTGCGCGCCGCGTACATCTCGATCGTGATCGCCGTACACGACGCCAGGCTCACCGCCAGCAACTCGCGGGGATCCGGCCCTGTGTCCTCGCCGCCCGCCTCCAGCGGCTCGTCGACGGTGATCTGATGGTCTCGTACCTGCACCGTGTGTCTCAGCGCCGTGCCGTCGCGGCGCGCGGTGGCCTTCATCCTGGTCAGCCCTTGGCTCTCGTTCATATCGATCCCTTCAATCGACTTCCCGCGTCCCTCCCGTGTATCAATGATACCCCTCGGTCCAGCTAGGAAAGCTCGTTGAACAGCAGGCCCGTGAGCAGCTTCGGGTAGAAATAGGTCGACTTCGGCGGCATGTTCTCGCCGGCCGCCGCCAGTTCGCGGACCTGCGCAACCGGGGTCGGGCGCACCAGAAACGCCGCGTCGTAGTCGCCCGAGCGGACCATCGCCAGGGCCTCCTCCGTGTCGCGCGCGTAGAACATCCCGTTGAAGTGCGAGATGTCATCGTCGCTGAGCCCCAGCGCGTTCTTTAGGATCAACGTCTCCAGCACGCCCGTGTCGAGCCGCCGGTAGGCCGGCGCGCGGTCGCTCAGGGCCGCGTCGGCGATCGCCTGGTCCTTGAGCGTCAGGCGCAGCGCGCGGCCGTCGCGCCCGTCGAAGTAGCCGAGCTGTAGCGGGCCCGAGCCGGGCGACGGCGCGATCTGCTCGATCGGAACCTCGGTCATGTCGAAGTCGCGCTCCAGCGCCTGCGCGAGCGCCGCGCGGCGCTGGTCGTCCAGCCCGCTGACCAGGCGGTGGGTGGCGAACACCGTCAGCCCGGGGTCCTCCAGTGCTACCAGGCACATGAGGATGTAGCTGTGCTCGCCTTCGCCGCCGACCTCCTGCGCGTAGGCCTGCATCGTCTCGTAGCGGTGGTGGCCGTCTGCGATCAACAGCTCCGCCTCGCTGGTCGCCGCCTGCACAGCCGCGATCGCCTGCGGGTCTGACACCCGCCACAGGCGATGGACGGTGCCGTCTGAGTCGGTCACATCGCCCCATGGCGCCTGCTCCGTGGTCGACGACAGCGCTGCCCAGGCCGCCTGCTGCGGGTCTGAATACAGCGAGAAGATGGGGGAGATGTTCGCCCGCGTCGCGCGCGTCAGGCGCAGGCGGTCCTCCTTGGGGCCGGGGTGGGTGCGCTCGTGGGGGCGCACCCTGCCCGGGCCGTAGTCCTCGATGCGCACGCGGCAGAAAAAGCCGCGGCGGGTGCGTCGCTGGCCGTCCGGGCCGGTGTAGTCCTGGGTGTGCGCCCACAGGGCCGGCTCGTTGTCGCGCACCAGCGCGCCCTGCAGCTGCCAGTTTTCCAACAGCTGGCCTGCTGTCGCGTAGGGGTCGGAGGCGCCGGGCTCGGCCTGGGGGAGGTCCACTGCGACCACGTTGAAGGGCGAGTGTGCCAACAGCGCCGCGCGCTGGCGGGCGTCGATCACGTCATAGGGGGGCGCCGTCACGTCTGACAGGGGGCCGACCACGGCGGGGTCGTAGTGCAGCGCGCGCAGGGGTTGGACGTCGGCCATGGGCGGTGGCGGAGGCTAGCAGCCGTGGTTGCTCGGCCGTGTCCACGGCGTGATGCGGCGTTCTGTCCGCAGCATATGCGAACATGTGTTCGTATGGCCCATGCAAGTTATCTAGGCGAGAAGGCTCGCTCGATGCGCGTTGAGCGCCAGTTCACGATCGACCAGCTCGCCGAGCGCTTGGCGCTGTCGCGCAGCACGATCTACTACTGGGTGCGCGATCTGCCCAGAGTGGAGACGCCTCGTGGAGCCCAGCGACAAGAAGCCGCGCGTCGCCGGGGGAATCGCACGATGCAGCGCAGGTACCGGCTGCTGCGCGAGCAGGCCTACCAGGAGGGGCTCGAGGAATTCGATGGGCTTGCGGCCGATCCGACGTTTCGAGACTTCGTCTGCCTGTACATCGCGGAGGGGTACAAGCGCGACCGGAACATCGTCTCGGTGGCCAACTCCGACCCGGCGGTGATCCAGTTGGCAGACCGATGGGTCCGCCGGTCGACGCACAAGATGCCTGCTTACTGGGTCCAATATCACGTCGATCAGAATCTGCAAGAGCTGCGCGAGTTCTGGGGCGGCGCGCTGGACACCGACCCTGGCTCGATCCGGATGCAACGCAAGTCGAACAGCAACCAATTGACGGGACGCATCTGGCGATGCCATCATGGAGTCCTCACGGTCCGTGTCTGCGACACGCGATTTCGGGCGCGCATGCAGGCTTGGATGGATCGTCTGCGCTCCGAATGGCAGTAGACTTGAAGCCACATCGGGGCGTAGCGAAGCCTGGTATCGCGCGGCGTTTGGGGCGCCGAGATCGTGGGTTCAAATCCCGCCGCCCCGATTTGCTGGACCTTTGCGAGTGATCGCCCGTCCGGTGCTGCGACGTGGCGCGGCGGCTACCATTGGTGGCGTATGACTGCAAAGGAGCAGCTGCTACAGCAAGCGCCCGGCTGGAGCGAGCGTGATGCCGAGGTGGCGCTGCGTGCGGTGCAGCGCGAGCACACAGAGCCTGCCGTGGATGGGTGGGGCGATCTCGATGAGTTCAGCGCCCGCGCTTCTGCGGCGATGCTGCGTCGCTTGGACGAGGAGGAGGCGACGGCCGGCTTCTCCTGGGAGCAGCGCCGCAGCTCGTGAGGCGCGGCGAGGTCTGGTGGCATGAGCCGCCGGATAGCAAGCGACGGCCGGTCCTGATCCTCACCCGCGACGAGGCGGTCGATCGCGTCTTCAACGTGATCGCGGTCCCGGCGACGGGCACTGTCCGCGGTCTTGCAACGGAGGTCGAGATCGGACCCGCCGATGGGATGCCGATCGAGTGCGTGCTTGCGCTCGACAACACCCTCTCCGCCGAAAAGGCGTTCCTGACCGAGCGCATCACGACGCTTGGCCCGGAGAAGATGGCTGCGGTCTGCTCGGCGCTCGTCACGGCGACGAGCTGCCGCTGACCGAAGCGCACAGTGTCCGATGCAGCCGCTCGATCGCCGTGCGCGGCGAGCCACGCTCGCTCCTGGACCCTACGTCCCCGCCGCCTGTGCCCGCGGCCCCGCCGTGCCCATCGACCACAGCGCGAACGCCAGCACCCCCAGGCCCGTCAGTGCGTCTGTGAACAACGTCGCGTAGAAGAACGCCGGGATTTTCGGGTTGCCGTAGATGAAGTGGCCCAGCGTCACAAGGCCCGTCACCGAGTACACCGCCAGGCACACCCGCGCCTCCTGGACGCGGCCTTCGCGGTACCTGCGGTAGCCCATCACGCCGATCCACGTCAACAGCGGCCAGCTGACCACGATCGCCACCCGCGTCAGCGTGTACAGGTCCTTCGGGCCCGGATAGTGGCTCACGTCAACGAAGTTGTGGGTGTAGTGGATCGCCGTCGACAGCATCTCCGCCGCCAGGATCACCTTCAGCACCGTCTCGCTGCGTCGCTGCGTCTCGCCTCTCATGAGACCTCCCTGCAGATACTTGATAGATCGTTCTAGAGGCGATAGTCTGGCAGATGGGCGCTCGGGGTGCAAGCGCCACAGCCGTTGACCTCAAGCCGCCTTCCTACACCCGCCGACAACACAACTCATAATCAAAAAAATGCCCAGCGACACCAGAGACCGCATCCTTCACACCACCGCCGAGCTGTTTCGCCGCCAGGGCTACACCGGCACCGGCATGAAGCAGATCGCCGCCGACGCCGCCGCCCCCTTCGGCTCGCTCTACCACTTCTTCCCCGGCGGCAAGGAGCACCTCGGCTGCGAGGTCATCCGCACCTCCGGACGGTTCTACATGCAGCTCTTCGCCGCCGTCGCTATCCTCGCTCCCGACGTGCTCACCGCCGTGCGCGACTTCTTCGCCGGCGCCGCCCAAACGCTCGAAGACACCAACTACGAGGACGCCTGCCCCATCGCCACCGTCGCCCTCGAGGTCGCCTCCACCAACGAGCCCCTGCGCGAGGCCACCGCCGAGGTCTTCGCCGAATGGATCGAAGGCGCCAGCGAGTACTTCGTCCTCGCCCGCATTCCCCGCGCTCGTGCGCGCGAGCTCGCTTTCTCCATGCTCTGCCTGCTCGAGGGCGCCTTCATCTTCAGCCGCGCCATGCGCTCCACCGAGTCGCTGCACGTCGCCGGCGCCACCGCCGTCCAGGACGTGCGCAACGCGCTCCACGACGCGGGCTCAGACGGGGTCATCACGATCGCCCACGCCGGCGCCGATGGGCGCGAGCAGGCCCTACAGGCGGCCGGCGCCGGCGGGCACGCACAGGCCGATGGCGCTGCCGCGTAAGGGCTCGCCTCGCACCGGCCCCAAGCCCGCCGTCTCGCTCGCGCTGTCCATCTTCGCCGCCGCCGTCGCGCTCGCCTCCATGGCCACGCTCGCCATCGGCCAACGCGTCCACGGCTGGGTGCACTGGCTGTGCTCCCCAGGCGTTCTCGGGTCCGCCGCCCACAGCGTGCGCGCCAGCGGCATCGGCGCCAAGGCGCTCACCGCGCTCGAGATCCACTGGCCGCATTTCCTGCCCGCCCTGCTCGCCCTCGCCACGCTCGTCTACCTGTCGCGTGCCAACGCCCGCTATCGCGCCCAGGAGGCTGAGCGAGACTCCCGTGCGCAAGCCTCGTCTGTGGTCGGTCGCGCTAGCGGACCGGCAGCGCTGCAGCGCGCATCGCGCGCCTGCAGCTGACTAGCGCAAGCACCGTGCTCGCCACCGCCACCGCCGTGCCCGCTGCCAGCATCGTGCCCGTGCTCGGCCCCAGCGGGCCGCCCGTCAGTCGCCACAAGCCCGGCCCGACCGACGCCAGCGCCACCACGTATACCACCAGAGCGAGCGAGATCACGCACATCGCCACCGCCAGGGCGACGCTCGCCAGCGACGCGCGCGCAAGCGAGCCGCGCGACACCTCCGCGCGGCCCAGCACCATGCGTGGGGCCAGCGCGCACGTCGCCGCGCAAGCCAGTCCGACCAGCAGCCAGGGAATGAAGATCGCCAGCGAAGCCATGTGGTCGGGCCGGCCCACGGTCGACCGGGTCAGCGTCCGCAACAGCGACGTCGGGGCCGCAAAGCACACGATCGCCACCGCCGGCAGGACCAGCAGGCCCACCAGCCGCCAGTCCCTGCGCGCCCGCGCTTCGCCGATTGCCTCCCACACCAGCGGCACGCCCCCGATCGCGATCGCCAGCGCGCCCAAGACCGCCCCCCCGATCACCGCGCCGTGCGCTATCGCCAGCACGTGGTGACGCGCGCCCGCCAAGCCGAACGCCCCTTCCTCAGTCTCCTTCTGGAACACCGCGCCCACCACCGACACCGCGATCCAGCAGCTGAACATCCCCACCACCGACACGCGCATCCGCGTCAGCGGCGACGCCTGCTCGCTCCATGCCGCCCGCGGGCGCGCATGCGCATCCAGGGCTCCCGCCACCAGCGACGCCAGGCCGCCCAGCCCCGGCGGATCGTCCTCGATCAAGGCTCGCATCTCCGCCTCATAGCGCTCCCGCCACGCCTGTGGGTAGAGGCCCACGAGCAGGGTCGCGATCGCTGAGCGCACCCTGCTCATGCCGCGCTCCCCGCCGCACGCAGGCGTGACAGGCCCGTGCGGGCCACCGCCTCGATCGTCGTCAGCTGCGCCTCCAGCACGCGCATCCCAGCAGCCGTGATCCGATAGGGGCGCCTGCGACCCTGCGCCGGCAGGCTCTCGATCAGGCGCTGGTCCTCCAGGCGCGCCAGCGCGCCATACAGGGTGCCCGGGCCAAGGTGCACGCCCGCCATCTCCACGATGTCCGCCACCATCGCATAGCCGTGCTTGGAGCCGCCCGCCAGGCTCGACAGGACCAGCAGCGCCGGGGCAGACCAGCGGTCGGGGTTGTCGTCGTCGTGTGCAGTCACAAGATCGTTTACTTCGTGGGCGGATGTATCGTATCACGTAGTAACGGCTGGCGGCTGGGGTTCAGCGACGGTTCACGCACTCAACGCGAACAGCGGCCAGCGGCCCGGCACGCCCTTGAGCTCGTGAAAGCCCCGGTCCTGGAAGGAGAACGGGCCGCCCACCACCGTCCCGAACACCGTGCCCGACACCAGCACTTCGCCCGCGCCCGCCAGGTTGCCCACCCGCGAGGCGATGTGCACCGCCATGCCGCCCACGTCATCGCCGATCAGCTCGCACTCGCCCGTGTGCACGCCCACGCGCAGCTGCAGGCCCAGCCCGCGCGCCGCCGCCACCATCGCAAGCGCGCAGCGAAGCGCGCGCGAGGGCGGACCGTCGAACGTCGCCAGGAAGCCGTCGCCCACCGTCTTGACCTCGCGCCCGTCGAAGCGCACGAGCTCCTTGCGCAGCTGCTCGTCGTGGCGCGCCAGCAGGTCGCGCCAACGCGCGTCGCCCAGCTCCGCCGCCAGCGCAGTCGCGTCCACGATGTCCGTGAACATCACCGTCAACAGCGCCCGCACCAGCTCGCCGCCCCTGCGCGCGCCCGTCAGGAACTCCTCGATCTCATCCAGGAGCGCTTCGCTGTCGCCCACGAAAGGCAGCGAGTCGATCCCGCCCAGCTCCACGTAACGGGCGCCCGGGATGTGCTCGGCCAAGTAGCGCGAATGGCGCACGTCCCACACGAGCTCCTTCGGCCTGTGCATCACCAGCGTCGGCACGCGGATGCGCGGCAGCGCCTCGCGCACGTCCAGGTCCACCATCGCCCTGGAGATGATCCGCGCCTCGCTCGGGCTCGCCGCCAGACGCTGCATGCGTGCAAACCAGGCCACCAGCTCGTCGTCGCCGTCCATCGACGGCGCCCACATGCTCATCGCCTCCGCGTTCGGCTCGCCCCAGCTGGCGATGTTGTTCACGCTCAGCCGCTCGCGCTGCTCGCGCCGTATCGCCCAGTCGTAGTCCGGCGCCCACGCCGTGCGCGCGGTCGACGCGTACATGATCAGCGCGCCGATCCGCTCCGGGTGGTCGGCGGCCAGCAACGCTCCCGCGAGGCCACCCTGGGCATAGGTGATCACCGCCGCGCGTTCGCTGCCCGCCGCGTCCAGGACCGCCAGCGCGTCCAGCGCCTCCTGCTCGACCGTGTAGTCCACCAGCACGCGCTCCGACAGCCCCGTGCCGCGACCGTCGTACAGGATCACCCGGCCGAAGCTCGTCAGGCGCTCCAAGAAGCGGCGCACCGCCGGCGCCTCCCACAGCTGCTCTATCTGCTGCACCCAGCCCGTCAAGAACAGCAGGTCCAGCGCGCCCTCGCCCACCACCTGGTAGGCGATGCTCGCGTCGCCGCTGCGCGCGTAGCGGGTGGCCGGGATCATCACGCGTCTTCGATCAGCGCGCGAAACGGCGCCGACGGCTCGACCGTCGCGCCCACCGCATGAACGCGGTCGGACAGCCATAGATCCGAGGTGACCACCCGCACCGCTCCAGGCTGTGAGTCCGCATGCAGCAGGCGCACGATCTCATCGTCACCCGAGTCGCGGCGCGGGCGCGGCGCATGCGCCACCACGATCACCGTCGAGCGGATCGGCGGCGACGGCGGCTGCTCGAAGACCACCGTCACGTCCTCGCCGTTCGCCGCCGCCCAGCGCTCGAGCATGCCCACCAGGCGGGTCATCGCCGCATGCCTGTCCTGCCACCACGCGTCAGGGCGCGTCCCGATCACGTTCATCCCGTCCACGAGCCAGCGCATTGCGAGCAAGAGCCTAGCCCCGGCCGCCACGGCCGCGCGCAGCGACGCGCCTGCCGGCAGGCCGCGCGCCGCCCCGGCACGATCGCCGCGATCTGCTGGAGTTCATCGCGCAATGCGTCTCGAGGGCATCCACACGGGCGACATCGTCGAGGTCGACCACAAAGGCCGGCGCTTTCACGCCGTCGTCACCGGGCAGGCGCCCGGCGGCCTGGCCCTGCGCCCGACCGACCCGCGCGTCAACTACTACAGCTGCCGTAGCCGCGAGGTCATAAACCACTGGGCAAAGCGCGGCAGGCCGCGCCAGACCAGCGAGCCGCTGCTGCCGTCCCCCCGTCAACTGCAGATCGATCTCGCCCCCGACCCGCAGCTCGACCTGTAGGTTCCAGGTTGTCGGTACTCTCCCGGCGACTGGAAACAGACGCGTCGCCCCCGTGTCGCGCGGGAGACGCACGGACGCGAAGGAACGGCTCCGATGAACACACAATCGCGCCGGTCAAACCCGGCTTCGGACCGGGGGCTCCAGAGGACTATCGTCCTGCAGTTGCTGCGCGAGGATCATCCGCGCAGGTGGTCTCACATAGAGCTCGCCGCCGAGCTGGGCACCGACGAGGGCGTCCTAGCGGCTGCGGTGCAAGCGTTGGGCGCCGACGGCGTGGTGTGCGAGGGCGGGGGGGAGGTGTGGGCGTCGCGCGCAGCGCTGCGCCTGGACGAGCTTGCGCTCCTGGCGATATAGGGTCTGTGGCGTGAGCGAGCGCGTGCTGATCCTCTCCTGGGAGTACCCGCCTGTGATCGAGGGAGGCCTCGCCAGGCACGTGCGCAAGCTCGCCGAGGCGCTCTCGCGCCAGGGGGTGGCCGTCGACGTGCTCACCCGCGGGGTCGAGCACGCAGCCGACGTCGAGCTGGCCGGACCCGAAGAGGTGGGCGGCGTGAACATCTACCGCGTGCGCGAGCCCGGCTGGCCACGCGACCTCGACCGCTTCGTCGCGTGGGTGCGTCAGATGAACGACGACATGCTCGCCGCCGGCGAAGCGCTGGCCCAGACGCGCTCGTATGACCTCGTGCACGGCCACGACTGGCTGGTCGCGCACGCCTCCGCCGCGCTCGCCGACCGCCTGGCCGTGCCCTACGTCACCACCATCCACGCCACCGAGCACGGGCGCCACCAGGGCTGGGTCCAGGACCAGCCCCAGGCACACATCCACGCGGTCGAGCGCTGGATGGCCCAACGCGCGGACGCGCTGATCGTCTGCTCCTACTACATGCGCGAGCACGTCGCCGACATCTTCGACATCGACGAGCAGCGGGTGACCGTCATACCCAACGGGGTCGACCCCAGTGAACTGCGCCCATCAGGCGATCTCGCCGCGCTGCGGCGCGAGTTCGCAGCGCCGCACGAGAAGCTCGTGCTGCTCGTTGGGCGGCTGGTCTACGAGAAGGGCTTCCAGCTGGCGCTCGACGCGCTGCCCGCCGTCATCGAACGGGTCGGCGACGTGCGTTTCCTGGTCGCCGGCAGCGGCACGCATGAGGGCGAGCTCAAGGCGCAGGCGCGGCGCCTTGGGCTGACCGATCACGGCACGTTCCTGGGCTGGATCGGCGATGACGTCCTGCACTCGCTCTACCGGATCGCCGACCTGTGCGTGGTTCCCTCCATCTATGAGCCCTTCGGGCTGGTCGCGCTGGAGGCGATGGCGTCGGGCTGTCCCTGCATCGTCGCCGACACCGGCGGGCTGCGCGAGGTCGTGCCGATGGGCGAGCGCGTCGGCCTGCGCTTCAACGGTGGCGACGCCGAACATCTCGGCGTGATGGTCGAACGCCTGCTCGTCGACGGCCAGCTGCGCGATCGTCTGGTCACTGAGGCCTCCGAGCACGTGCTGCGCTTTGACTGGGATGACATCGCCGCGCGCACGCGCGGCGTCTACGATGCGTTGGCCAAGCTGTTGACGGGCGAGGGAGCGAGGAGAGGATGACGATGGGCGCAGAGATGACCAGGCAGGCCGTCGGTGAGGCCGGTGAGGCGCAAGGGACCTTCTTGGCGGGGCTGATGCAGGACGACTTCCCGCTCACGCTCAACCACATCCGGCAAAGGCTTGCCACCTGCAATCACGGCGCCGAGGTCGTCACGCTGAACGCCGACCAGAGCTCGGTCACACGGGCCACGCACGCCGAGGTCTCCGAGCGCGTCGATCGCCTCGCCCGGGCGCTGCAGGGGCTTGGCATCGAACAGGGCGACAGGGTGGCGACGTTCGCCTGGAACAACCAGCGCCACTACGAGCTGTACTTCGCCGTCCCCTGCATCGGCGCGGTGCTGCACACGCTCAACATCCGGCTGTTCGAGGAGCAGATCACCTACATCGTCAACCACGCCCAGGACAAGGTCATCTTCGTCGACGACTCGCTCGTCGCGCTGCTGGAGAAGCTCGCTCCGGGCTTTACCACGGTGCAGCGCTTCGTGGTGATGGGCGACGGCGAGGGCTCGGAGGCCGGGCGGCTGCCCAACGCCATTTCCTACGATGAGCTGCTCGCGCAGGCCGATGCGGATGCCGATGCCGGCCGGCCGTTGCACTACCCCGACCTCGACGAGCGTCAGGCGGCGTCGCTGTGCTACACGAGCGGCACCACCGGCAACCCCAAGGGCGTGCTCTACTCGCACCGCTCGATCAGTCTGCACTCCACTGTCACGCTCGCCAAGGACGGCACCGGCATCTCTCGCGCCGATCGCATCCTGGCGGTCGTGCCGATGTTCCACGTCAACGCCTGGGGGCTGCCATACGGCGCCGCGCTGGCAGGCGCCGACCTGATCCTGCCCGACCGTCACCTGCAGCCCGAGCCACTGGCCGCCCTGATCGCCAACGAGCGCCCCACGCTGATGGGCTGCGTGCCCACCATCTTCGCCGGCCTGCTCGCCTATGCCGACGCGCACCCCGAGGTGGACCTCTCGTCGCTGTCCAACGCCGCCTGCGGGGGATCGGCGGTGCCACGGCAGCTGATGAAGGACTTCGAGGAGCGCCACGACGTGCGCATCTTCCAAGCATGGGGGATGACCGAGACGAGCCCCGTGGCCACCTACTCGCGACCGCGCGAGGGCGAGCACGACGACGCCTACTGGGACGATCGCGCGATGCAAGGGCGGCCCCTGCCGTGGGTGGAGCTGCGCCTGGCCGACGACGACGGCGGGCAGGTGCCCCGGGACGGCACGTCCACCGGCGAGATCGAAGTGCGCGGACCGTGGGTCGCCTCGCGCTACTACGCTGACAGCTCAGAAGACCAGAAGTTCGCCACCGGCTGGCTGCGCACCGGCGACATCGCCTCGGTAGACGAGCGCGGCATGGTCCAGATCACTGACCGCGCCAAGGACGTCATCAAGTCCGGCGGCGAGTGGATCTCCTCGGTCGAGCTCGAGAACGAGATCATGTCCCATCCCGACGTCGTCGAGGCCGCCGTCATCGCCAAGCCCGACGAGCGTTGGGCAGAGCGTCCGCTGTGCTGTGTCGTCCTGCGCGAGGGCGCCGGCACAAGCGCCCAGGAGCTCGTCGAGCACCTGCAGGGCCGGGTCGCAAAATGGTGGCTGCCCGACGAGTTCGCCTTCGTCTCCGAGATCCCCAAGACGAGCGTCGGCAAGTTCGACAAGAAGGTGCTGCGCGGCAGGCTCGCCCAGGGCTCGCTCGAGGGCCGCGTGCAGGTCGGTTGAGATTTGGGGGCGGCGCCGCGGCGCCGCGGGATTATGAACCCAACCCGCATAGCGACCGGCTCAACTGATAGACCTCCAGTTCAAATGCAGGGCAGTGCGCGAAAACGGCGAACCGGAAAGGATGCGTTGCCTACCGGCACCGTCGCGGCTGCACCCAGGAAGGTCCCAAGCGGGCCCAAGCGTTCATCACACCACCAATGGGAGGTTGGCATGACTCGGACCGACGTCATGGCCTCGAGCAGGTCACGGACTAAAGCAGCGCCGCCGATGAGGAAGGGATCGCCCGGCATGTCGCGCTGGCTCAGCCTCCTCGCGGCCGTGCTCGCGCTGGCGCTCGCTGCGCCGGCCGTCGCTGTCGCCGCAGAACCGACATCCAAATACAACTCGACGCCGACCACGCCGAGCACGGGCACCTCGCCCTCCAAAGAATCAAGCAAACCGACGCCCGCGCCAAGCAAAGAACCAGCGCCCTCGACGACCAGCACAGTGCCCGCCAAAGAAGTCAAAGCGAGCACGCTGCCCTTCACGGGCTTTGACCTGCGCTGGAGCGTTGCCATCGGGCTCATGCTGATGGGCGCGGGAGTCGCGATCGTCACGCTGCAGCGCCGCCAGCGGCGCCAGGGCTAGACAACACACGAGAGAGCACAACCTCAACGGCCCGCGTCTGACGCGGGCCGTTTTGCGTGGTGCGCCGGGCTTGCCACGTCGCCCGGGCGGTCGGCCGCGGGGAAGGTTGTGGCGCGTGCGGGGTCTACTCGACAGGGTCGAACGACGATCCCAAACCCATTCTCCTAGATGCGAGGGGGCAACCTATGAAGCGAACGTCCATTCTCCTGGCCTGTGTGGTCGTGAGCGCCGTAAGCGGCTCGGCTATCGCGAGCGCCCGGGGTTCCGCGCCTAAGGCGCACGCCGGCGCGACCGCCACGGTCGAGCTGCGCCTGACGAAACTCGGCTTTATCCTGACGAGCTCATCTGGCCTCACGCTGTACATGTTCACCCACGATCAGGGCACCGAAAACAGCTGCATGAAGATCTTCTTGTGCTCGAGGTTCTGGCCTGCGCTTGAGACGACCGGAACCCCGACCGCTGGTTTCGGTGTCAAGAGCTCGCTGCTATCCACGATCGAACTCCCAGGCGGCGCCAAGCAGCTGACATACGCTGGGCACGCGCTGTACACCTACGTGTTGGACAAGCCCGGCTCGACCGGCTACGTGGGCGTCAAAGCGTTCGGCGGCAACTGGGATGCGCTGCATCCTTCCGGGCAGCCCGTCATGTAGCGTCGGCCGCAGATTGCCGGGTGCGCGGGCGCCGGTTGCAATCGGTGCCCGCGCCTGGCCGGGACGCCGTGGCTGACTGGGCAGGCGATCGGCAACTGAACGATGGCGCACGGCCTGAGGGCGGGGACGAGGGCTCAGCCGCTCTTCATCGCCGACCACTCGGCCTTGTGCTGGCGCTTCGCGGCCTGGTAGTCGGCCAGCGCCTGCGGCGAGTCCACGTCGCCGAGCGTCGGGTGGGGCGGCACGAGGCTCTTGGCCTTCGCCAGCTTGTAGCGCTTGGCGAGTACCGACCCGAGCGCCTTGACCTTCATGTTGCCGAAGCCGGGCAGTCCTTCGAGGTTCGCGCGCAGTTGGTCCCCGTTCTTGGCGTCCGTCCAGACCCGCTCGGCGTCGCCCCCGTACTCGGCACAGATGTGCGCCGCGAGGTCGTGGACGCGCTCGGCCATTTTCGAGGGGAAGCGGTGGATCGCGGGTTTCTCGCGGAACACCGGCTCCAGATCGGCCGCGGCGAGCTTCGCAGGATCGAGCGTCCCCACACGCTCCTTGATCGCCAGCGGACCAGAGAAAGCCTTGGGGACTGGGACCTGTTGATCGAGGCTGAATCCAATCAGCAAGGCCATTGGGTCCGAGGCGATCAGCGCGTTGGCCTCGTCAGAGTCGGTGAAGTAGAGGCGCTCCGGGCTCATGTGCGTCGGGCCATCAGCGGTTCGGCTGGCGCTTGTGCGGGCGACGCATCCACGGGCTGCTCGTCGCGCCCGGCGCGCTGGGTGTACGCAAACCAGGCGGCTCCCACGATCGTCAGCACGCATGCCACCCAGAAGTTCAGCCGCTCACCGAGGATGTGGTGGGCGGGGTCCACGCGCAGCGTCTCCTCGAAGATGCGAAACGCCGAGTATCCGGTGACGTAGAGCGCGAAGATGCCCGGCGCGCGGATCGCTTTGTGGCGGATGATCCAGACCAGCGCGCCCGCCAGCGCAAGATCCCAGATCAGCTCGTACAGGAACGTCGGCTGAAAGGTCGAGTAGGCGAGGTAGCCGACCGGACGGTGCGCGGCGCTGATCTGCAGCCCCCACGGAAGGCTGGTAGGGCCGCCGAACAACTCCTGGTTGAAGTAGTTGCCGATCCGTCCGAACGCCTGGGCCGCCAGAATCCCCGGCGCGGCCGCATCCATGAAGCGCGTGACGCTCACGCCGGCGCGCCGCAGCGGGATCACCCCGCCGATGAAGCCCCCGGCGATCCCGCCCCAGATGCCAAGGCCGCCCTGCCACACCGCAAGCCAGCCGTACCAGTTGTGCGGCACTTCGTTCCAGCTGGTGATGTCGTGATAGAGGCGCCCGCCAAGGATCCCCGCGGGCACGCCCCAGATCGCGACCGTGTAGACGAGGTCCGGATCGCCGCCCTTGTCGCGCCAGAGCTTGCGCGACAGGAGGATTGCGGCCGTGATCCCGACCACGTACATCAGGCCGTAGAAATGCACGAACAGCGGGCCAATGGAAAAGCCGTTGCTCGATGGGCTGGGTATCGAGGCGAGCATCGCTGACCAGCAGGCTAGAGGACCACGCGCCAGGCCGGTCGCGGTGGCGTGCTTGAGATGTGCGCCAACTCGTCGTACGCGCGACGTGGAGGCCCGCCATTGCGGAGCCCGCGTCGATGCAATTTATGCGCAGATTCCGAGATGTCGCGACGCGCCCCGCCAAGACGCTCGACATGCTGACGCCGACTCGTTGACGGTCGGGGGCGTCTATGTTTGTTGACGCCGACCCGTTCGTCATGCTTTTGAACGTCGTCGAGGTCGGAGAGGACTTTGGAGCGGACAACCGATGCTGTGTTCTTGACCGGTGCCACGGGATTCGTCGGCATGGAGTTGCTGGCCCGGTACCTGGAACGCACCGATCGTCGGGTGTACGTGCTGGTGCGCGGCGCCGACGATGGCGAGGCTCACGCGCGCATGCGCCGCACGCTGCTGGACCTGTTCGGTCCTGCTCACCCCTACGCGGGGCGTGTCGTTGCGGTGCGCGGCGACATCACCTGCGCCGGCCTGGGGATAGCGGGTGGACTGGACTGGCTGGCAGGACAGATCAGCGAGATCGTCCACGCGGCCGCGTCGGTGTCCTTCGAGCTGCAACTGCAGACCGCGCGCGCGATCAACGTGGACGGCACACGGCGCGTGCTCGAGCTGGCCGAACGCAGCCACGCCCACGGCGCTCTGCGGCGCATGTCATACATATCAACGGCCTTCGTCGCCGGAGCGCATGCCGGATGCTTCAGCGAGGACGACCTCGACGTGGGCCAGCGGTTTCGCAACACCTACGAGCAATCCAAGTTCGAGGCCGAGTGTCTCATCGCCCGCTCGCGCGAACAGCTGCCGATCACGGTCCTGCGCCCGAGCATCATAGGGGGCGCGCGCGGTAGCGCCTGGTCCGTCTGGTGCTAGATTCTTGCCGGGAGACTGAGGGTAAGCACTCGGAAATGCATGATGGCGGAGGGCGCGCGCAGGTACTAATCGAGGCCGAT
>Ga0102924_1000342_pt1 | contig 58256 bp, 61 predicted proteins | sample PaiPotPPM11metaG_FD_80116 | JGI IMG/M metagenome (GOLD analysis project Ga0102924, IMG submission 80116) | Iron sulfur acid spring bacterial and archeal communities from Banff, Canada, to study Microbial Dark Matter (Phase II) - Paint Pots PPM... ... | reverse complement strand
GGCTCGCCGGCGAGCCTGGCACGGCGCTTGAGCACCAACGGCATCACAATGTCGTTCGACACCATAATCGCGAGCGCGACCGTCTCCACGATCACCATCGCGGTCGCCGCCGAGAGGCCGCCGATAAAAGCAATCAGCGCGATCGCCTGCGAATGGGCGGCGAGCGGCAGCGCCACCACGAACATGTCGCCGTCGATCCGGCCGGCCGGGAACGTCAGCAGGCCGGCCATTGCGATCGGCAGCACGAACAGGTTGATCAGCACCAGATAGAGGGGGAACAGCCAGGCGGCGCGGCGGATTTCGGCCTCGCTGTGATTCTCGACCACCATGACATGGAATTGCCGCGGCAACAGCACGATGGCGAATAGCGACAGCACCGTCATGGCGCCGAACGCAGCGAACTGCGGCATGCGGCTGAGCACCGCCGCGGTGTGCGGCTCGTCGAGCGCGCGCGCGAACAAAGCGAACGGCCCGTGGAACATGACGAAGGTCACGAACACGCCGACGGCGAGGAAGGCCATCAGCTTGACGATCGATTCCGCGGCGATCGCCAGCATCAAGCCGTCCTGATGCTCGGTCGCATCGGTATGCCGCGTGCCGAACAGCACCGCGAAGGTCGCCATCGCCAGCGCCACAAACAGTGCGACGTCGCCGAGAAGCGGCTGCGCCGCGCCGCCCGCGGACGCTTCGGCCAAGATGGTCGAAACCGACGCCGACACCGCTTTGAGCTGCAACGCGATGTAGGGGATCATGCCGACGATGGCGATCAGCGCCACCGTCGCGGCGACCGCTTGGCTCTTGCCGTAACGCGCCGCAATAAAGTCGGCGATCGAGGTGATGTTTTGTCCCTTGGCGAGACGCACGATGCGGACGACGAGCGGGAACGCGAGCCCCACCATCAACAAGGGGCCGATATAGATGGCGAGAAAATCGTAGCCCGAGCGCGAAGCGAGGCCGACCGAGCCGAAGAACGTCCATGACGTGCAATAAATCGCCAGCGACAGCGGATAGATCAGAAGCCGTGACGACGCGCCGCGCGCGATCTGCATGCGGTCGCCGTAGCTCGCGACCAGAAACAACAGGCCGATATAGGCGAACGCAATGACGACGACGACCCACCCTTGCAACATGACCTTCCCCCAGGTCTCGTCCCTCTGGCACCGGCGCTTTGGGTCTAACGGCGCTCGATTTTAGGCAACGTCACCACTTTTCTGATAGCCTGTCCATGCCTCGCAATGACCGTGCGTTGACGGCGCTGCCGCTAACGGTCATTCATGAGGCTTCGATGCCGCCTGAATTTTCGCCGTCGCGCACGCTGATCGAGACCGCCGAGACGCTCGCGATCGCGCTCGCCGGCGGCGTTACTTTTACGGTGTTAGGTCTGCCCGCCGGACTGGTGTCCGGCTCGGTCGTGGCGGTGGCGACCGCGGCGCTCTTGGGACGGCCGGTGCGGCTGCCGCTTCCGCTCGCGCGCATATGCTACGTCATCGTCGGCATGCTGCTCGGCACCGTGGTGACGCCGGCGACGCTGCACGGGGTGGAGGCATGGCCGGCGAGCATCGCGCTCCTGATGCTCGCTTCGCTCGGCATGATCGTCGCGACTACGGCTTATCTGCGCATCGTGCACCGCTGGGACCCATTCTCGGCACTGCTCGGGGCAAGCCCGGGCTCGATCGCGCAAGTCATCGCGCTGTCGAGCGAACTTGGCGGCGACCTGCGCGCTATCGCCATCGTGCAGACCGTGCGCGTGCTGTTTCTCGTTGTCGGCTTGCCCAACGGGCTCGCTCTGTTCGGGCTCGTGGTGCCGGCGCTGCCGCTGCCGCGCGGACCCGCCGGATTTTCCGTGCTCGGAGAAATGATCGTGCTGGGGGTCGTTTCGATCGCCTTTGCGCTCGTTTTCCTGCGCTTGCGATTTCCCGGCGGGCTGTTGTTTGGCGCCATGGCGGGATCGGGCCTGCTGCACGGCACCGGTCTCGTCCACGCCGCGCTGCCGTGGTGGATCGGCTCGAGTTCGGTGATCGCGCTCGGCGCGCTGGTCGGCTCGCGTTTCGCCAATACGAGCTTACGGATGCTGGCCGGCTATCTCGGCGCCGCGCTCGGCTCGTTTGCGGTCTCGATGGCGGTCGCCACGTTCTTCATTCTGCTCGTCGAGCACTGGTTCAGTTTTCCGATCGCCAATATCGTCATCGCCTTCGCGCCCGGCGCGCAGGACACGATGATGGTGCTGGCGCTGGCGCTGCATCTCGATCCAGTTTATGTCGGCGCGCATCATCTGGCGCGATTTCTGGTGGTCACGTTCTCGATCGCGGTCGCCTCGCGACGGATGGCTCAGCGTCGCCCGGCTGCAAACGAGGTGGAGGAACGTAGCGTCGGCGATTAGAGAATGTTCCGCAAAAGCCTGCCCTCGGACTTGATCCGGGGGTGGAAACCGGTTTTGCGAAGAGGACGTGCTCCAACAAATAGCCAGAGCGGGATGACGATTCGAAGAAAAGTGATCCCGCTCTAGCTCGACGCTTCCGCATCGTCGTCTTTGTGCTTGTGCAGAAACCTGGCGATCTGTCCTCGCAGCTCGGCCGTGGCCAAAAGTTCACCCATCGATCCGGCAGTGTCAAAGAGCTCGCGCTGGAGTTTCGTGGGGATGGTGTTCCACTGCATGATGACCGAAGCGCCGAGGCAGCGCAAAACATGCTCCTCTTCCGCGGCGAGAGCGATCCCATGGGATTGCTTTTTATTCGCCGGTTGGAGCGTCTTGTCGAAATTGTCCGCCAGCCACATTTCGTTGTCGGCAAGCGAACTGAAGCTGTCGCTCGAATCTTGATATTCGCGAATTTGGTTGGGGTCGGTAGCCTGCTTGCTGAGTTCGCCGTATTCGTTTGACTTCGCGCGATATTGCTTGGTGGTGAACATTTGGCGCTCCACTCCCGTCACGCGGGATGCTTCAACGATACGTGTGGGGGTTCAGCATCATAACAAGAACAAGGACGATTGCCGCTTCGGCGATGTAAAACAGCAGCACACGCTGGATGAATTGTGAAATGAATTTTGTTTTGGTCATGCTTTTATCGACCATAATACTCAGATAAATCGGAACCCATTCCAAATAAATGGGATCTGATATTTGTAATACAAGACGGCTGGCGCCATTAGTCTCAATTTGCGAAATAAAAGATTGGCGTCGCCGAGGACCGCCGCAGCCGATCAAGGGTGGCGCAGCCAAATCGCATTCGCACCGGCCCATTCCGTACGAGCATGCAGTCCTGTTGCGAACAGCGCCCAGCCCCCGAAGATCATGTTGGTCCCCACAAGCAGGCCCAACGTCCAGGCGGAGGTTCCCGGCAGAGCAAAAATGATGACGCTGGCCAAGAGAATGTCGACGACCCCGCTTGCGAGCATGAACGCCCAACGCCCGGAGAACCGCCGCCGATGCTCGATTGCGAACATGATCGACGCGCCGCCTTCGACGAGGAAGAACAGAACCAATATCAGGCGCAGCGGCCCGGCGTCGTGAAACGGCCATCCCAGCAGGCCGCCGTACAAATCCTGCGATTTATTCTCGATCAGCACCACGCCGACGAATATGGCCAGCGCCGCCGATACCAGCGACCACAAGGACCCCGGCGCTTGTCGCGCCCAGTAGGTTGCTACCAACCCTGTCGCTCCGCTGGCCAGAAACAGCCAGCCCAGCATGCCGGTGACGTTCTCGCTGGCGATCGATGGAATAGCAATTGCGAGGAGACCCAAGAAAATGAGGACTGTTCCTTCGGCAACAAAAAGAATCCAGTGATCGGGCGTCGATTTTGCGACCGAGCTGGGATCGCGGTTGGAATAGCGGTTCATATCCATTTCAAATCCGCCCGGCCAGCATCAGAACCACGATAATGATCAGGACGATGCCGATGATACCGACACCGCCGTGTCCATAACCGTAACCATAGCCGCCGAAGCGGCCGCTGAAGCCGCCCAACAGGAAAATGACGAGGATGATAACGAGAATGAGTCCCAGCGACATGAGCTAATCTCCCCTTGCATTGCCGTGCGTAGTCCCATCGCACTTATGCGGTGTGGACGATGGATACGACCATTCCCGGCGATCGGTTGGTTATCTCGACGCAAGCCTTGAGCTGATGGGCGAGCGCTTCGACGATGGTGGTCCCCAAGCCGGTAGTTCCGCGGCGGCCGCCGTCCTGCTGCAAACCGACGCCGTTGTCAGACACCGATAAGCGCCAATTGGCCTCGTCGGCTTCGTATCTGACCAATATTTCCTCGTCGCCGCTGCCGGCGCCTGGGAATGCGTGCTTCAGCGCATTGATCACCAGTTCCGTAGTCATCAGGCCGATACTTACCGCGTCGCCGGATACCGCCGTCCCGGGGCCGGCCTCCACCTTCACAGAGACCGGCCGACTGTCGCCAATCATAGAGGCCGCCAGGGTCTCGCACAGTCTCGACAGATAAGGGCCAAGCTGGATCGGCTCGCCATGTCCCGAAGCTTGGAGTTGCTGCTGGACCGTCGCCACGGACATGACCCGCTGATGAGCGTCGCGAAGATGAAGCCGCGTCTCCTCCGAGTGCACCGTCTGCGCCTTGAGAAGAAGAATACTCGCGATGATCTGCAGGCTGTTGGCAACGCGATGCTGCATCTCCTGCAACAGTGTCTCCTTCTGCTGCAGCAGCTCCGTCATCCGCCGTTCTGCGGCGCACCGATCGGTGGTGTCTTCGATCGCCAGGAGAATGAGCTTTTGGGCATCTCTTTGGTTGAATACCTCGCGTGCGTTCAAAAGCATTGTGCGCCGACCGATAATGGGAAAATCCCACTCGACTTCGTAAGCTTCCATCGCGGCGTGCCGGGGTCCGACGTCCTCCAGGAGCAGCCGAAGCTCGGGGATATCCCACTGCCCCCCGCCCAGCCCATAGATCGGCCGGCCGTGAATCTCCTGACTGTTCATCCTGAACGTCTGATAGAAAGCGCGGTTTGCGGTGATCACGCGCAGGTTCTGGTCGAGGACCAGTAGAGGATCGCGGATCGTATCCACGATCGCTTGGGCGAGCGCGCTCGCGTCGTCGAGGTCTCTGATCGACTGGCTGTTGGGAAATGCCCAGACCGCGGCCGGCGGGGGACGCTCGCGATGGCTCGATGGTTCCATGTCTGCCCTCATACCTCAACGATCGGTTGCCGCCGGCGAACGGTCGGCCCAGAATTTCCCCCACTTCCCGCTTTTAAGGTTTGCTGCGATGGGCCTGATGAATGCCAAATCGCACCCCGGAGCACAAACCCTGACGATCTATGAAAGCCGGATACCGAGGCGAAGACTGTGCAAAATTGCTCACATCGACGGGGAGCGAATGTTGCGGCTAAACGCGCCTAAACACGAAGGTCGCGATTTAAGTCTTGATTTGCGGCTGGAGCTTTCCAATTTTGACCGGTCCTGTCGCCGATGGCGGCGGCCAAGCCCCGGCGCCGATCGCGATCGCGACGGTTAAATGTTGTGTAATACTAATTAGAATTTTTTAAATACTTTTATACATAGTATTCATGTTGATATTTTCAGTCTATCCCTCGTATTCAAGCTATCGATAACTATCTAACGGTCATGGGCCCCGCAGGGGACCAAAAGGAGCTTGCAATGAAAAATTTCTTGGTTGGCTTTCTCAAGGACGAAACGGCTGCGACCGCCATCGAATATGGACTTATCGCCGCCGGCATCTCGGTTGCGATCATCGCGGTGGTGCAGGGTCTCGGAACGAAGCTGAACACGACGTTCTCATCGGTTTCATCCGCGCTCAAGTAGTAGTCGAAAACGATGATTGGGTGCTTCGCCCGGTGGCCGAAGCGCTCATTCGTTGCGTTCAAAAATGCTGGATTGCAGCCGGCATCGAAACCTTCAGGGATCGCCAGATACCCCACTGGCTTTTCCGCTTGCGCGGAATGGCGATCCTCATTCTCCGATATCGATCAAACAGGAGACAGGCCATCGCACAGGACCGCCTAAACGGCACAGCGGCCGATCCAATTCGCGATCGCTATCGGACATTATTCGACACGCCTTCACCCCGCAATTTCGCTATGAGCAAATGCCGGCCGCGGAGGAACGTGCCGACTATGCCGCCGAGTTTGTCGCGTATCGGCTCGAGCAGATCGACGATAAACTGGGGCGGCTCATCGAAATAATGGAGCGGGCAACGGAACAGTCACCGTCGGTGCGAAAGTAGGCGGTCATGGCGACTTTCCGGTAAATTATTTTAAAAACTGACATTTGCGTGAGCTGTCCGACGTGCTGTTGCGAGATTGCCATGCCAAACACAATCAGTTTGCCACCAGAGTTCTCTTGCGGTGCCCGGAGCCGCGGGGACGAAAATTTTACCAAGCGGCTCAGGCCCAGGTTCGGAGGCAGGACGCAGAAACAACACACATTTCGGAAAAGATGTAATTTGGAATAAAGTGCGCCATCGAACACGGCCAGACGGCCGGGGGAGTCAGCGCCACAACGCCGCAGCTTCAGCGCCGCGCGTTGCGAATGCAATTCGTCGCATACCAGGCCACCATTTTGCGCTTGAGTTGCTTCTGTGCGCTGGTCAATTCGACACCGGCATATTGATTGGCGAGGGCCTCGAGCCGCTCGCAGTTTTCGGCACTTAGCGCCGGCTTGGAGCTAGATGCCAGGATCGGCGCGGCGGTCAGCACCATGCAAGCCGAAAGCGCGAGTCCGCGAAGTAAACGATCCATTCGTTGCCTACTGCTGCGAGAGGCCCCGCGCGGCGGAGTCTGAAATAACTGGCGCGATAACCGGCGCGATTGCATGCTCCGTCGCATGAGCGATTTTGCCATGATTTTCGCTCACCCATTGCGCATTGTCCGCGAGGTCGGTGAAGTTCCGCTCGAGCCTTCGATATTCGCGCACCTCGTTTGGGCCGCACGCCGACGTCAGCAATTTGGAGTATTCGTCCGCTTTGGCGCGGTATTGCTCCGTTGTGAACATGGGCAGGCCTTGCTGTGAGAGGAGTTCTCCGCACCGGGAGTTTTTGCGATTCCATAACAACGCTAATCGTAAATTTAGATCTGATGGTTCGGTAGGTCTGTATAAAATTGCTCATAAAGTCCGCTCGATAAGTCTCGATCGCACGCGAACGTGTCCGCATGGCTTGCAACCATTTGTGACTACGCGGCGTTGTTGGTGTCCTCACAACAAATCGTTTGTTTGAGCTATAATAGGAGGCTGACGTGCTTCATAAAACACTCGTCGCGCTCGCTGCCGTGGCCGCACTCGGTTGCCTGCCGATGGCGACAACCGCTTTAGCGGCTCACCATGGGCACGGACATGCGATGGCCGGCCACGCCCGCGGCGGTCATGTTGCCCGATACGGCGGCGGTCGATACCGCGGCGGCTACGTCAATGGGCCGATCTACGACAGCTGCGGCGGCTACGGCTACGGCTATGGCTACGGCTACGGTTATGGCCCGGGCGATGGATGCCCCGGCTATGGCGTTCCCCTTGTCGGCGGCGTGATTAACGGCATCTTGGGTGGCGGTTACCGCCCCTACTGACAGCGACAGGCGCACTTGAACGCAGGCGCACTTGAACCATGGTGCGGCCGCGTTCCCGATTGGGAGCGCGACCGCTCCCTCGCCTCCGCTCAAGCGCTTATCGTCTGAGGCTGGCGTCCGCTCGGAAATTCTTGGAGTCTCTGCTAACCTAACGCATGGTCCGTTCCAGATGAATCGGCCGTCTTGGCCCCGCGATCTGGCTCCCACTAACCGGTTCTCAATTTGGCGGGCGTGGGGTGTGGAGCGAACTTGTTCGCACCGTCGCGTTCGAGCAGCTCCGCGAGCAGCTTGCGTGCACGATTGACGCGACTCTTTATCGTGCCCACCGCCGTCTCACAGATCGCGGCAGCGTCGTCGTAGGAGAAGCCCGATGCGCCGACCAAAAGCAGGGCCTCGCGCTGTTCGAGCGGTAGCATTGCAAGCGCGGCGAAGAGTTCCTTGAACTCCAAGCGGCTGTGCTGCCCGGGAGCCGATTTCAGGCTGTCGAGGTGGCGGCCGTCCGCGTCTTCCACTTCGCGGCGTCGCTTGCGATATTCCGACCGGAACTGGTTGCGCAGGATGGTGAAGAGCCAAGCGGACATATTCGTTCCCGGGATGAACGAATGAATGCTGGCCATGGCGCGGAGGAGGGTCTCCTGCACCAGGTCGTCCGCACGGTCGAATTTGCCGCTGAGCGACATCGCGAACGCTCGCAAGCTCGGAACGGCAGCGAGCATGGCATCCTGCACGGAGGGTTGCAGCGGCTCCTGCGCTGTCGGCAGGGGCTGCGAGGCCTCTCGGCCAAATAACGGCCGAAACCCGGCATGGACCCTGTGATCCGGCAAACGATGCTGCAAAGACATGAAATTTCCCTCGGTTAAAGAATATCGACGCCCGTATGACACTTAGGAACCTTCGGCAAATGGCGTCTGTATAAGACTGCTCACCTTCGGGTTTCCGGGATGCGCGCAGGCCCGATGATTTTGCTCGATCGAACACGGCGTAAACGAGATATGAAAATTTAAACCTTGATTTGCGGCTGATCGTGCAGAACGACATTCAACAACGAGCTGTGGACTTCGATGCCGCCTTCGATACCGCCGTTATATTCGATGAAGCCCATTTTTCTAAATTTGTTCAGAGTGTGGTCGCCATCACATGACCTTCCACGCGCAATATAAGAAGCCATACGACCGTTCGGCGGAGTCCCCGCATGAAGGTATGCAATGGAAGCGTCGGGATCGCCGATAAAGGCTGCTGCTATCGCCGGCGGCTATCGGATGGGCACATCGTCGGCATCTTTTTGCTTTTGCCGCTCTTCGGCAAGCAGATTGAATATCCTCTGTCGATCCGATTCCTCGGTCACGCGATCGAGAAGACGGCAGTAACGCTCAATGTTTTGACGCCGGATGAATCGATCCATGATCGGCCTCCGTTCATGCGACCCCCGCGTACAGGCTATCGCAGCGGCAGAGGCGGTCTGAGCAATATTGAGCACTTTCAAACCGCGGCGCCCCGGCTACTCAAGCTGCGGACACGGCGAAGGTCGCCACAGCTTCCGGGGGTGTTGCAGGCAGTCAGGAGAACAGCACCGTAAATCGCGCGCCTTGGTTGCTATCGCCTCGAGCGATCCGCAATTCACCGCCAATCTGTTTGACGAGTGATCGTATAATCCTCATTCCAAGTCCCTTGCCGACGGCTGGATCAAATCCTTCCGGCAAACCCGGCCCAGCATTGGCGATCGATAGTGCGTAGCCCTTGGTCGGATCTTCTTCCAACCTCACCGCGATCCGGCCCGTACCGTATTTGGCCGCGTTGGTGATCAGCTCGTTTGCGATGAAGCCGAGCGGAATGGCGGTGACTGCCGGCAACGTGATTTCGACCCCCTCGACCGCGATGACCCGCGGCGGGCGCTCCGAGGACAACATCGCGGAGAAATCGCGAGCGAGATCCTCAAGATAGTGTTTGAGCGCAAAGGTTTCTACGCCGTCGAAGGAGTGGAGACGCCGGTGGATGCGCCCGATCGTGGCGACGCGATCGGCCGCAGCGGCCAGTTGCGAAGCAACCTCGGCGTTCTCAGACGCCCGACTTTGCAGCGAAAGCAGGCTAATAATCATTTGCAGGCCGTTCAACAGCCGATGATCGGATTCCTGGCTGAGAACCGCCTGTTGTCGGATCAGATCGTCCTTTTGAGAAAGCAGAGCCTCTTCGCGGGCGAGAGCCTGACGCAGTCCGATTTCCGTGCGCATATGGCTTGTCAGCTCGCGTTCGTAGCTCGCGTCCGTACGGCGCTCCCGACTTTCAAAAATGATATTCAGCGGCGCATTCGCGTCGGACGGCGAAGATTCAATGGTCATCTTGTCGTCTCCCGTGTCCTGGCTTGGCCTGGATACGCGGACTGAAGTAAACTTGCGGCGGATATGGCCCAATCACATTGATACAAATCAAACATGTCCGATATCGGACATTTATCTTGTCGCCCGATCGTGTCGCACGGCGCCGCCAGATTTCATTATTTCCGTCATCAAACCGACATGCGCAGGCCGTTGATCGATGCCCGCGCCGGCGAATCTCGCGCTTAGCCAATATTTCTTTTCGGCGGTCCCGATAAAGAGCGCGAGCAACGCCTGTCGCGGCCATGGCCGGGCGAACTAAGGAAGAGTGCGGACGCATGCTTTCTTGCAACGTCCCCATGCCGTGCTCCTGTGGTTAGCAGCCTGCTCTTGTTGGCGGGCTGAGTCGAGTAAAATGTGCGCTACCGGACATTACGATTGCTGCGCCCGTTGAAAAGGCGCAGCATGGTTTTCTGCTAGCCCCTAGTGAGGCTGCAATGGATGCAATGGACAGGTTCGTCAGCCGGGAGAATATCGAGCGATATCGCAGACTTTCGAACGAAACGGCAGACGCTGCCGAGCGGTTACGGATTTTGAAATTGCTGGCCGAAGAAGAGGTCAGGTTCAAGTTGGAACTGAGAGGCAGAGGGAACGCTCCCGAAGGACGATCGTCCGTCAGCGTGGCAACCAAGTATCGGCTCGAGCATGACGGCGAGAAGCAGCAAGGCGGTGGCTAGCCGCAAGCCTACGGACCCGCGTACCAACCGGTTGCTCGGTTTGCTGCCGCGGACGGATTACGCACGGCTTTGCCCGCATCTTCACCGTATTCCGCTGGAGTACCGGCAGTCGCTCTATCGCGCCAACAAGCCCATCGAATTTGTCTATTTCATCGAAACCGGCGTCGGCTCCCTGGTCAACACCATGGCGAACGGCCAGGCGTCCGAGGTCGGAACGATCGGCAACGAGGGTCTGGTGGGCCTGCCCATCGTGTTCGGCGACGACAGAGCGCCCACTAGCGTTTACATCCAGGTTCCGGGTGTCGGCCTCCAAATGAAAGCAACGCTATTCAAAAAGGAACTGGCGCGAAGCGCTTCGATGCGAACCGTCATGCTTCATTATGCCCACGCCTTCTTCAACCAAGTCGCACAGTCCGCCGCGTGTAATCAATTTCATTCCATCGAGCAGCGATGCTGCCGCTGGCTACTGATGACGCACGACCGCATGAACTCGGACAAGTTTCTGCTCACGCAGGAATTCCTGGCCATGATGCTCGGCGTGCAACGGACCGGCGTCACGGCAGCGGCCGGCGCCCTGCAACGGATCGGTCTCATCCGCTACAAGTACGGCAACGTCACCATTATCGATCGCCGCGCCCTGATGCGCCGCTCCTGCGAGTGCTACGGCGTTTCCAAGAAGGAGTTCGATCGCCTGCTCGGCGATCCGGCGACGCGCGAGATCCACTCCAATCGATAGCGTTCCATGTTCGCCGTCAGAACATGGAAGTGTCATTACGAAGGCTCTGCAGCGGCAAGTCCGACGCGACGAAGGACTTGAGCATTGGCAGTCCTTCTGGCCGCGGCGGTTCAGAGTCTGCCGAGCAAAACCAGGATCAGCACGATAACGAGAACAAGGCCGAGCCCGCCGCCACCGTAATAGCCGGTGCCGTAGAACGGGCCGCCGCCGAATCCGCTAAAGCCGCCGAGCAAGATGATGACCAAAATGATGAGCAGAATGGTTCCGATCGACATGGCATTTTCTCCGAAGTCTGGTTGTGAGACTCATGTAGGTGAGGATATTTGCTCCGATTGAAACGTTCGCGGCGTCGTTAGAGGGCTTTGGGCCGGGAGTGCACCAGATGCAATATCCTCGATCCTCGCCGCCATGGTTTCCCGCTGGCGTCATAGAATTTCCGTGCACACCTTTCCAACGCTCGTGAGGCCGATTGCACGCGCGGCCCCCTGCGATAAATCTATGTCACGGCCGCGCGTGAACGGTCCGCGATCGTTGATTATGACGATCGTCGAGGCGCCGGTACGGGGGTTTGTGACCTTCACCCGCGTGCCAAATGGCAACGTTTTATGCGCCGCAGTGAAGCCGTCGGGCCGGAACAGTTGGCCGCTAGTCGTACGCGGACTGGAGCTATACTGGGTGGCGTTCATTGAACCGCCGGGACAAGTGTACTGCTTCGATGCAGCCAGGACCGTGCCGTCAAACCAAGTGGAAGCAAGCAACAGGGGGATAGAGAGCATGAATCTGATCGACATGATCTATCCCCTGTTGCGGCTCTTCTTGAGGCCGCTGTCAGATTAATGTTTGCCGCCGTGTCTGCCACCGCCGCGCGCATGTCCGCCACCACCGCCGTGTCCGCCGCCACGCGCGTGTCCGCCGCCACCGCCGCCGCCACGACTGACCGCCGCACGGGCATGGCCGGCATGAACGACCGCTGCATGGGTATGGCCGGCATGAACGACCGCCGCATGCGGATGACCGGCATGACCGCCCCGGCCGCCGGGATGTCCGCCATGCCAATGATGCCAGCCGTAGCCGCCGCCCCAGCCGATGCCGGAAGAGAGGTATTGGCCGCACCAATACCAGCCTGGGCCGTTCCAACCGTCGTCATACCAGCAATAATTGTGACCGAGCCAGATGAACTGCGCGCGCTCGACCATGTTCAGGCTGTCGGCCGCAGCGCGAATCGCTCCAGGCGCAACCATTGGGGCAGCGCCGACGCTGTCGCCCATGATCAGTGCGCCGGCAAAGAATATGGTTGCCGCCGCGATAGTAACAGAAAATCGACGCATGATGAGCTCCCGGTGTTTGATTGAATTTTATAATATGAACGAATTGCCGAGCAGCATTGATGTAAATCAAGCAATGTCCGGTACCGGACATTTGTGCAAGACCGTCGATATTGGTCGCAGCGGAGTGACAGTGAGGACCCATGTGAAATGCCGGAGCTTGCCCCGCGAGCCCTCTGATGCCTGCGTTCAGACAGCAGTGAGGATCCGCGCAACGAGAAACCCCGCGATCGCCCAGCCTGCGCCCGTGAAGAAGCCCACGCAGAACCAGACGCCGATCTGGTAGAGGTTGATGGTGGAGGGCATGTCAGAGTCTCCCCTGTGGTCGCGCGGATCGAATCATAAAGATAAATGTCCGGTGTCGGACACAGTTGATCCACATCAATGCCGGGCGGTTTTATCCGCCCCAAATTGCATTCGGGCCCCAAAGCTCCAAACCGATTGGGGAAAGTCATGTTCAAATTCAAATTCGGCATTGCCGTCATTGTTCTTGCGACCGCATTGTCGGCCCAGACCTACGCGGCCCCTCCGAAGGGCGGTGGCGGCCATCCCGCCGGTGGTGGCGGACATGCTGCCGGAGGCGGCGGTGGTCATGGTGGCGGCGGTGGTGGTGGTGGTGGGCATGCTGCCGGTGGCGGTGGCCATGCGCGCGCTGCCGGCGGCGGCGGTGCTGCGCGGCACATCAGTGCCAGACCGGCGATATCCCGCTCGTCTGCGGCGCCAAGTTCGCGCGGCATAAGTTCGCGCGCCACAAGTTCACGCGGCAATCGATCTACGGCGGTCCACGCTCCCGCAAACAATGCCGTCGGCCGAACGACGCCGCTCAATGCAACCGGGAACGCAACGCGCAATGCAAATCGGATCGCAAATCCCAACCTCAGATCTCACGCCGTGCGCAACACGTTGAACTCCCCCTCGGTCGCCGGCGCATTGCGCAACAGGAGCGCATTACGCAATTCGACCAACCGCGGCCGCATCGCCGCGAGCGCGGCGACCGCGGGATGGCATAACGGTCGCGACGGTGGAAATGGCTGGTGGCGCCACGGTAATGGCGGCTACGGCTGGGTCGGCCCGTTGTACTGGCCGTTCGCCTATTACGACATGTACGACTACGCGATATGGGGCTACGGCTACGACGATTCGTTCTGGGGCTACGGCTATGGCGACATTTACGCCGGCATATTCGCTCCCTACGGCTACGACGACCTCACCGGCTACCTGCCGCAATATGCCAGCGGCAACCCTAACGGTCCGGGGCAAACGGCGCCCGCTTCCGGCACGCCGGAAGCGGCGCCCGACCAGTTGGCGCAAATGTGCGGCGAGGACAGCCGCGACATCGCCGGCCTGCCAATCGGTCAGTTCCAGCAGGCCATCCAGCCGACCGCCGAACAAAGCGCAGCGCTCGACGACCTCGCCAACGCTTCGGTCAAAGCGGCGCAGGACATCAAGGCCGCATGCCCGACCGATATTGCGCTGACCGCCCCGAGCCGGCTGGCGGCCATGCAAAAGCGCATCGAGGCAATGATCGCGGCGGTGCAGACGGTGCAGCCGCCGCTGGAGAAATTCTACGGCCTCCTGAGCGACGAGCAGAAAGCGCGGCTGACCGCACTCGGCAACGAGCAGCGGCAGAGCAAGACCGATGACGACACCACCGGCTCGCTCGGCCCGAACTGCGGTGCCGCACCACCCGGCGTGATGGATTGGCCCACCGCCGAGATCGACCGGACGGTGCGCCCGACCGATGCGCAACGCGCGAGCCTGGTCGCGCTGCAGAACGCCACCGCCCAGGCGGCGGATTTGCTCAAAACCTCGTGCCTGACCAGCGATCCGCTCACGCCGCCGGCGCGGCTTGCTGCGGTCGGCAAACGACTCGAAACCATGCTCCAGGCCGTCAAGATGGTGAGCGCGGCGCTCAACGATTTCTATGGCACGCTTTCCGACGAGCAGAAGGCGAGGTTCGAAGCGATCGGTCCGCAACGTACGGCCCAGGCCGAATCCCTGGAAGTTGCGCCCACACCGACCCACAGGTATCGGCGCCGCCTTCCCAACCCCGAGCAAATCATCCGGCGGTTGCTGGGACCCTTGTAGAGCATTCGTCCTACGGCAAATCGCCTTCGGAAAATCGGCGAAACGCGACAGAGATGCAGGTGAGCAATTTTGCTCAGAAGCGAACCGAGCCGACGGCCATTATATGTTTGAGGGGCGCCCCGATCGAGTAGGGAGCCACGACAATGAATCCCATCACAATATTTCTGACCGTCGTCTGTCTCGCCATCGGCGCCGGACTGGCCGTAATGGGTTATTTTTATGCGGGCGTCGCCGTGGCGATCGTTGCGGTCGTCATCGCCGCCGCGCTGAAGATGGCGAACACCTGGGAAAAATTCGTAATCTTGCGTGCCGGCAAGTTGCGCGGCGTCAAAGGACCGGGACTCTTCCTTATCGTTCCGGTGATCGACCGCGTCGTGGCCGTCATCGACGAGCGCATCCAGACCACGGCCTTTAGCGCCGAGGCGGCGCTGACCAAAGATACCGTCCCGGTGAACGTGGATGCGATCATCTTCTGGTTCGTCCATGACGCGCAAAAGGCGGCTCTGAACATCACCAACTATCGCGAAGCCATCGATCGCGTCGCCCAGACGTCGCTTCGCGAAATGATCGGGTCGTCGATGCTGGCGGCGCTGTTGTCGGAACGCACCGCCGCCGACGAACTCCTGCGCGGCGAAATCGCCCGCAAGACCGCCGACTGGGGCATTTCGGTGAAGTCCGTCGAGATCCGCGACGTCGCCATCCCGGTCGCCTTGCAGGATGCCATGTCGCGGCAAGCGCAAGCCGAGCGCGAAAAGCAGGCGCGCGTCATTCTCGGATCGGCCGAGGCGGCAATCGCCGGCAAGTTCGTCGAGGCGGCGATGACCTATGCCGATCACCCGACAGCTCTGCAGTTGCGCGCCATGAACATCATTTATGAGACGACCAAGGAGCGCGGCGCCACCATCCTGATCCCGACGTCGATGGTCGACAGCATGAATCCCGTCGTGGCGCTGGCGTTGGCGGGGCAGCAAACCGCGCCGCAAAAGACGAACGGACCCGTACCGCTGTCACCCCACGAGGGGGAAGAACGCGTGGCGGCGCCTCAGACCGCCGGCCCACCACGGCTTTCTTAAAGCCCCGACTATCGGTGCCCCCAAACGAGGGCAATAAAGTGGAATGGATAATCGCTTTGGCGGCGGCGGATACTGGGGCCGCAGCCGAAGTCTTTTGTTGACCGAACGCGATCCTACGCTCAGTCGCGAGCAGGGATGCCGAGATCGCGGCTCATTTTTGCATTCAAGGACGGCCCGGCGTCGCAACGTGGGGCGGAATCCCCATGCGTTTACCGGGTGCCGTTCTGACGGCTCGGCGGTGCGGCTTCGGCAACGTCGCGCGGCGACGAAGTAAAGCTTGACCCGATAACCCTCTCGCTGATCAAGGCTGCCTGCACCCATGTGCAGGCCAGATCGATTAGGCTCCGCTTCTCATTTTTGCTTGTGACTTCGGAGGCATCGCGCATGGCCTCCTTGGCGTACTGCCGAAACAGGTCGGCCTCACTCATGACAGCCTCCTGACTGGGGACGCCTTGTTGGCATCCTCCTAATCACGGAGCCTGCGCCGGCTGGAACCGGCAATCTGTATCGAAGTGCTCAGTCGGTTTCAGCGTGCGAGATATCCACCGCCACATTTTCTTCTCACTTCGGCGGATCGCGCTCTAACGCGTCCAATAAGAAATCCGGCGCACGACGCCGGTTGGGAGTGAGCGATTTTGCTCAGAGTCCGAGGGGATATGGGCGCAGGCTGCTTGAGCGACGCGTTAACACGAACCGAGCGCGGTCGAATAGCCATGAACGCTTCATCGGATTGGCCGCGCAATCGGCTTTTGCTCGCGTTGCCCGCCCGCAATCTCAAGCGGCTTATGCCGGATCTTGAACAGATTCGCTGCAATCGCGCGCAGGTTCTGATGGACGCCGATAGTTCACTCGACCATGTCTTCTTCCCCGACAGCGGCGTCGTCTCGGTGGTGGCGGTTTATGCGGACGGCAGCATCATCGAGATGGCAACGATCGGAAGGGAAGGCTGCAGCGGCGTGCAAGCCATCTTGGGTGCGAAGCGTTCCTCGGTCCAGCTTCTCGTCCAAATCCCGGGCAGCGCCGCAAAGATGTCGCGCGCGGCGTTTACGCGGGCCGTGGAATCGATGCCGGCCTTCCGAAGTGTCATGGACGCTTACGTCCAAGCCTTTCTCGAACAGGTCATGGTATCGGTCGCGTGCAACGGTGCGCACAGCCTCAAGCAGCGGCTGGCGCGTTGGCTGCTGATGATGCGTGACCGCAGCGACAGTGACGCGCTCCCTATCACGCAGAGCCTGCTTGCCGAAATGCTGGGTGTCCAAAGGCCAACCATCACGAATGCCGCCCGGGAGTTCGAACGCGCCGGCTTGATCGAACGCGGCCTGCGGCAAGTCACAATACGCGATCGGCAGGGCCTTACCGAGGCATCTTGCGAATGTTATCAGTTGGTTCGGGCCCGGCTCGCTTTTCACCTTCCCAAGACATATGAGCGATAAAGTCGGCGTAGCCCGTAAATCGGTAATGTACATTACCGACGATCTTCCCTAGAATGTCTTAGACTTCAGGGTGGACGACGGAGACGGCCTCGCCAGCAGGATCGTCTTCCTGCTGCCGGGGTTGGGCCCTTTCATCAGAGCGGGCGCAGGAGCTGGCCGTGCGCAAAATCGACCCGCTGGATATCGTAGACTCGATCCGTGAAGGCCTGCTCGCGCGCGATCGCGAACTGACGGTCCGATTCGCGCACTATTCCTTTGGCGACGCGTACACCGTCACGCCAAAGGGCACCTCTCGCGACAAGGAGGGCTCGCAATGAACCGAAAGGGAAAGTCGCCGTTCGATCCCAAAGTGTTTCTCTCGAAAGTAAACGGCGGGCGAGGCGATCACGATTATCGGAAGGGTCAAATTGTGTTTCGGCAAGGCGATCCTTCGGATTCCGTTTTCTACATTCAGAGCGGCAAGCTCAAGAAAACCGTCGTCTCCGAGCAGGGCAAGGAAGCCGTGGTCGCACTTCTGGATACCGGCAGTTTCTTCGGCGAGGGCTGCTTGACTGGAGAGGCGCTGCGTCTGTCGACGGTCTCCGCTTTGACGAATTGTATGATCGCGCGAATATCGAAGGCGGACATAACTCGCGTAATCCACGAAGAGCCGGCGTTTGCCGAGTTATTTATCGCGCACCTCCTGGCCCGCAATAGTCGTGTCGAGGAGGACTTGGTCGATCAACTGTTCAATTCGAGCGAGAAACGTCTGGCGCGGACACTTCTGCTTCTGGCGAATTTTGGCAAGGAAGGCCGGCCGGAGCCGATCGTAGCAAAAGTCAGCCAGGAAACGCTTGCGGAGATGATCGGGACCACACGGTCCCGCGTGAGCTTCTTCATGAACAAATTTCGCAAACTGGGCTTGATTGATTACAACGGCGGCATCGAAGTCCACAGTTCATTGCTGAATGTCGTTCTGCACGAGCAACCGCAAATCAGAAGTTAGAGGCGGCGCAAGATGACGTTGACCTGATCGATATACCGAATCGGAACTGTATTCGATTTGTCCCGATCACATCGGGCCCCCGCAAAGGCAAAAGACTATGCAAAATTGCTCAGATCGTGTGAACGCCCGGCGCGGGATGTCGAGTATTCCAATCACTCCGCCGCCAGCGCGCGGTCTTTGAACGGCAGGCCCAAGCGCTGCCAGACGTCGACCAGCGCTTCGGCGAGCGCGTCGATCAACCCGTCGTCGTGAAACGGACTCGGCGTGATGCGCAGCCGCTCTGTTCCTTTTGGGACTGTCGGATAATTGATCGGCTGAATATAGATGCCGTGATCGGCGAGAAGGAGATCGCTCGCCGCCTTGCAGCGTTCCGGATTGCCGACAGTGACCGGCACGATATGGGTTGGACTGGTCATCACCGGCAGCGCCGCCGCCGCAAGCACGGCCTTGGTGCGCGCGGCGCGGTCCTGATGGCGTTCGCGTTCCCATTGCGAGGTCTTCAGATGCCGGATCGCGGCAGTCGCCGCCGCGCAGACCGACGGCGGCAGCGCGGTGGTGAAGATAAAGCCCGGCGCGTAGGAGCGCACCGCGTCGATCAATGCCGTCGAGCCGGCGATGTAACCGCCGAGACAGCCGAACGCCTTGGCAAGCGTGCCTTCGATCACGTCGAGGCGGGCGGTGGCGTTGTCGCGTTCGCTGATGCCGCCGCCGCGCGGCCCGTACATGCCCACCGCATGCACCTCGTCGATATAAGTCATGGCGCCATGGCGCGCGGCGAGATCGCAAATTTGATGCACGGGCGCCACGTCACCGTCCATGGAATAGAGGCTCTCGAACACGATGAGCTTCGGCCGCTCCGGATCGGAACCCGCCAACAGCTCTTCGAGATGCGCCATGTCGTTGTGGCGGAAGATCTGCTTCTCGCAATGCGCCTGGCGCACGCCCTCGATCATCGAATTGTGGTTCCAGGCGTCCGACAGGATCAGGCAATTCGGCATTAGGCGGGCCAGCGTCGAGATGCCGGTCTCGTTGGAGACGTAGCCCGACGTGAAGACCAGCGCCGCTTCCTTGCGGTGCAGATCGGCAAGCTCCCGCTCAAGCTCAACCAGCGGGTGATTGTTGCCGGCGATGTTGCGGGTGCCGCCGGCGCCGGTGCCCATGCGCGTCGCGGTTTCGACCATGGCGCCGATCACTTTCGGATGCTGGCCCATGCCGAGGTAATCGTTCGAGCACCAGATGACGACGTTCTTCGGCCCGTCCGGGGAATGCCACACCGCGTGCGGGAAGCGTCCGGCGATGCGTTCGAGGTCGGCAAAGACGCGGTACCGGCGCTCGCCGTGCAAGCGGTCGAGCGCGCCGGTGAAATAGCCGCGATAATCGATATTCGGGCGATTGTTGGGATAGTTCATCAGTAAGCGTCCCCGGCGATTGCCGGCATTCCAGCATATTGGAACTCGATGGGCCTACTTTTAGAAGCGTTCCAGGCCATTTGTCGAGGTGCCCCTAGCGGAAAAATCGTCGCGTCGAATTGCGATGGATCAAGTCCCGCAACCGTAGTGAACGCTTCCTTGCCAAAGGCTTGGAGGGAACGAAATAATCCCTTGTTTTCCGCGGCGCGCTTTGGTCTAGGTCGGGGGGAAGGGTTCCTTGTCGCCATGACCCAGCGTGCAACCGGACTGGACCACGGTCTTACCGATTACGGCGATCGCGACTTCTCGCGCTACTTGCGGCGCTCGTTCGCGCAATCGATGGGCTATTCGCGCGCGCTGTTGGACAAGCCGGTGATCGGCATCGCCTATACGGGCTCGGATTTCAACAATTGTCACCGTCACTTTCCCGAGCTCTTGGCGGCGGTCAAACGCGGCGTGCTCGCCGCCGGCGCGCTGCCGCTCGAATTTCCGACCATCTCGCTCGGCGAAGTGTTTCTGACGCCGACCAGCCTCAAATACCGCAACCTGATGGCGATCGACACCGAGGAGATGATCCGCGCGCAGCCGATGGATGCGGTCGTGCTGATGGGCGGCTGCGACAAGACCGTGCCGGCGCAGCTGATGGGGGCCGTCTCCGCCGACCGCCCGGCCATCGCGCTCCTGGCTGGCCCGATGATGACCGGGCGGCATCGCGGCGAGCGGCTCGGCGCCTGCACCGACTGCCGGCGCTTCTGGGCGCGCTACCGCGCCGGCGATATCGACGCCGACGAAATTTCGGAGGTCGAGGGCCAGCTCGCGGTGACGGCGGGGACCTGCGCGGTGATGGGCACCGCCTCGACCATGGCCTGCCTCACCGAGGCGCTGGGAATGTGTCTGCCCGGCACCGCGGCGATCCCGGCGGTGCATGCCGACCGCTTGCGCGCGGCGGAAGCCACCGGCGCCGCCGCCGTGAAGCTGATCGACTCGAAGCTTACGCCTGCGACGCTCATCAACAAAAACTCGGTCGAGAACGCATTGCGGGTTTTGCTGGCGATCGGCGGCTCGACCAATGCGGTGATCCATCTGACCGCGATTGCCGGCCGCGCCGGTATCAAAATCTCGCTCGAACAGCTCAACAAATTGTCGGACACGACGCCGGTTCTGGTCAATCTCAAGCCGGTCGGCAACGGCTATATGGAGGATTTTTGCGCGGCGGGCGGCATGGGGGCGCTGCTGCGCGAACTAAAGCCGCTCTTGCATCTTAACTGCATGACCGTGACCGGCGAGACGCTCGGCGAGCGGCTCGCCGGAGACGCCGATTCCTATGTCGATCGCTCGATCATCGCGCCGCTCGGCAAGCCGCTCGAACCGGCGGGCGGCCTGGTCGCGCTGTTCGGCAATCTGGCGCCGGCCGGCGCCATCCTCAAGCGCTCGGCGGCCGACGCCACGTTGTTCGAGCACGAGGGCAGGGCGGTGGTGTTTTCTTCCCTCGAAGATCTCGCCGCGCGCATCGACGATCCCAAGCTCGACGTCGAGCCGGCGGATATTCTGGTGTTGCAGAATGCCGGGCCGCATGCGGACGCCTGCATGCCGGAAGCGGGCTACCTGCCGATCCCGAAGAAGCTGGCGCAGAAGGGCGTCAAGGACATGGTCCGCATTTCCGACGCGCGCATGAGCGGCACCGCCTTCGGCACCATCGTGCTGCACATCACGCCCGACGCCGCCTCGGGCGGACCGCTCGGCCTCGTCCGCAACGGCGACCGTATCCGGCTGTCGGTGAAAGGCCGCCGCATCGAGATTTTGGTGAACGATGCCGAGCTGAAAAAGCGCGCCGCCGCGGCGCCGGCGCACGTGAAAATCCCGGAGCGCGGCTACGCCAAGCTGTTCGCCGAGCAAATCACCGGCGCCGACGAGGGCTGCGATTTTAGGTTCTTGCGGCCGCGAGAATGACGCGGCGCATACTGTCGCTTAAACCGGGGAGATGCCGGCCATGACGCCCGCTCAAAAATTGCGCGACCTCTTAGCCGAGCCGGGTTTGCAGATCATGCCGGGCTGCTTCGACGCGCTGTCGGCCAAGCTTGTCGCCGCCGCCGGCTTCAAGGCAACGTTCATGAGCGGTTTTGCGGTCTCGGCCGCCCGGCTCGCTTTGCCGGATACCGGGCTGATTTCGTTTGCCGGTAGTGTCCTAATTTGCGATAAGCAGGGATGAAACAGCATTGGCGAGGACGGAAATAGCCGTCCAAAAGGCCGCCCATGCATTGAGCCTTGCCGCCGTCGAATGCGATTTCATCACGCTATCGATCCACTTCATAATCTGAAAAACTGCCTGCCCATCCTTGCTGTATGTGCTCGGATCGATGCTAACCCACGTTGAGCGAAACCAATACCAAGCAGCCAGTAATCCGGTTGCAAATGCAAACCCAGCGCTGAATTTCGACATAGCCAGCCTCTACTCTGATGTCCGCTCCACCAATTCCTCTAGCGACCATATCCGATCCGTTACGTTAGCCGCCATGGCTGGCGTCACGCACAAGGTCTTATGCAACCGCACTAGATTGTAGTGCGCGAAATGCAGGGAAACCGCCGCCTGCAGGTTTTCGACCTTCTTGCTGAAAGCGTTCGTCAGGCGCGTAAAGCGGCGCATAGACATGCGCATCGTCAGGTTCTGACGTTCCACAAGGCTAGTAGAAATATGCTTCTGATCGGGGTTTCCGGCCACCACGATCTTTTGTTGGCTAACCACTCGCGGGGGCGAGTATCGGCCGGCGCCAATTGGTTCTGCGTCGTAAAACTTAACTGCTTGTCCGTAATCAACCTCCGCACCAAAGGCTCGTTCAACAGCGTCCACATAGGAGCGTAACGAGTCAGAGGAAATTTGGACCCGATTTGCGAGACGTCCCGAAAGGTCGCCCATAAACGCCACGGCATTGTCACGGGTCCGCTTGCCGACGCGGTAGGCCGGGATAAGCTTGGTGTCAGGATCAATCGCCACAAAGGTCCACTGGTCGCCAATGCGGGTGCGATCCGTACCCTTGGCGATATTCGCCTGCTTCACCTTCACGTATGACCAGATTTCATCGACTTGAATCCGCTCGCACGGCAAATCGCGCATCTGCTCGTTATGGAGTGCGGCGCAGCCGGTCCCGACCTCGACCATAAGCCGCATAATCGTATCCCGGTGGGTATCGGTCATCCGTTCGGTCGAGCGGATAGAATTGCCCTCAACCAAGCAATTGATGATCTGGGTTCGGCGGGCGAGAGAAGTACGGTTCATGGCTGGACACCCCGTTTAATGTCCATAATGTACCCACATTGTGCCCACAAGTCAACAATAAAAGTTGTATTGTTCCCACATTTGGGGTACAAAAAGGCTGGACAAGGGGTAATTCCAATGGCTAAGACCGAGTTTGTGAAAATAAGGCTGTCAGAGACCGAAAAGGAAGGCTTTGAGACCGCCGCCGATCTGGCGGGTATCTCCCTTTCGGCCTGGATGCGCGAACGGCTTCGGAGAGCCGCTATTCGAGAACTAGAGGAAGCTTCAAAGCCGATCCCGTTCATAGGCAACGAGCGTCGATAAATGGCCGCAAGCAAGTTTCAGTTTGAGAATAAAGGGATTGGCGAATTGCTGCGCCAGGGTCGCCTAACGGTGCCCCCTAATCAACGCTCCTATGCCTGGGAAGATCGCCATATCGAAAATCTCCTTCAGGACTTGAACGAAGCGATTACCAATGACGACGACGAATATTTTCTCGGGACCATTGTCCTAATTGAGCCCCCAAAGATCACTCCTTCGATAGCTGACGGACAACAACGGCTGGCGTCAGTAACAATCTTACTAGCCCGGATTCGCGACCAGCTATACCGACTCAAGCGAGAGGCCGGTGCCCGCGCGATCGATAATGATTATTTGCGCAATATCGACATGGAGACGGAGGAGCAACTCGCGCGTTTGACGTTAAATCTGGAAGATAATGAATATTTCAAAGCGTACATATTGTCATCGCCTGCCGACGCCGGCTTCAATAATGAAGCTAGGACAACTGAAGCTGTAAGGCCATCCAACAAACGATTGTGCCGCGCGTCTGAGCTAATAGAAGAATTTATCGACAATCTACTGAAGCCAATACGACACGAAAATCATCCTGCAACGTTGGTTCGGTGGGTAAAATTCTTAGAACATCACACCTCAATTGTGATCGTTCGCGTAGCCGATGAAATCGGCGCGTATCGCATTTTTGAAACTCTAAACGATAGAGGTTTGCGTGCCTCTCAAGCCGATATTCTTAAAAACTACTTCTTCAGCAAATCAGGTTTGCGTCTACCCGAGGCGCAAATGATGTGGAACGCGATCACGACCGCAATAGAAGCCCTTGGCGGCGATGAAAATGATCGGCTCGTAACTTACCTGCGTCATCTTTGGATTACGACGCACGGTCCAACCAAAGATCGCGAACTGGCAGCACAGATAAAAGATGAGATTAGTGGGGAAACAAAAACCCTGCAATTTCTCCGGGATACAAGCGCCGCTGTCCACGATTATGTTGCTCTTTGGTCATCTAGACATCCCAAATGGGCAACCTATAGCGCGGCCACTAAACAATCCGTAGAAACAATCGCGGTGCATCTACAAATTCAACAAATTAGACCGCTAATGTTTGCAGTGGCGCGGTTCTTTGATCCGGCAGAAACTGATAAGGCGTTCCGTTTGTTTGTTAGTTGGTCGGTGCGTTTCCTGATTTACGGGGGGCGTGGCGGAATGCTCGATACGCAGTATTCCTTGCGCGCAGAGGATGTAGGAACAAAACGGATTACGACGGCCCGTGAGTTGCGTGAGGCAATGGAAGAATACGTGCCAAACGATGTTGAATTTGAAGAAGCCTTTGCAACAGCGCGCGTATCTCGCGCGCGTCTCGCTCGCTACTATTTGAGGGCTGTCGATAAAACGATCAAAGCCGATCCGCAGCCTGAATATGTCGCCAATGACGACGCTGAACAAATAACGCTAGAGCACGTATTGCCATTAAATCCTTCCGCACAATGGGATGCCAGTAGTGAAGACGCGCAGGCTGCGCAACGGATGCTTGGCAACATGGTTTTGCTTCGCGCCAATCAAAATCGCGAGCTTGGCAATACACCATTTGCTGAGAAGAAAACGCTGTTCAAGCAATCTGGATACAGCGTTACTAATCAAGTTGCCATCTATGACGAATGGTCGATGAAGGAAATTCGCGACCGTCAAAGTTTGATGGCAAAAATCGCCGTGAAGACGTGGTCTCTAAAATTTGGTGACTGATATGGACGTCGACGCCACGCAACTAAAGCAGGCCGTTGAAGCGCAGCACGGATGCACGGCGACCCTCATTCAGTCGGTGCCAGTCAAGGAAACATTCGAGGGCAAGACAGTATGGGACGGCATTGTTCACGTTTTTAGGCTTGTTGGTCACCCAAAGACCGACCGAGCCTATGCGTGGTCATCGCCCCTAACGGAAGGTGATAAGCGTCGGTTCTTCACAGTGCTCTATCTGCCGCCGATTACGTCCCCTGCGGAAGCAGTACGGGCAGCAATTGTTCAGGAATTTAAAAGTGACTCTTTAAAGCGGAGCAAAGACAATGCCTGATTTAGCCGGACAAAAAATTGCATATCTTGGATATTGTGGTTTGATAGATTCCGCTGGCGTGACACGTATCGCGCAAGCAATCAACGCGGCGGTAAACCAGCAATATGACCGCGTGCATCTATGCTTCACGTCGATAGGCGGCTATGTCGGTGACGGGATTTTTCTTTACCACCATATCCGTTCGCTGCCAGTACCACTGACGCTGCACAACACCGGCACCGTGGCATCGATTGCCACTACCCTATTTGTTGCTGGCGAAAAGAGAATTTGCTCTCCGAATGCAATCTTTATGATTCATCCGGTAGCTGTTGGCACGCAAGCACAATCGCTTTCGTCTGCGCCGCTAGTCACCGCTCTTCAGGCCGCGCTGGCGGATGAGGAGCGCACTGACGCCATTCTCCGTGACCGTACCAAAATGCCTGCTGAAGTGCTCGACGCGCGCCGCAAGGGCGACATCTACATTACCGCCGAGAAGGCACTCGAATACGGATTGGTCCACGAGATCGGTGACTTTTCTCTGCCGGCCGGCAACCAGATTTTCCAAATCTGACGGACCAGGCTCTACACCGAAGGCAAAGCTACCGTACTGGGGCGAATAGCTAAGTCCCTTGTACATGGTGGCCTCCTGCGTCTTTGGGCTGCCTACGCCCCCGCTCGTTAATGGGCGGTTAAGATTCAGTTAAGTGCTTTAATAGCCGCTCGGCAGGGGGTACGTCTACGGGGTAGCAGGCCATAAATTGGGGGTCAGGTAGGCGAATACAGGCGGCTACCGTGGCTTAAAAACGAGGCTAGAAATGGCAAAGCACGGAACCTTTACTGACGGCTATCTCGACGGATGGAGGTCAGTGTTCGGGCAGGGCGCAGCACTCCCCGCTATACCCTCCTACGCAATCCCGATCGGCAAGACCGAGTACGAACACGGATACGATCAGGGGCGGGCAGCCGCGAATGCGACAAGGAAACCACGCGACGCAAATTCAAATTAGGACACTACCCGTTTGCCGAGATGCTGGACAGCCTGCGCAATTGCTGCAGCGGCGCCGGGACAATTCCCCTGATCGGCGACGGCGACACCGGCTACGGCAATGCGCTCAACGTGCAGCGGACCGTCGTCGAATATGCCCGCGCCGGCGCCGCGGCGGTGATGATCGAGGACCAGGTTAGTCCGAAGAAATGCGGCCACACCCGCGGCAAGGACGTCATCCCGCGCGAGGAGGCGCGCCTGAAAATCCGCGCCGCGGTCGACGCGCGAGCCAACGCCGACATTTTGATCTTGGCGCGCACCGATGCGCGCGCGGTTCACGGCTTTGACGCGGCGCTCGAGCGCTGCCGCGATTTCGAAGCCGAGGGCGCCGACATTATTTTTCTGGAAGCGCCCGAGAGCGAAGACGAAATGCGGCAGTTCTGCCGGACCATGCGCAAGCCGTGCCTTGCGAATATGGTGCCGGGCGGCAAGACGCCGATCCTGCCGCCGGCACAATTGCAGGCGGTCGGCTACAAGCTCGCTCTCTACCCGGTGATGTTGCTGTCGTCGGCGATCGCCGCCATGCAGGCGACGCTCGCGGCGTTGCGCCCGGAGGCGAATGCGGCGCTGCCGGCGAGCATCGCATTCGCCGAATTACAGCGCGTCGTCGGCTTTCCCGAATACTGGGACCGCGAAGCGCATTACCAGGCGAGAGTTTGAAGCCGTCAGCCCTTGGCCACCGCGATCTGCAGCGGGAAATCGTCGACCACGTCGTGGCCGGTCGCGGTCACGATAAAGGTATGGCCGAGGAAAATACCGAATAGCCCGTCCGGCGTGATCGGATTGGGCTCGGCCATGATGACCATGCCGGGCTTGAGCACTTCCTCGAATTTTTCCGCGCTGACGTGCTCGGCGACGACATGCGGCTTGTCGGTGACGAGGTCGATGCCGTGGCATTGCGTCGGCCGCGATTGATAGCCGTGGTCGCGGAAGAATTTGCTGGCTTGGCGCATGTTCTCCGCGGGCTTGCCGGGCGCGATCTCGGCGACGATGCGGTGGTAGCCGGGCAGCGTGATCTCGTTCCAGAATTTCCGTACCATCTCGGTCGGCTCGCCGAGGCAGATCGGCGAGCCGATCTGCGCGGTGTAGCCACGGAAACCTGCGGCCAGCTCCATATTGATAATGTCGCCTTTTTGCAGCACGCGGCTCGACGGCCGCGGATTGCCGAAAATCTGCGCCGGGTTCGCCATCGGCGTCGAGCCGATGATCAGAAAATCGATGTCGCCGCCGCCTTCGAGGATGGCCGCGCCGGCGGCGGCGCGCAGCTCGTATTCCTTCACGCCGGGGGCGGCGCGCGCCACCATGGCTTCCATGGCGCGCTGACACAGCAGGCCCGCTTTGCGCACGCAATCGAGTTCCTCGGCGCTGTGGATCGACAGCAACTCGTGCAGAAAGCCCTGCGTGAACACCAGTTCGGCGCCGGGCAGGTTATCGCGCAGCACGTTATATTGATTGACCGGCAGGTAATCGCCGTGCCGCGGATCGACCTCCATCAGGCCGATGCGGCCGCGCTCGAGCTTTAATTCGCGCAATCGCTCCACCATGACGTCGGCGTAGCGGCCGCTGCGGCTGTGGCGCACGTCCTTGACCGCAACCTCGACCTGCCGGCGCACCGCCTCGGCGTGCGTGCCGCCCATCGAATAGATCATGGTCGGCTCGCCTTCGAGCGGCACCAGCACGTAGCTCGCCAGCGCATGCCATTCCCAATGCCCAGTCAGCCACAGCATGCCGCCGCCGAAGCTCCAATGGCTCGGCCCGCCCGGCACGATCACGGCGTCAAGTTTCTGCTCGCGCATTTTCGCCCGCAGGGCGGCGTAGCGGCGGGCATATTCCGCAGCCGAAAACTGCTCCCACACGCAATCGCGGTAATACGGCGTGTCGCGCATATTGGCGAACGGCAGCGACTGATCGAGCTTGGTGCGCACCTGGTCCCAAGGCTGCGGCCCGATGCGCGGCGGACGGATTTGCGTGTTCATGCTGTTTCCTGTTTGAATGAATTCAAATTCCTGCGGTGTGCTGGAGTGGCGCGCCTCACTGCTTCGCCCGCACGCCGGCGCGCTGCAAGCGCGGCAGCACCTCGTCGCAGAAATACGGCACTTCGTTCAGATAATTGACGAATGAGATGCCGATGCCGCGCACGCCGGCCTGGCTGACGATGGCAAGTTCCTCGGCGACGCGGTCGGGCGTGCCGACGAACGGATAACCGCCGATCGATCGCGCGGCAAAATAGCGGCGTTTGGCGTCATAGTCCTCGGGCGGCATCGTCTGCGGCGTCATGCTCTTGTTGGCCAGCATGCCGTCGATCGCGCCCCAGTCGGCGTTGTCGATATTGACGTGCTGATAATACTCTTCGGCTTCCTTCTGCGTCGGCCGGCAGATCACCTGGCCGACCGTGAACACTTCGATCTCGCGGCCATGCTTTTGCGCCGCGGCCTTGACCTCGGTAACCTTGGCGGCGGTTCCGGCAAGCGACATGCGCGAGGCGACCGTGGCGACAAAAAACGCGTCGCAGTTGCGCACGGCAAAGGCCTGCCCCACGTCGGAGGCGCCGGCGTTCATCACCAGCGGCCGCGAATCGCCATAGGGCTTCGGATAGGCACGAGCGCCCTTGAGCTGCAAAAATTGACCGTCGTAATCGAACGTGCCGTCGCACTCCCAGGCCTGCTTGACGACGTCCATCCATTCCTGCGCGTAATCGTAGCGCGCGTCGTGCTCGCGCTGGTGCACGCCGAACATGTCGAATTCGCCTTCGTTCCAGCCGACCACGAGGTTGACGCCGACGCGGCCCTCGCCGATGTGGTCGGCGGTGACGAATTCCTTGGCCGCGATCAAGGGATGAAACAGCGGCGCGTGAACCGTGCCGAATACGGTCATGCGCTTGGTCGCGGCGAGCAGGCCCACCGCCCAGGTGATGGTCTCGAGCGAATGGCCGTGAAAATCGGTGTCACCGCCGTAGCCTTTCCAGCGCGCGATCGGCAGCATGAAATCGAGCCCCGCCGCATCGGCGAGCTTAGCGACCGCAAGGCAATCGGGCCAGCTCGCCGACCAGCGCTCCGGCACCTTGGTGGCGGAGCGCCCGGACGAGCAATTGGCGCCGAACAGGCCGATCTTGAGCGCATTGCCGTTGTACATGGCGATGCGGTTCTTCATGGATGCGCTGGGGGCGAGCACGGCGTTTCCTCCGGCGTTTGCGCTATCATCGCCGGGATGGTTCGACCCATCAAGCGGCTCGCGAGCAGTGACCGGCGCAAAGGCATTGACTCAGAAATGCCCAAGGTTACGCTAGCAACCGGGGGTTACTATGGGTCACGTCGTAAACGGGAGCATGTGGGTCTTTGCTTACCCAGATCCGACGTCTCGCCGCGATCGGAAGGGCCCAATCAACGACCCGGGACGTCAATCTTGGCCTTTTCGGCAGCTCGATCAAAGCGATATCGACGATCAAATCACTATCGTAAAAGGCGCCAAATTCAACGGAGATCCTAACCCTTATCAGGACAAAGACGGACCCTGGTACGTTATTGCCTATGACGGCTTAAACGATCTTATATTTGGTCTCCAAATCTTGCTGCGCGACGAAACCTGGGCGACGGGGACTGGGGCGAACGCGGTCATTCACCACGACCCGGTTCTGCGCACGTTGGAGATATGGTCACACGCCAATCCGTACCGCTGTGGCGGAATTACCGTGGACACGGTCCAGGCGTTTGCAATTGAACTCGATAAGCTTCGTCTGAGCGACAACGTCGATATATTTCTGAGCGGATGCAACACGGGCTGCAGAGATTGGGCATCCGTTGCGAACAATCAGGCATCGGATCAGGAGTGCATAGCGGAATTGTTAGCCGACAAGCTGCCCGGAGTGAACCATCCCAACAAAACTTGCCGAGTAACCGTGCACGGCACTGTTGGCTACCATTCCGGTACGCATGCGGGGGGCGACAGCAGCACCGTTCAAAGCTATTCCGAAGGAAATCCGCCGAACTATCACGCGCCGTACGCCTATTCCGGAAATGCCAAGCAGGATCCGAATAATGATCTAACGTTCCGTGGCTTCAGGGGCCCGAACTCAGCATGAGCGTCGTTTTGCTTGATACGAAATCGCACGTCCGGCTTCGGCTTCAACCGTGGCAGGTCAAACTGTTTCTTAGCGAGCTCGCATTTACAAGGAAGCGCCGTGCAACCAAAGGCATGACGGTGCTCAGCGAACCCGCTTGTCTTATAACAGTGAGCGGATCGGGCGGACGAAAGCAGCTATATCAATTGTACGATCGTACGGTTTTGTTTGAACCAAAAAGCAACCAGGCCCGCCCTTTCTACTTCGGCATCATGTTAATGGAGTGGTTGTTGGCGGCGCAGCCCAGATTACCGCCGCAGAAGCCGTTTAATCCGGTTCCTTAACGCGGCCTCGCCTCTAGGTGACCGCGATCTTTGCGTAGATTCGAGATCGATGCGCATTCCGCGCAGGTTGCCATAACGGTACATTGCAATGGTGCTGCCGCTCAGGATTGAACTGAGGACCTCTCCCTTACCAAGGGAGTGCTCTACCACTGAGCTACGGCAGCAGCCTGTTCGGCCTTTCGCGCGGCAAATCGAGGCGAAAAAAGCGCGGCGATCCTTGCCATAGGGGGGCCTTGAGCGCAAGCGCGCCGCTGTTGCCGCGGTGCGGGCGGTGTGCTTTGAATTCACTTTATGACCAAGCTCGGCAAAGCGGAGAAATGGGCGGCGCGGGGCGAGCGGCTGGCGGCGGCGCTCCGCGAAAACCTTAAAAAGCGCAAAGCGCAGATCAAGGGTCGCGAACTGGCCCGCCGCCGCGACCGCGACGAGGAAACTTCCGCGCCCGATGCCGCATTGAAGGAGCGCGGTCCCGACTTCGGCCGCAATCGAGGCGGAAACTAAAGCGAGTTCTTGGGCCGGTCCGGCATGGTTCGTCCGGCATGGTTCGCCCGGTTTGGGCCGCGGGGGTAAAATGGATCGAATTCGTATTGTCGGTGGCCGGCGCCTTGACGGCACCATCCCGATCTCGGGGGCAAAGAACGCGACGCTGCCCTTGATGATCGCGTCGCTGCTGACCGACGAGACGCTTATTCTCGACAACGTGCCGCGGCTGGCCGACGTCGCGCTGCTCGAGCGCATTCTCGGCAATCACGGCGTCGACATCATGACGAGCGGCAAGCGCGCCGGCGAAACCGCCGACCACGGTCAGACGCTGCATATTTCCGCGGCCCGCATCGTCGACACCACCGCGCCCTATGAGCTGGTCTCCAAAATGCGGGCGAGCTTTTGGGTGCTGGCGCCGCTGGTCGCCCGCATGGGCGAGGCGCGGGTGTCGATGCCGGGCGGTTGCGCCATCGGCACCCGGCCGGTCGACCTCCTCATCATGGCGATGGCGCGGCTCGGCGCCGATATCGAGATCGACGCCGGCTATGTGGTGGCGCGCGCGCCGCACGGCTTGAAGGGCGGCGAGATCGTGTTTCCCAAAGTCACGGTCGGCGGCACCCATACCGCGATGATGGCGGCGTCCCTCGCCGACGGCACCACGGTGATCGACAATGCGGCGCGCGAGCCGGAAATCGCCGACGTCGCCGAATGCCTGAACAAAATGGGCGCGCGCGTTACCGGCGCCGGCACTTCGCGTATCGCCGTCGAGGGCGTCGCCAAGCTGCACGGCGCGCGCCACGCCGTGCTGCCCGACCGCATCGAGACCGGCACTTACGCCATGGCGGTCGCCATGGCCGGCGGGGACGTGCTGTTGCAGAATGCGCGGCCGGAGTTGTTACAGGCCGCGCTCGATGTGCTCGAATGCAGCGGAGTGACCGTCACGCCGACCAATCAGGGCGTTCGCGTCACGCGCAATGGCGGAGGCCTGGCGCCGGTCGATGTCGCCACCGCGCCGTTTCCGGAATTCCCAACCGACCTGCAGGCGCAGCTGATGGCGCTGATGACCCGCGCGCGCGGCACCTCGCATATCACCGAGACCATCTTCGAGAACCGCTTCATGCATGTCGGCGAGTTGACGCGGCTCGGCGCGCGCATCCATCTCGACGGCGAGCGCGCCACGATAGAAGGCGTCGAGCAGCTCAAGGGCGCGCCGGTGATGGCGACCGATCTGCGCGCTTCGGTGTCGCTCGTCATCGCGGCGCTCGCCGCCGAGGGCGAGACCATCGTCAACCGCGTCTATCATCTCGACCGCGGTTTCGAGCGGCTGGAAGAAAAGCTCGGCCGCTGCGGCGCGGCGATCGAGCGGCTGTCGGGATAGATTCCCGCTCGCATTGATTCCGTCGTGCATCCGCGGCAGCGGCCGCGATCGCTTGCGCCATCCCGTCAGCTGCGGCTTGTCCCGGCGCACGGCCCGGCGCAAGATATGGCGCGATGGAAACGCCAAGGGCACGGGGCCTTTACGTCCGCCCCTATGGGGAAGTGCGCGACATTCTCTTGCAGCGGTTGGCCGCGGGTCGCAATCCGATGGATCACGCGCCCGCGGCGGAGGTGCGCGCTATCCTGGACGCGCTCGGCACGCTCGACCGCGAGCGGTGGGGCATGGCGTTTAGCGCCGCGGCCGAGCCGCACTACGAGGCTGGACTTGCTGCCGAGGCCAAAGGCGACCGCGACGCCGCGCGCCGCGAATATCTTGCGGCATTCGGTCTGTTCCGCGTCGCCCGCTATCCCGCCCCAAACTCGCCGGCGAAGCAGGCGGCCTATCGCCGCTCCCAGGACGCCTATTTCAAGGCCGCGGTATTTGCGCAGCCTGCCGTACGGCGGGTCGAAATGCCCTATGCCGGCGCTGCCGCGCCCACTGCGCCCATCGTCGCCTATCTGCACCGGCCGCCGCGCGACGGCAGGCTGCCGGTCGTCGTGCAATGGGGCGGCATCGATTCCTTCAAGGAAGACCGCCGGCCGGAGCCCTATCTTGCGGCAGGCTTCGCCGTGCTGGCGATGGATATGCCGGGGGTGGGCGACGCACCGATTCCAGGTTCGGAGCGCGGCGAGGAGTTGTGGAACGGCGTCTTCGATTGGATCGCGTCCGCGCCGGACCTCGACGCGCGGCGGGTTGCCCTCGTTGGCGCGAGCACCGGCGGATACTGGGCGACCAAGCTCGCGCACACGCACCGCGACCGCATCGCCGCCGCGGTCACGCATGGCGGCCCGGCTCACCACGCATTCCAGGCGGACTGGATCGCGCGCGCTGCGCGCGGCGAATATCCTTTTGAATTGGCCGAGACGCTTGCCGCGGCATTCGGCCGCGCCACCGCCGCGGAATGGCTCGACTACGCGCCGCGGCTGTCGCTCCTCGATCAGGGCATTCTCGAGCGGCCGTCGGCGCCGCTTCTGTGCGTCAACGGTGTCGACGATTCGGTGTTTCCGATCGAAGATATGTACCTGCTGTTGCGGCACGGCGGCGCCAAGGCGGCGCGCTTTTTCCCGGGCGGGCATATGGGCCAGAGCCTGGTGCTTTTCCCCACGATCGTCACCTGGCTCGTTCACGAACTGTCGCCACGCTCGGGAGGCGTTGCATGACAAATGATCCAGCTAACAAGCCTCGAGCCGGAGCGGGACGCCCGGCGCATCTCGGGCTCGCCGTATTGCTCGCCGCCATCGGTTTTGCGCTTCTGGCGCCAACCCGGATCGACATCGCCATCATCCTTCGCGAAGTGATGCAAGGCATCGGCGTCGCGAGCCTCGCCGCGGCGGGTCTGATCTCGACCGCGACCTTGCTCGGGGACGGGGTTGTCGAAATATTCTTCGGCCATATCTCCGACCGATGGAGCCGCGGGCGGACCCTCGCGCTCGGCATCGCGCTGTTTTCGCTGTTCAGCATTCTGACCGCCGCGGCCTCGACCTTGCCGGTTCTTTATCTGATGCGCATTCTGCTCGGCGTCGGACAGGCGATCTTCATCCCCGCCTATTTTGCGTTCGTCGGCGGCGTCTATGGCCGGCGGCGCGGCTTGCTGTTGGGCTCGCTCGGCGGAATGTTCACAATCGGATTGGCGCTCAATCCGCTCATGACGCGTGCCATGTTCCAAGCGACCGGGGCCTGGCAGACACCGTTCATCGCTTATGGCGTGTTCGGGCTGGCGCTGGCGTTGTGCATCTATGTCGTCGGGCGCGGCAAGAGCCGCATCTACGAGACGCGGCTGCACGAATTGCCGCCGCCGCCGGATGCGCATCCGCAGTCCCGGACCGCGTGGCTGACCAATCGGAACATGCTGCTGCTCCTGGTGACGATGGCGTTCTGGGGGCTGACGCAGTACGGGTTCATCGGCATTTTCGTGACCTATCTGCGGACGGCGCAGCATTTTACGCTGGGAGAAGCGGCGGGGGTCGCGTCCATCGCCGGCTGGTCCGCGTTCGTGTTCAGTTTTATCGCCGGCTATCTGTCGGACCACATCGGCCGGCGCTGGTCGCTCCTCATCTTCGGCATGGTGGCGCTCGTCTTCGCCGCGCCGCTGTTCGTCCTGCCGCAGACTTTCCTATCGGCGGCAATCCTTGCCTCGATTTTTCAGGCGGCGAACGGCACCTTCTACCCTATGGGCATCGCCTATGGCCAGGACTTCGCCCGGGCGGAAAGCCTCGGCGCCCATACCGGCGCGGTCAGCGGTGTCGGCCATCTCGCGGCGGGCGTCGCCGGCCTTATCGCCGGCAGCATCGCCGCGCAGTTCGGCTACGCAACGCTCGGCTGGTTTTTCGTCGCGGCGAGCATCGTCATGGTGGTGACGATCGCCTGCACGCGGGACCCGCGATTCCACAAGATGAAGACCAGCTAGCGCATGTCCCGCAAAAGCGGGAATCGGTTTTACGAAAAGGACATGCTCCAACAAATAGCTAGAGCGGGATGACGATTCGAGGAAAAGTCATCCCGCTCTAGTCGATTGATGCAAAGCCGGTTCGATGAGCCGATTTTCCGTCAGCGACCGTCGGTGAGTTCATTCGATCCTGGATTCGATCTGCGGCGCATTTTCCTATAGCGGGATCGCTTATTCAAAGTTTCCCTTGTGGAACTGTCGCGCGGCCGACACATTGTTGGTATTGTCAGTTAGTCTGGCTGCTCCAATTGGCAAGCGCACGCGAGGACCCTATGCTCAAAAGCTTCATCCTGGGAATTATCGTCACGCTCCTTGTGGCCGCCGGCGTCGGCTATGCGGCGTTGCGAACCGGCGCGATCCCGGCGAATGCGGACGCGCAGCCCGGATCGCTGGAGAACGTCATTGCCGGGATGGATCTGCGGGCGGTCCTGGACAAAGAGGCGCCTAAGGAGCCCAATCCGGTTCCTCTGACGGATGCCAATCTTATCGATGGAATTCATCTTTATTCGACACGTTGTGCGATTTGCCACGGCAGGGCCGACGGTAACGCGTCGTCGATAGCGAAAGGCGAGTACCCGAAACCGCCGCAACTTGCGACCGATGGCGTGGAGGACGATCCTGAAGGCTGGACATTCTGGAAGATCAAACACGGCGTTCGTTGGTCCGGCATGCCATCGTGGAAAGACGGACTGAGCGACCAGCAAATCTGGACCCTGGCATTGTTCCTAAAGCATATGGATAGCCTGCCGCCGGCCGCCGAAGCCGCCTGGCGCGGAGGGGGTTCACCGGTAACGTCGATAACGCCAACTCCCGCTCCGACGCCGGCACCGGCTGCCGCTCCGACGCCGGCACCGGCTCCGGCACCGGCGGAACATTGATAGTTCAGGCCGAGAGTCATTCTCATCACGCTCATCCCGCTCATCACGCCGCCAGCTCGCGCATGACCCGATAGAGCCGCGACTGGCCTTCAAAGCCAATGCCCGGCCGGTCGGACAGCGTCAGATAGCCGCCTTCGAGTTTTGCATCGTCGGCGAAGCCGCCGAAATCGCCGAACACGCCGGGATAGGATTCCGCGCCGCCGAGCCCGAAGCCGGCGGCGATCGCCAGCGACATCTGATTGCCGCCGTGCGGAAACAACAAGCTGCGCGGCCACTGATGGCGCGCCAGCACGGCGAGCGTGCGGGCATACTGCACGATGCCGTAAGCCTGCGGCGGATCGACCTGGATGACATCGCGGCGCTGCGGCGACAGCCCGCCGAAAAGCACCAGGTTCTCCACGTCCTGGGTGGAATACAGATTCTCGCCGGTCGACAGCGGCGCGTCGTAGCTGCCGGCAATCTCGGCAAGAAGCGCAAAATCGAGCGGATCGCACGGCTCCTCGAACCAGCGCAGCGCGAAAGGCCGCAGCCCGCGCGCATAAGCGAGCGCATCGCCGCGGCCGAATTTCGAATTGGCGTCGACCGCAAGCGCGCCGCCTTGGGGCAGGATCGATTTCACCGCCTCGACGCGGGCGAGATCTTCAGCCAACGGCATGCCGCCGACTTTCATTTTGAGCATGGTATAGCCGGCGTCGAGATGGCGCTGCATCTCGTCCAGCAAATCCTTTGTCGTCTTGCCCGGCGCGTACCAGCCGCCGCCGACATAGCAAAACACCGTGTCGGCGATGTTGCCGCCGTTGTAGCGCTCGGCCAGCAGGCGGTGCAGCGGCTTGTCCGCGATCTTGGCGACCGCGTCCCACACCGCGACTTCGATGGTGCCGATGCCGATCGAGCGCTCGCTGTGGCCGCCCGACTTCTCGTTCTGCATCATCGCGGCGAGAATCTTGTCCGGCGAAAAATTATCGCTCGTTTGGTCGAGCAGTGTTTTCGGATCGGCTTTAAGAATGCGCGGAATGAACCGCTCGCGCATTTGCGCGCCGCAGGCATAACGCCCGGTCGAATTGAAAGCGAAGCCGCAAACCGGCTTGCCGTCGCGCACGACGTCGATGATCACCGCGACCACCGAGGTCGTCATTTCGGAAAAATTGGTGCTCGAATTGGCGAGCGTGGAATTGAGCGGGATCGCCGTCTCGCGGATATCGACGATGCGCATGAAACGAATTTAAGCCGCTATTGAATTTGCGCGATCTTGGCGTCGACGATGACCTTGTGCCAACGATCGACCTCTTTCTTGATGTAGACGGCAAACTCCGCCGGCGTGTCGGCGACGATGTCGAGACCGACCTGCCTGCATTTCTCCTGCACGTCGGGTTGATGCAGCGCCTTGACCATCTCGCGATTGAGAACATCGATGATCGGCTGCGGCGTGCCCGCGGCCACGAAGACACCCTGCATGGTCTCAGATTCCTGGCCCTGGACGCCTTCTTCGATCATCGTCGGCACGTCGGGCAACGCCGCGGATCGTTTGAGCGAGGTCACCGCAATGCCGCGTACCGTTCCGGCCAGGATCTGCGGTGCGGCTGGCGTCAGATTGGCAAAACCGATCGGTGTTTGATTGGCAATCACGGCCTGGATTGCCGGGGCGCCGCCGTTATAGGGCACGCTAGGTTGGTCGAGTTTGAAGTCGAGCTTGAACAATTCGGAGGCGAGCTCCGGCGTGGTGCCGAGGCCGGCATTGGCTATGGCATATTTACCGGGATTCGCTTGCATCAGCGCGATCAATTCCTTGACCGTCTTGGCCGCAACGGTGGGATGCGCGAGCAAAATGTTGGCCGATGCGCCCGCCCGCGTGACCGGTGCAAAATCCTTGAACGGATCGTAGGGGGCGTGGGCGTAAAGGCTCGGATTGACCACGAAGCTCGAACTCGCCACCAGGATGGTGTAGCCGTCGGGCGCGGAGCGGGCGACCTGCGTCATGCCGATATCGCCGCCGGCCCCGGCGTGGTCCTCGACGTAGAACTGCTGGCCGAGAGCCTGCGACAGCTTGTCGGCCAAAAGCCGCGCCACGAAATCGCTCGGGCCGCCGGCCGCGAACGGCGCGATGATCTTCACCGGATGGGTGGGGTAGGTGTCCGCGGCAAAGCTCGCCCCGGTCAACGCCAGACTCACGCACAACGCCAGCAAACGCGCGACGAAATTCGCTGCAGACATAAAGCCCTCCCCAGACGTTTCGGCGATGCTATCATTCTTCGATTACGGCCAACAGCAGGGTAGGGACGAAACCGATGGCAGGGCGCAAAGTGACGCGAGACGATCTCCGCGAGGCGGCGGAGAAGTACAAGAACTGGGGCAAATGGGGACCCGACGACGAGACCGGCACGCTCAATTACACGTCGCCCGAGGACATCGTCGCGGCGGCGCGGCTCGTTAAAAAGGGCAAGGTGATCTCGCTGGCGCTCAATTTCGACAATAACGGGCCGCAGGGCGGCAAGACCAGTTATCCGGCGCTCGGCCGCATCAATCCGTTGCACACCATGCTGCGCACCGGCACCGACGCCTATTCCGGCGTGCTCGACAAGCGCGGTATCCGCGCCGCCGACGACATGGTGGTGATGCCGCTGCAATGCGGCACGCAATGGGACGGCCTCGGCCACGTGTTCTACGAGAACACCATGTGGAACGGCTACGATTGCCGCGAAGTGTCGTCGTTCGGCGCCGCCAAATGCGGCATCGAGAAAACCAAGGCCAAGATGGTCGGCCGCGGCGTGTTCCTCGACGTCGCCCGCGCGCTCGGCAAGGACTGTCTCGACGACGGTTACGGCATCACCTGCGCCGATCTCGATCTCACCGCGAAAAAGCAGAAGGTCGAGTTCAAGCGCGGCGATTACATCGTCGTGCGCACCGGGCAGATGGAGCGCTGCCTCAAAGCCGGCAGCTGGGACGGCTATCCCGGCGGCGATGCGCCCGGCTTTGCCTTCGAGACGCTGGAATTCGTCGCCAAGACCGAGCTTGCCGCGCTCGCCAGCGACACTTGGGGCTGCGAGGTGCGGCCGAACAATACCGAGGGCGGCATCAACCAGCCCTGGCACTGGATCACCATCCCGATCATGGGTATGACCATGGGCGAGATCTTTTATCTCAAGGACTTGGCCGAGGATTGCGCCAAAGACGGCGTCTACGAATTCATGTTCGTGGCGCCGGCGATTCCCATCACCGGCGCCGTCGGCTCGCCGACCAATCCGCTAGCGATCAAGTGACGCCGCAGGCGTCATCCCGGACGGGCGAAGCCCGATCCGGGATCTCGAGCCGCTTGCTTGGCGTCACCCCTGCTCCGCCTCAAGCATCCTGCCGAGCACGCGCTTGTAGCGCACGCAGCCGACGTCGACGGCGAGGACCACCGGGTCGAGCGGCTCCATCGCGCTTTCGATGTTGTGCTGCTGCGCTTCGATCACCGGCGCGTCCTGCTCTTCAAACGCAAAACGTCGCATTTCCGCGATCCGCTGCTGTAAATCGCGGTTGAGCTTGTCTTCGGTCGTCTTCACGCCCCAGCGCACGGCGGTGAAGAAATAATGCGTCGAGCGTTCGTTCTCCGGCGTCAGCAGGTGGACGGCGTGATAGCCGGTGCCGGTCTCCGCCGCCGCGCCCATGGTGCAGATGCCGGTGAACAGCCGCAGCGTCGACGGCGCCATCCAGCGCATCCTGGTGAACTTGTCGACGCGCGCCGGGTGGTCCGGCCAGAACGGCACGAACATGCCGGGCGGCTTCGAATTGGTGGCGTGGCGGCCGACCACCACGTCGTCGCCATCCTGCTCGGCGGTGATGTCGGATTCGACGGTGTCGGCATTGCCGAGGATGCCCTCGTGCAGATAGGAGGTGTGGCTCAGATCGAGCAGATTGTCGATGATGAGCTGATAATTGGCTTTGATGACGATGCTGTCGCGCTTGGTGGTGTGCAGCTCCGGCACATCATCGAGCACGGAAAAATCCGGAATTTTGCCGGCGTCGGCCGGCGCCGATCCCATCCAGAGCCACAGCGCCTTGTGCTTCTCGATGACGGAATAGCTTTTGACCCGCGCCCGCGGCGGAATATTTTTGGCGCCGTGCGGGTTGCGCACGCAGGCGCCGCTGCCGTCGAATTCCAGCCCGTGATACGGGCACTGGATGCGGTCGCCATTGACGATCTTGCCCATGTGCAACGGCGCGAAGCGGTGGGCGCAGCGGTCTTCGATGGCCGCGACCTCGCCGTTGCCCTTGCGATAGAGCACGATCGGCTCGTTCATGATGGTGCGTGCGACGAGTTGCCCATCGCCGACCTCGTCGGACCATGCCGCGACGTACCAGGCGTTACGCAGAAATGCGCCGCTGAGCATTTCCTGCTGCGGCTTCGAGCCGTTGGTTTTCGAGTGGGGCGAATCCAGCATGGTGTTTCCTTCCCAGGACGCGCGTCGGCATCGCTGCCGGTCATGATAGCACGCGGGCGAATTCGATCTAGTTATTCGGCGCGTATCTGACGCCGGTCAGCGCCGCGATGCCCGCCAGCGCGGTGATCGCCGCGGCGAACACGATATGCGCGGTGAGCGCGCCGGTCGCGGCCGACAACAGCCCGATGCCGATTACGGGCAGCGAATTGCCGGCAAACAACGCGATGAGATAGCTCGACACCACTTCGCTGCGCCGATCGGCGGGCGCGATGCGGTTGATCACTTCAAGACTGCCGCGATAGCCGAGCCCGCTGGCGACGCCGCCGAGCGCCGCGGCGGCGAGCAACAGCGGCAGCGATTGCGCCAGTTCCGCGCCGACCAACAGCCATACGCTGGGCGGCAGCAGCGCCAGCGCGCTCAGCATGGCGGCTTGGCTCGCGAGCCTGCCCGTTGCAAGGATCGTCACCGCGGCAATCCCAAACAACTCGCATACGACCGCGCCGGCCACCGCCGGCGCGGATTGATGCAGGCTTGCGGCGAGCAGGGTCGGGATCAAGGCGGAGTAGAAGCCGATCAGCGAGAACGCGGCGAATCCGGTCACGGCCGGTGCCAGGAATTGGAGGCGAATCTTCTGCGGCACGCCAATCCGCGGCTGCAGCGACACTTCGGCAAGACGTTTCGGCGTTGCTATGGTCTCGGGCGCGAACAGGACGGCGGCGGCGGCGGTGCAGAGCAGGACCAGATAAATGTAATAGGGCAACCGCAGCGGCCGCAATGCGAATTGGGCTACCAAGCCGCCAAGCAACGGTCCCGCGGCGCAACCGAAGAGATTCGCCGCCGATGCGATCCTTGCCGCCGCGCCCTTCGATCCATTGCCGCCGCCGGCGTGCAATTCCGCAATCCAAGCCGTCGCCGCGCCCGCGGCCAGGCCGGTGGAGAAGCCGCTCAGCGCCCGCGCCGTAAACAGCCATGCCGTGCCGGCCGCCGACGCGAATGTGACGGTGCTGGCAATGCCGAAGCCGATCGCCGGCAAGCTCACATTGCGGCGGCCGATCTGATCCGCCAGCCGGCCGAACAACAGCAGCGCCACGAGATTGCCCACCACATAGACGGCGTAAATCAAGGTCAGCGTGACGCCGGAGAAACCGAATGCCTGCCGGTACAGCGGATAGAGCGGCGTCGGCATGATCGCGCCGACGAACATCACTGCAAGTTCGGTGGCGACGATCGCCAGCGCCAGGAAGCCGCCGCGTGCGATCACGGGATTGCGCATTGCCATCCATCGATTGCCTTTGTCACTATGCATGTCACTATGCACTATCATGTAACGGGCGGAACGCCATGAGCACCACCAGCACCACCAGCACCACCACCGGCACCAAGCAATATCCCGTGACGCATAGCGACGCGGAATGGAAGACGCTGCTGACGCCGGAGCAGTTCCACATCATGCGCGAGCACGGCACCGAGCGGCCGGGCAGTTGCGCGCTCAATTACGAAAAGCGCGCCGGCACGTTTTATTGCGCGGGCTGCGGGCAAGCTTTGTTCGCCTCGAAGAAGAAATTCGAGAGCGGCACCGGCTGGCCGAGCTTCAACGATCCGGAGCCCGGAGCGGTCGAGACCACGACCGATAACAGCCTCTTCATGACCCGCACCGAAGTGCATTGCAGCCGCTGCGGCAGCCATCTCGGCCATGTCTTCGAAGACGGTCCGCCGCCGACGCATCTGCGCTATTGCATCAACGGCGTGGCGATGAACTTCAAGCCGGAATGACGGGATGTTGCCGCGGCGGAAATTTCTGCATCTGGCGGCGGGCGCGGCCGCCGCGTTCGGTTCGCTTGCCGCCGCGCGCCGCGCCTTTGCGCAAGCCTATCCGGATCGGCCGGTCAAGCTGATCGTCGGGTTTCCGGCCGGCGGCCAGATCGACATTATCGCGCGCGTGACCGCGCAATGGCTATCGCAGCAACTGGGCCAATCGGTCGTCGTCGAGAACCGCCCTGGCGCCAGCGGCACTCTGGGCGCCGAGGCGGTGGTCAACGCGCCGCCGGACGGCTACACGCTGTTCTTCGCTGCGACGTCGAACGCGGTCAGCGCTTCGCTGATCAAAAATCTCAGCTACGATTTCGCGCGCGATATCGCGCCGGTCGCCCCGATCAATCGCATCAATCTCGTGCTGGAAACCAATCCGGCATTTGCCGTCACGAGCGTCGCCGAGCTGATCGCGCAAGCCAAAGCCAATCCCGGCAAAATCGATATCGCGTCGCCGTCGCTCGGCACCCCGCCCTATATGGCCGTCGAGCTTTTCAAGATGATGGCCGGCGTCGACATCGTGCATGTGCCCTATGCCGGCGAAGGCCAGATGGTGACGGACCTACTCGGTGGCCAGCTCAAAGCGGCCATCGGCGGCATCTCGTCGGGCATCGGACATATTCGCGCCGGCAAGCTGCGCGCCTTGGCGCTGACGACCGCGACCCGCATCGACGAGCTGCCGGGCGTGCCGACCATCGGCGAAACCCTGCCCGGCTTCGACGCCAGCGGCTGGAGCGGCATCGTCGCGCCCAAGGCTACGCCGGCGGGAATTGTCGATAAGCTTTACAGCGCGGTTCGCGCCGTGCAGGCCGATCCCAAATTCGCAGCGCGGCTTGCCGACCTTGGCGTGTCGTTGCTGGCGATGCCGCCGGCGGAGTTCGGCAAATTCATTGCCGATGAAACCGTGAAGTGGCGCGAGGTGGTCAAGTTCGCCGGGCTGAAACCGCAGTGACGGACGGCCGCTCGTGCGCATGTTGCGCACGCCACGATCGCGGCGCCCATGATCGCGGCGCCCATGACCGCGGCGCCCATGACCGCGGCGCCCATGTTCGCGGCGCCCATGGGCTTGCGGCGTGAAGATATTCGGTCATTCTGGTCGGACAGAAACCGGCAGCGGCAAAGGGGAGACGCCATGAACAGGAAGTTTTACCGACGCGCCATTTCGCTAACCCTGGCCGGCATCTTGGCGTGGGCGCTGCAAGGCGCCAGTGTTCCGGCCTATGCCTATGATATCAACGCCATTTTGCCCCTGACGGGAGGCGCCTCGTTCCTCGGCAAGGCGGAGCAGACGGCGCTGTTGCTGGCCGAGCCGGCAATCAACCAAGCCGGTGGCATTCAAGGCCAGCCGGTCCATTTCAAGTTCTATGACGACCAAAGCAACCCGCAAACCGCAGTGCAAATGACTAATCGCGTGGTGGCCGACAAACCCGCGGTCTTATTGGGATCGTCACTGGTCGGGGCCTGCAGCGCGATGGCGCCGCTGATGCAGGATGGCCCGGCGATGTACTGCTTCTCGCCCGGCATTCATCCGCCCGCGGGAAGCTACGTCTTAACCTCCAGCGTCTCGACCATCGACCTCACCGACGCGCTGCTGCGCTATTTCCGGCTCAAGGGGTGGAAGCGGATCGCCTTCATGACCAGCGCCGATGCGACCGGGCAGGACGCCGAGCATGGCCTGAACGAAGCGGCGGCGCGGCCGGAGAACAAGGATATCACCGTGGTCGAACGCGCCCATTTCAACATCACCGATGTCAGCGTCGCGGCGCAGATCGAGCATATCAAGGCCGCCGATCCGCAGGCCTTGGTCGCCTGGAGCACGGGCAGTCCGATTGCCACCGTCTTCAAGGGCATCCTCCAGGCCGGGCTCGATATCCCGATCGCCACCACCAGCGGCAACATGACCTACGCGCAGATGACGCAATATGCGGACTTCCTGCCGAAGCAGCTCTACATGCCGTCCTCGGAATGGGTGCAGCACCAGGGAGTCCTCACGCTCGGTCCGGCGGTGGAGGCGGCGCAGCGCCGGTTTTTCGCTGCTTTCGCGGCGGCAAACGTCAAGCCCGACCTCGGGGCGACGCTGGCCTGGGACCCGATCATGATCGTGATCGACGCCCTGAAACATCTCGGCCCGAATGCGACCGCGCGTCAGGTGCGCGACTATATCGGTGCGCTCAAAGGTTTTGCCGGCATCAACGGCACCTATGACTTTCCGAAGATTCCGCAGCGCGGCCTCGACGTGCAGAACGCGATCGTCACATTGTGGAGCCCGACCAAGCAGACCTGGGAGCTGGTGAGCAAGCCGGCCGGCATTCCGCTTGACCGATAGAGCACGATCCCGCAAAGGGCTAAGCTTTCCAGCACCGACCGGAGGGCTCATGGCGTTGATCGACCTGGACGCAGCCAATGTGGTCGATCTCGACCTCGGCGGCAGTGAGTTCAAGCAGAACGCGCGACGCCTGATGGCGGAATGGGCGCGGCGTCCGCCGTTCTACGTCCTGTCCAACGGGCCGCCCCAGGTGATCTGCGGCCGTTATGCGCACGTGCACGAAGTATTCGCCGATACCGAGCGTTTCTCCTCCGAAATGCCGAAGGGGCCCGGCTTCGAGCAGTTCGACAAGTTCATGGGCGTGCAGTTCATCACCCAGATGGACGGCGAGCGCCATGCGCGCATCCGCCGCTTGCTGATGCCGGCGTTTTCCTCGCGCCGGCTTGCGCAACTCGAAACGCGCATCACCGCGATCATCGACGGCATGCTCGACAACATCGAGCGCGGCGGCAACGACTTCGACGGCATGGCGGACTACGGCGCCCAGCTCGTCGTTGGCGCGCTGCTCAACGCCATGGTGAATCTCGACGAACGGCAGAAGGAGATTTTCCTCGCGTTCCACGAAGTGCTGCCGCTGACGACCTATACCAAGCCCGGCGAGCCGTTCGCGCCGGAATGCGTGCGCGCCTTCGATCGCGCCGCCGACCTGGTGCATGAGATCGTCGCCGCGCGGCGCGCCAAACCCGGCCCCGACTTCATCAGCGATCTCATCGCGGCGCGCGATCGGGGCGACAAGCTGACCGACCGCGAATTGTTCGACCAGATTTTCACCATCTGCGGCGCCGCGCTCTCCGCCACCAGCCGGGCCGCCGGCGGCGCGCTTTACACGCTTTATTCGCACCCCGATCAGCTCGCCGAGCTCATTGCCGAGCCGGACCTCATTCCCGAGGCGGTGGAGGAGTGCCTGCGCATCGCCAGCAACGGCTATTTCACCTTCCCGCGCATGGCGACGCGCGACACCGAGATCGGCGGCACCAAGATTTTAAAGGGCATGGTGGTGCGGCCTTCGCCGCAGGCCGCCAACTACGATCCCGAGGTCTTTCCCGATCCGCTCACCTTCGACATCCATCGCAACCCGAAGCGCATTCTCGCTTTCGGCGCCGGGCCGCACCATTGCATCGGCAACATCCTCGGCCGCACCGCCATCACCATTGCGATCCGCCGCATGCTGGCGCGCTTCCCTCATGCCAGGCTCGCCGATCCGGATTTCACTCCCGTCTACGGCGGCGCGGTCGGGGAATTGCGCCTGCAGAGCCTGCCGATGAAGATCCAGTGATCGCGTTAGAGCACGATCCCGAAAATGCCTGCCCCGGACTCGATCCGGGGTGGAAACCGGTTTCCCGCCTTCGCGAAGCCCGCTTCGGCGGGCGAAGCAAGGTCGGATAAGATCACGCTCAAACGAAGATTCCAGACCCTGACCCGGTTCAACTGAATTGGATCAGGGCCTAGGCTCCGCTTCGGTCAAAACCGATAAGCGTCTAATTTCCGAAATGAATGTTTCGTTCCTTGATCAGCTTTGCCCATTGCTCGGATTCGGCGACCAAGGCCTTGCCGGGATCCTCGCCTTGCCCAGACGGGATGACTTGCCCCATGGCGCGCAGCTTGGCCTGCACGTCCGGCGCGTCCAGCGCTTGCTGAAACTTGTCGCGGAGCTTGTTCATGATCGCGTGGGGAACCTTTGCCGGGGCTGCAATGAGGGTCAACGACAGCACTGACATGCCCGGCAGTCCCGCTTCGGCGAATGTCGGGATATCGGGCGCAAGCGGGTATCGCTTCGGCGCGGTGAGCGCCAGCGGGCGGAGCGTTTTTCCTGCGATTGCGCTCGAACCGGTGCCGAGATCGACGAAGCAAAATTGCGTCGTTCCCGATTGCGTCGCGACGATCGCCTCCGACGCACCGCGAAAATTCACGTCGACATAATCGACCTTCGCCTGGGCCTTGAAAAGCTCCGATACCAGGATGGTCGTCGTGCTGTTGGAGGCGTGATTGAGCTTCCCCGGATTTGCACGACCATAGGCCACGAAATCGGCAACCGATTTGACCGGGAGATTGGGGTTGACCAGAAGAACGAAAGGCGTGGACGTCGCTACCGCGACAGGCGCGAGATCCTTAAGCGGATCAAGCGGAATATTGGGGTAGACCAGCGGAACGATGGTCAGGCCGGAACTGGCGACGAACAACAGCGTGTAGCCGTCGGCAGGCGCCTTGGCGACCGTGTCCATGCCGATGGTCCAATTGGCCCCCGGCTTGTTTTCTACGTAAATTTGTTGATTCCACAGTTCCGAGACTTTGTGGGCGAGAAGGCGCGAGATGGTATCCAATGCGCCGCCCGGGGCGGCCGGCACGACAATTCGAACGGGCCGGTTGGGAAAGTCTTGCGCCGCCGCCGCGCCCGCCGTTGCGGCGACGAGCTGTGCAGCGAGCGCGATCGATCCGAGGCCGCGCGCAAGTCGAAGCAGCGATTGAAGGCGTATCATGCGTTTGCTCCTTGTTAATGTCGCGGCGGAACCCGCGATCTCGTTCGCCGGCGCTCAATAGCGCGAATAGCGGAAGTTCTGTTTGGCCACGCATTCGATCACGGCGGGCTGCCTCGATTGGGTCGCCTCGATCGCCTGCTTCAACGTCGGCAAGAACTCGTCGGCATGCGCGATGCGTTTCGACCAAGCGCCGAGCGCGCGCGCCACCTCGCTATAATTGCCGCCGAGGTCGGCCGCCCGGTAGCGCTGGACGGCCGCTTCCATGCCGTTCTGTTCGCCCGCCATGACGCCGTTGTTGAAGACGATCGTCAGGGTGCCGATCCGATTGCGCACGGCGGTCTCCAGATCCATTCCGACCATGCCGATGGAAGCGTCGCCCATCATATTGATGCAAAGCTTTTCCGGGTGCGCAAGCTTCGCCCCCATGATCAGGCCCAGGCCGTGGCCAAGCTGCGTCGACTTGCCCCAGCCGAGATAGCCTCCCGGAACCAGACACTGCCAGAACGCGACCATCTGCTCGCGCGGGCTGCCGGAATCGTGGGTGACGATCGTGTTCTCGCGATCCACCGCGTGCATCAGGTCGTGAACGATGCGGTATTGATTGATCGGGACCTCGGACGACGTGAGCTCGGGCTCCCACTCCTCGAGCCATTCACGCCGGACCGACTGGACTTGCGCGGCTACGTCGTCGTCGGTCCGTTTCTTATGGCCGATCTCGGCGATCAAAGCCTCAAGAACGAGCTTGGCATCGCCCAGCACCGCAGCCGCGGTGGGAAACTCCTTGTTGATGTCCGCCGGATCGTTGGTGCAATGGACGATGGTTTTTCCTTCGGGAATCTGCGGCGCCCAATGATTGCGGGTCAGGCTCGATCCCATGCCGATCACACAATCGGCCTTTTTGAGAAAATGAAACATCATCTTGGGCGACGACACCACCGAAGCGCCCAGCGACAACGGGTGGTTCTCCGGAAACGCGCCCTTGCCGGTGTTCGTCGTCAAAACGGGCGCGTTTATGAGTTCGGCGAACTTGACCAATTCCTTGGTCGCGCCGGCATAAAGCACGCCTTGGCCGGCATGGATGACGGGACTCTTTGTCTTGAGAAGGAGTTCGACGACGGTTTTCACGTCGGTGGGATCGGGCGCCGCGCGCAACGGCTTTGGCGGCGAATAGGCGAACTCGCCGGCGATCTCGCTAGAGCCGATCTTGGACGGCAACTCGATCAATACGGGACCCGGCTTTCCGGTCCGCAGATTGTGAAACGCCCGCCGCATCAATTCGAAAACGCGGCCGGGTTCGCTGATCTCCGCCGCCCATTTGGTCACGGGGCGAAAATTCTGCACCGGATCGAAGGATGGCGGCGTAAAACTCCGGCCGACGCGATCGCCGGGAATGAGCAGCACCGGGACATTGTCGCCGAAGACCTGGGCGGCGCCGGCAAACGCGTTCTCGACGCCGGGTCCGCCCTGCATCGAAAACACGCCGGTGCGCTTGCCGTAGGTCGAGCGGCTGATGCCGTCGGCAATGCCGACGCCGACGCGCTCCTGACGGCACACGATCGGCGTGATGCCGATCGAGGCGCAGGCGTCGATCAATGCCTGGCGCGGATAGCAAACGAGATGTTCTATTCCCTCGGCCTTAAGAACACGTGCAACCGCCTCGGCAACTTTCACGTCGCGACTCCTTCTCGGGTGATAAACGGTTGAACGGCGTTGCAGCCGATGCGGCGTTATTCCGCTGCTTGGATGGCGGGAGGCGGCGGCGGCGCAAGATGCGGCTCTTCCGCCAGCCGCGACCACTGCTTGGTCGGCAGACCGCGACGGATCGCATCGAGCTCGCGCAGGAAGATCTTTCTCAGAAAGGCAACTCCGGCATCGGAGGTGGATAAATTCTCCTGCGAGCGGTCGTAGATGACCCCCTGGCCCCGCACCGCGACATAATCCTGCGCGCTAATCAGTCCGGGTTCGTGCACGCCCTCGACGACGCCTTGGAACAGGTCGTCGGCGTGCGCGGCGGGACTATAACCCAGGTCATACTTTTCCTTGAGAGTTGCGATCCTGCCCGGATCGGTGGTGTCGACGGAATAAAGGGTGAGGCGCATCGTATTATGATCGTCGATCGGAACGGGCCAGGATGTGATGTGGGCCCACGGATCGTCCTTTTCCGGACCGGGCGCCACGACATGATTGTTGTTCGGGAATGTCCAGTCGCTGACGCGCACATTGTCTTTCGATCGCGTGGCGATCTGCCGTACGCCCGCGCTGGTTTCGGAATAGGCCAGATCGGGGATGTTGGTGGTGACCGACGATCCGAACCGTCCGACCTTGCCCCAGGTGTGGGCGAAACTGACATGCACCGCGTCGAGCGAGTTTTCCACCTGCTGAAACCAGTTGCAGTCCCAAATTTGCTTGTTGGTGATGACGGTGCGGCCCGCTTCCTCGAAAACGTGCTTGCGCGGCAGGTCGAATGCCGGCACCGGCTCCTCGCCGAGATAGGCAAAGACCAATCCGCAATATTCGTGGACGGGATAGGCCGCGATCCTGATCGGCTTGAGGCGGGGACGGTTTTCGGCCGGAATCTCGGTGCACAAGCCGGTGCCGTCGTAACGCCAGCCGTGGTACATGCAGCGAATTTGCTCGTCCTGAACCCAGCCGGTGTGCAGTACCGTGCAGCGGTGCGCGCAGCGGCCGCCGACCAGATAGGGCTTGCCGCTGGCGCCGCGATAGAGCGTCAAGTCCTCGCTGAGAATACGCACGCGGCGCGCTTTTCCGGTCGCGACTTCATCGGATAGCGCGATCGGGTGCCAGAACTTGCGCAGCAATTTGCCCATCGGCGTGCCGGCGCCGGTCTCGTGCAGGAGACTCAATTGATCGACCTTGCGCCGAGCGTCCTCGTTCATGACCTCACCCCTTGTTGTCGCGTCCCGTTCCGGCAGGAATGGCATTCTTGCTTGTGCAAATTATACCGGTTCGCGGCGTGCGAGGAAGGGGCCGAGGCATGTCTTGTCCTGCCCCCTCTCCGGCAAAATTAGGCGGCCCGGCCCCACAACCGCTTGCTCGCGATCGCCGCGCCTTCGCTCAGCGCGCGCAACTTGGCCCAGACGATCGAGTCGGCCACCATCGGCTCGGTGCGCACCGCGGTGCCGAAGCCGCAATCGACCCCGGCGATGACGCGGTCGCGGCCGACGATGTCGGCGTAGCGGCCGATGCGTTGCGCCACGAGCCGCGGATGCTCGACGAAATTGGTGGTCGAATCGATGACGCCGGGAATGAGGATCTTATCGCCGGGAATCTTTATCGTCTTGAGGTCTTCCCATTCGTGATCGTGGCGCGGATTGGCGGCCTCGATACTGAACGCGCCAACGTGAGCCTTGAACGCGATGTCGATGATTTTCACAAGCGGCAGATCGTGAGTATGCGGCCCCTCGTAGTTGCCCCAGCAGATGTGCAGCCGCATGCGGTCGGCGGGCAGTCCCGCGATCGCCGCATTGAGCGCCGCGACATTGCGCTCGGCGATTTTTGCGCGGAACTCGTCATCGGTCAGATGCCGGTACTGGTTGTTGCGCGCCGAGCCGAGATCGGGCGCGTCGATCTGAAGGATGAAACCGGCTTCGACGATGGCCCGGTATTCGGTTTTCATCACGTCGGCGAGCGCGGCCAAGTAAGCGTCCTCGCTCGGATAATGCAGGTTGATGATGAAGCGCGTCAGGATGCCCGGCGACGGCGCGGTCATGAAGACGTCGGTCGGCTTTGCTTTCGCCGCCGCGGCTTTGAGATGCGCGATGTCGCGGTCGAGCGCGGAGCGGTCCTTGTAGCGCAGCGCGCCGACGCAGCCGGGAAACGGCACCGCGGCAAAGCTGCGGCGCTCGCGGGCGAAATCCGGATGCTCGAGCAGGTCGCGGCCGATCATGATGTCGCGGCCTTTCTCCGCGGCGCGCGGATCGGGCGCGATGCCATCGACGCGGTGGCGGATATAGGTCGTGTAGGACGGCTTCGACATCTCGCCGTCCGAGACCGCGTCGATGCCGGCCGCGACCTGCTGCGCCACGATTTCGTCGACTGCCTTGGCGGTGGCGGCCTCGAACACGCCTGCGGCCACGGCGTTACCTTGCTCTCTGCCGAGAATGAGGTCGATCAGCCCCTTCGGCCGCGGCAGGCTGCCGGTATGGGTGGTGAGGATGCGGTCGGTCGAGGTTTTCATGGACGCTTCCGGAACGGTCGGATGCCCCGAACGAAACGGGGCCAGATGGCGTACGATAGCGGCCGGCTGGTTCCTCGTCGATTATTGAGGCATAATTCGCCAATGACGTTCACGCGCATTACCATCGATCCGGCGATCTGCACCGGGAAACCTTGCATTCGCGGGCTGCGATTTCCGGTGGCCCGCCTGCTTGGTCTGCTGGCCTCGGGCGAGACACGGGAGCGAATTCTGAAAGCCTATCCGTATCTCGAATCCGGCGATATTGATGAGGCATTGCGCTACGCCGCTTCCCTCGCTGAGGATGAGACAATCGACCTCGTGCCGACGAGCTGAGCCGTGAAGTTTCTGATTGACATGCCGCTGTCACAGGATTTGGCGGCATGGCTCAGAGATCAGGGACACGACGCAGTCCATGCCGTCGAATTGAATCTTGCCGCTGTAGCCGATGTGGTCATTTTGGCGCGCGCGAAGCAGGAGAATAGAACAATCGTCACGGCGGATTTAGACTATCCACGACTGCTTGCGCTGGCACAGGAGCGAGAGTCGAGCTTGATCCTGTTTCGCGATGGTAACTGGAGCGAAGTCGCAATTATCGCCCGCATGGACGACGTCATGCAGCGAATAACGGCAGCCGATCTGACACGAAGCATTATCGTAGTCGAGCGCGGCCGCATTCGCATGCGGCGATTACCGGTCAGTCCGGGATCGGACTAGCGAAACATGATGGTTCCGCTAGCGTTCAAGTCATCCTAAAGTCTGCCACAACACGAAAGGTCTGGGGGAGTCATGCGGATCGTCGATTTGAGCCGGGAACTGTACCACCGCACGCCGTCCTATCCGAGCCAGCCGCCGATCATCCACGGCATCTGGAAGACGCATGAGGAGGCGTTCGCCGAATCGGGCAACGTCCAGGGCAACAGCGTGATGTTCTTCTCGATGCCCGACCACGGCGGCACCCATATCGACGCGCCGCGGCACTTCGGCAAGGCTGGCACGCCGATCGACAAATATCCGCTGGAAAATTGCATCGTCCAAGGCATCTGCATCGATCTGCGGCATATTTCGCCGCGGGCGGAAATTACGCCCGCCGATCTGGACGCGGCGGTCAAGAAGGCCGGCGTGCCGATTCCAAAAAAGGGCACGGTGCTGTTGTGCACCGGCCATCACGCGCGCACTTTCCCCACCGCGGCCTATGCCACCGACAATCCCGGCGTCAATGTCGCGGCGACCGAATGGCTCGCCCAGCAGGGCATCGTGCATTTCGGCATCGACTCGATGCGGCCGGGGCCGGAAGGCAAAGTCAACTCGCTGGTGCACAAGGCCTGCCTCGAGCTCGACATCACCCATATGGAGAGCCTGTGCAATCTGGAAAGCCTGCTCGGCGAGGGCGAGTTTCAGTTCATCGGCCTGCCGCTGAAATGGCGCGAAGGCACCGGCTCGCCGATCCGCGCGGTGGCGGTGTTCAACGCCTAAGTTGATCTCGAACGCATCATTCCTTCGCTGTCATCATCCGCGTCGGCGGATGATTTAGTAATCGAGACCGATTTGGTATGGCATTGAGCGATGGACTAGCTGCAGTGAGTACTGGATGCTCCGCTTTCGCGGAGCATGACAAGGAACAGGGCGGGGAAACGCACCAAATGCAAATCGACCACAATCGCAAAATGACCGGCGCGGCCTGCCTCGCCGACATGCTCAAAGGCTACGGCGTCACCCACGTGTTCCACGTGCCGGCCGTGCTGCGCACCACTTATGCCGAGCTGGAGCGGCGCACCGACATCAAGCGGCTGCACGTGCACGGCGAGAAGGCGGCGGCCTATATGGCGGACGGCTACGCGCGCGCCTCGGGCAAACCCGGCATCTGCATGGCGCAGGTGATCGGCGCGCTCAATCTCGCCGCCGGGCTACGCGACGCCTGGCTCGCCCATGCGCCGGTCATTGCCATGACCGGCGGCCGCGAACCGAAGACGAAATTCCGCAAAGTCTATCAGGAGATCGACGACATGCCGGCGTTCGAGCCGGTGACCAAATTCAACGCCACGATCGACGACGTGGCGCGGTTTCCCGACATGGTGCGCCAAGCGTTCCGCACCGCGGTGACCGGCTGTCCTGGTCCTGTCCATCTGCAATTCCGCGGCAACGAGGGCCAGATCGACGCCGAGGAAGCCGACATGGAGCCGCTCGTCGAGCCGCAATTCGCCCGCGTGCCGGCGTTCCGCCCGGAGCCGGACGAGGCGAGCGTAGGGGCCGCGCTGAAAATCCTGCAAGACGCCGCGCGGCCGGTCATCGTCGCCGGCGGCGGCGTGCGCGCTTCCGGCGCCGCGGCCGAGCTCGTCGCGCTGGCCGAGGCGTTGCAGATTCCGGTCGCGACCTCGCTCAACGGCAAGGATTCGATCCCCGGCAATCATCCGCTGTCGGTCGGCGTCGCCGGCACCTATTCGCGCGAGAGCGCCAACCGCGTGGTCAATGCAGCCGACCTCGTCTGCTTCATCGGCAGCGAGACCGGCGGCATGACGACCCATTTCTGGGCGGTGCCGAAAATCGGCACTCAGGCGATCCAGATCGACATCGATCCGGAGGCGCTCGGCCGCAATTATCCGCTCGCCGCTTGCGTCAATGGCGACGCCAAAGTGACGCTGACGCGCATGCTCGCCGCCGCGGATCGCTCGAGCGCAAGTAAACGCAAAGTCTGGATCGGCGAAGCGCAAAAGATTTGCGGCGAATGGCGGGAGAAATACAAAGGCGCGCTCACATCCGACGCGGTGCCGATCCGCCCGGAGCGGCTGTGCCATGAGCTCTCGCGGCACCTGCCCGACGACGCCATCGTCGTCGTCGACACCGGCCACGCCGGCATGTGGATGGGCGGCATGTTCGATCTCACTTCGTCGCGGCAGAGCTATATGCGCAGCGCCGGTCATCTCGGCTGGGCATTCCCGGCGGGGCTGGGCGCCAAATGCGCATGTCCCGACCGGCCGGTGGTGACTTTCACCGGCGATGCCGGCTTCTGGTATCACATCGCCGAGATCGAGACCGCGGCGCGCTGGGCCATCAATGCGGTCACCGTGGTCAACAATAACGGCGGCGGCAATCAATCGAAGCGCGGCTTCGACCGCGTCTATGGCGGCAAGCAGACCGACAAGGCGCGCGAATTGTGGACCTTCCGCAAGACCAATTTCGCCCGCATCGCCGAGGACATGGGCGCGCTCGGCATCCGTGTCGAACAGGCCTCCGCGTTTCCGGCGGCCTTAGCGCAGGCGCTCGCCGCCAACCGCCCCGCGGTGATCGACGTCGTCACCGACATCGATGCGCTGGCGCCCGTTGCCGTGAGTTAGGGCGCGTATTAAGGAAGTAAGATGGGATGCGCTGGGGGAGAAGCCGGTGCACGGAACCATTCGAAAAAACCGGCATACCATCGGAGAGTAACATGGACGCAAAGACTGATGACAAGAGCGCGGGCAAGTGCCCGGTCATGCACGGCACCACGAATGTCGGAATGAGGTCGAACAGCGACTGGTGGCCGGACCAGCTGAATCTCAGGATTCTCCGCCAGAATTCGCCCCAGTCCGATCCGATGGGCGGGGGGTTCAACTACGCCGAGGAATTCAAGAAGCTCGACCTCAAGGCGGTGAAGAAAGACCTCACGGCGCTGATGACGGACTCGCAGGACTGGTGGCCGGCGGATTTCGGCCACTACGGCGGGCTCTTCATCCGCATGGCGTGGCACAGCGCGGGTACCTACCGCATCGGCGACGGCCGCGGCGGCGCCGGCGCCGGCCAGGAGCGCTTCGCGCCCCTCAATTCTTGGCCGGACAACGCCAATCTCGACAAGGCGCGCCGGCTGTTGTGGCCGATCAAGCAGAAATACGGCCGCAAAATCTCCTGGGCCGACCTTATGGTTCTCGCCGGCAATGTCGCGCTCGAGTCGATGGGATTTAAGACCTTCGGTTTCGGCGGCGGGCGTGCCGATGTCTGGGAGCCCGACGAATCCGTCTATTGGGGCAAGGAGAAGCATTGGTTCCCCGATCCGGCCAGTGACGAGCGCTACACCGGCGACCGGCAGCTGGAGAATCCTCTTGCCGCCGTGCAAATGGGTCTCATTTACGTGAATCCGAACGGGCCGAACGGCAAGCCGGACCCGCTCGCCGCCGCCATCGACATTCGCGAGACCTTCAAGCGCATGGCGATGAACGACGAGGAGACGGTTGCGCTGATCGCCGGCGGTCACAGCTTTGGCAAGACCCACGGCGCCGGCGACGCGGCGCTGGTCGGTCCCGACCCGGAGGCGGCGCCCATTGAGGAAATGGGCCTTGGCTGGACCAGCAAATACGGCACCGGCAAAGGCAAGGACGCGATCACTGGCGGCCCGGAAGTCACCTGGACCACGACGCCGACAAAGTGGGGCAACGGCTTCTTCGAGAACCTGTTCAAATACGAATGGGAACTGACCAAGAGCCCGGCCGGCGCCAATCAGTTCCAAGCGAAAGGCGACGCCAAGACCATTCCGGACGCCTTCGACCCGTCGAAGCGCCAAGCGCCAACGATGCTGGTCACGGACCTCTCTTTGCGGATCGATCCGGTCTACGAAAAGATCTCCCGGCGCTTCTACCAGCATCCGGGTGAGTTCGCGGATGCCTTCGCACGCGCGTGGTTCAAGCTCACTCATCGCGATATGGGCCCCCGCGCGCGCTATCTTGGTCCGGAGGTCCCGGCGGAGGAGTTGATCTGGCAGGATCCCGTGCCGGCCGTCGATCATAAGCTGATCGACGCCAAGGACATCGCGGACCTCAAGGCCAAGCTCCTCGCATCGGGGCTGTCGATCTCCGAACTGGTCTCGACCGCCTGGGCCTCGGCGGCGACCTTCCGCGGCTCCGACAAGCGCGGCGGCGCCAACGGCGCGCGCATCCGCCTCAGCCCCCAGAAGGATTGGGAGGTCAACCAGCCCGCCCAATTGGCGAAGGTGCTGAAAACCCTCGATGGCATCCAGAAGACGTTTAACGGTGCGGCGAGCGGCGGCAAGAAGGTGTCGCTCGCCGACCTGATCGTGCTCGGCGGCTCGGCCGCGATCGAGCAGGCGGCGAAAAAGGCCGGGCACGATGTCGCGGTTCCTTTCGTGCCGGGCCGCACCGACGCATCGCAAGCGCAAACCGATGTGGAGTCGTTCGAGTATCTCGAGCCGGTCGCGGACGGGTTCCGCAACTACGAAAAGACCCGATATGCCGTATCGGCAGAGGAGCTTCTGATCGACAAGGCGCAATTGCTGACGCTGACGGCGCCCGAGATGACGGTCCTCGTCGGCGGCCTGCGCGCGCTGAACGCGAACTTCGGCAAGTCGCAGCACGGCGTCTTCACCAAGCGTCCCGAGACGCTGACCAACGACTTCTTCGTCAACCTGCTCGACATGAATACGCAATGGCAGCCCGCCGGCTCCGATGGCGTGTACGAGGGCCGCGACCGCAAGACGAATGCGGTCAAGTGGACCGCCACCCGCGTCGACCTCGTCTTCGGTTCGAACTCCGAGCTCCGCGCGCTTGCGGAAGTCTATGCCTGCGCGGACTCGAAGGAGAAGTTTGTCAAAGACTTCGTGGCTGCCTGGAACAAGGTGATGAACCTCGATCGGTTCGACCTCGCCTGATCGCGGCGGACCGCGGCCAAGAAATCGGGGCGGCGTTTCAAAACGGATTGAAACGCCGCCCTGACCATGGCGTGAAGTCATCAACACCAAGCCACAGCCGTATTGATGCGAGCTGAACGAAGCCAGGCAGTTCCTCGCTAAGCTTGAATCGCGTGGCTATGGCCGATCTCCATACGGTCTGGGCTCGCTCCCGCCCGACCTTAAGTCCGCCGGACATGCACGAATTAGCGCCTAACGATTTCCCGACAGGATCTTGCAAGCTATGATGCCGGGAAATCAGGCCGGGGTCGGCACAATGAGACGGCGCGAATTCGTCACGCTGCTTGGCGGCGCAGCAGCGCTGCGTCCGTTCGCGGCACTCGCCCAGCAGGCGGGCAAAATTCGGCGGGTTGGCTTCTTATCGCAGTCGGCCCGCACGCCGATGGGCGAGCCGTTCCGGGCTGGCCTGCGCGAAGCCGGCTGGATCGACGGCCAAAGCGTCACAATAGACTGGCGATTTGCGGCGGGTGATTTGAATAAGCTCCTTCCGCTAGCGGGGGACCTCGTTAAGTCTAATGTCGATGTCATTGTCACGACCGCCACGCCTGCCGCCAAAGCCGCACAAAGCGCGACGCATACTATTCCGATCGTCGCCATCGATCCTGGCGATCCGGTCCATGCTGGATTGGTCGCCAGCCTGGCCCGACCGGGAGCAAACATTACGGCGGAGTCGTCCATTGCCCCGGATTTACAGGCCAAACGACTGGAGCTGTTGCAGGAGGTTGCTCCCAATATTTCTCGACTGGCCGTCCTCTCGAACGCCGGCATACCGCCTGCCGAAGTCGCGTTGCAGGAACTGAAATCCGCTGCGAAAAAGCTTAATGTCGACGTTCAGCCCGTGCCAATAAGCGGGCCTGATGATTTTGCTGCTGCGTTTGTGGCGATCGCGAACCAGCGCCTCGATGCGCTCCTTGTGTTTCCCGACCCTGTGACCTTCACCAATGCGCGATTGATTGTAGACTTGGCCAATAACAACAAAATTCCCACCATGTTTGGAGCACGAGAGTTTGTGAATATCGGCGGGCTGATGTCATATGGCCCTAATTATCCCGAAATGTATCGGCGTGCAGGAATCTATGTCGGTCGTATTCTCAAGGGCACAAAGCCCGCTGATCTCCCGGTCGAGCAGCCAACGAGATTCGAGTTCATCTTGAACGCCAAAACGGTCAAGGCGCTCGGCCTCACCGTCCCGCCAATGCTGCTTGCCACCGCCGACGAGGTGATTGAGTGAGTGAAGCCGACTTCTGATATTGGCCGATTGTGTTGCAAAACGATTTTGGCCCCCGGAGCCAACAACACTTTTCCAAATCAAGCCAGAATGGGGAATTTTGATTCAAAAATCTGGCCGTTCGGATTCTAATATTTCCCGTTTTTGGCGATCGCACGAGGTGC
>Ga0102924_1000336_pt1 | contig 58735 bp, 55 predicted proteins | sample PaiPotPPM11metaG_FD_80116 | JGI IMG/M metagenome (GOLD analysis project Ga0102924, IMG submission 80116) | Iron sulfur acid spring bacterial and archeal communities from Banff, Canada, to study Microbial Dark Matter (Phase II) - Paint Pots PPM... ... | reverse complement strand
TCCCAATACCGACCACGCGGGCGGCTGACGGTGTGGTGCAATCCGACGCACCGGAGGATGGCTTTTCGGAAACTCTCGCCGTCTTGCAGGCGGTCGAGCGCGGCGAACTGACAATTGACGAGGCGATGGAGAAACTGGCGAACCTCGAAGACGGCACGCCCGCTGCCTCCGTGCCACCGGAGCATGGCGGCGGCACAATCCCATAGCAATAGATCGCCAATGTCGGGAATACCCGGACGCCGCTCGCTCTTGCATAGGGTGAGCGGCGTCGCCTTATGTCGAGCGGGGAAACGGCCCGTCGGGACATCAACCGGCGGGTTATCCCCACCCTCTCAACCGACAAGAGATGTACGTACATTTCGCGGCGACGGTTGCCTTTGATGGCACAGTACGTTACGCTAGCAAGCATCGTGCAGCGAAATTGGCATGCACACCGCATTTATCGAGAATTTTTGCAAGACGGCGCAACCACCGTCTTGGTTACTCGTTGTAATGATTGGGAGGCTGGGTTGGAAGGCCCGGTGACGACCACGGACGAGACCACCTGGATAGCCCGCGCGCGCAGCGGGGACGCGGCGGCGTTTGAGGCGCTCCTCAATCGGTATGAGCGGCAGATTTATGCCTATATCTACCGGATGATGGGCGGCAATGGCGACGACGCGGAGGACCTGACGCAGGATACCTTCCTCAAGGCGTATCGCGCGCTCGGTCGGACATCCGACGACCTCAACGTCTCGGCATGGTTGCACCGGATCGCCTCGAACTCCTGCCTCGATGAACTGCGGCGGCGGCAACGCATTCGCTGGCAGCCATGGGACGGTATGAAGCACGACCGTTTGCTGCACGGGAGTGCGGGGGAAAACCCCGAACGCTCGCTGCTCCGCCGAGAAGCGGAAGGGACGGTACAGGGAACCCTCAATCGTATGTCCCCGCGCAACAAGCAGGCGCTGGTACTGCGCGAATATGAGGGTCTCTCCTGCGAGGAGATCGGCGAGATCATGGGGGTTTCGCGATCCGCTGTCAAATCCGTTCTTTTCCGGGCTCGTGAGGAGTTTCGGAAGTACTCGGTCGAACTCGGTTTCGACGCGCCGTTGGAGGATGAGGATCCGTAATGGGACGAATACGCGAGCAAGAGAAAATCCGCGAACTCGTCTCCGCCTATCTCGACGGTGAGTTGCCGCCTGACGACGCACAGTTTGTTGGCAAGCGTATCCAGGAAGATCCGGCGTACGCTCAGGTCTACGCCGCCTATCGCGGTATCCGTATGGACCTCCGTGCGCTCGCCCGCCCCGAAGTGCCCGCCAGCGTGTCGCAAACGATCCGTGCTCGCGCCGCTGTGATGCAGCCGGGCCGCGCGGTCCTCAACATCCGCCAACGCATCGCCCGCATCACTGCCGCCGCTGCAACGCTCGCGGCCACCTTCGCCGCGATCCTCACGGGTGGCTTCGGGCTACAGAACCATTTTAGTCATGCCGTACCCGGCACCGGGCAACCGAACCCGGTCGTCATCGTGGCCAACAACCCGCAGACCACGGCGACGATCCTCAATCCGAACATCCGCTATGACGAACCGGCGCAGATTCATTTCACCCGCCCGATGAATGCGCAGACCGTGCTGACCTCCGTCATCTTCAGCCCGACCGTGGCGGTCAGCAATCTCCAGTACGACAAGAGTTCCTTCATCCTCAGCACCAAGCCAAAAACACTCATCCCGCGGACGCAGTACACGGTGCAAATCCCCGCCGGGCTGAAAGATGCCGAGGGCAATGACGTGACACCGAGTGCGTTCGTCTTCTCAGTCGGCGACGTCATACCGGGCAGTACGGGCCAACCGACGACCGCTCCCGCGACAGCGGCAGCCAGCCCAACCCCGTTCACCATCGCTGCCGTGTCGTCCGCTACTGTTGTCTCCGCTACCGATGTCACGCCGCCGTCGGCGCCGCCTACCGCGAGTGACGTGCCCGCGGCGACCGAGCCGCCACCGGCCGCTCCGACGGCGGCGAAGCCTGCCACCGTTGCGTCGAAACCGAGCAATACGCCGGTTCCTCCCACGAAGCCCGCCGGGACAGTCATCACGATCTCCGAGCCGACCGCGGTACCAACCGCGACCGCAGCGCCGACCATTGCACCGACGGTTACCCCTGCCCCGACCGTCGTGCCGACGCCGACGCCGCCCGCGATCGCGGTAGCGGACAAGTTCAAGGGCGCGTACGCCGCGACGGCCAACCGGCTCGGCTCCCCGATCGGTGGCGCGGCGAGCGTTGGGACATCGCAACTCTTCTTCCAGAATGGGTTCATGCTCTACGTCGCGGGTCAGCCAATCTACGTCTTCTACTCTGGCGACCGCTCATATGCCACCTACCCGAACCCCGGCAACAGTGGCACGGGCAGTGAGGGAGGCGCGGGCCCATCCGCCGGTCTCTACAAGCCGGTCAATGCCTTCGGCGTCGTCTGGGTCTCGAAGGGTCTACAAAGCAAACTCGGCTACGCGACCAGCCCGAGCGAATCGAGCGGCAGTGGGACGCTCCAAACCTTCGAGAATGGCTCGATCCTCTCAGTCGGCAGCGATGTCTACGTCCTCCTCAAGAACGGCACCTGGCAGCCCTTCAGCGGCTAGACGGGCTGCACGGAAAAGAGCAATGACAACGGGCGGACCATCTGTCCGCCCATTTCTCTCCCATGTGTATTTCCCCTCCATTGCGAGCGTACCGGAGAGGCGGGCGCCCTTTGGGCAGTGGGGGTGAGGTTTCCCCTACGACCGCGACGCCGCCTGCTTCGCCGTCCGCACCGCCTCGGTGCCGGTAAACGGAGCCGTGGCCGTCGCCGCGCCCGGTGCCGTGAGGTTCGCGACGAACTGCGTCGGCACAGGCTTCGCGGCCTCGGCACGCGCCTCCGCCGCGCTCTCCGCCCAGACAAAATGATCTCTGCCGAAGTGGTTGACGACGTAGAGTGCCTGCTTCTTCGCTGCCATCGGTCTGCTCCCTTATCGTGTGATCGTAGAACCGCACCGATGCCGCTCTACGCCTGAAAACCATTCAACTATGCGACCCTTACGCACGAAGCGTGCCGAACGGTCGTTTGGATGACATTCCTGCCATCTCACAATAATGAACGTTGGAAACGGTGCAATTGTTGCGGGTAATGTTTTCCATCGAACACCTCATCATGGAGGGCGGACCGGGCGAGGCGATCATCACGGTCGCGGATGAGCAGGGCGCGGATGTGATCGTGCTCGGTGGCGGACGTGCTATGCTTGATGGCACGTCGTCCGAAAGCGGTATCGGATCTATCATCCGCCATGCCCGATGCCCGGTATTGATTGTCCCCTCAGAAAGGAAGCCCCGGTGAGAGATACCAGCCGCGACGAGGCCCGCCGCCGCGACGCCGCCGATCCACTCCGGTCATATCGCGACCGCTTCTACACCCAGCCAGGCATACTGTACCTCGACGGCAACTCGCTCGGCCTCCTCTCGCGCGACGCGGAACGGACGCTCCTACGCGTGCTGAATGAATGGAAGACGCAGGGCATCGAGGCGTGGCTACATGCCGACCCGCCCTGGTTCACGCTCACGGAGGAACTTGGCGCGCTGATGGCTCCGCTTGTCGGCGCGGAACCGGATGAGGTAATCGTCACAGCGAGCACGACCGTCAATCTGCATACGCTCGTCGCCACCTTCTACCAACCGACGCGCGAGCGGCGGAAGATCATCGCCACGTCGCTGGATTTCCCGTCAGACATCTACGCCCTGGAAAGTCAGATCCGTCTGCATAGCGGTGACCCCTCCGACGATCTCATCATCGTGCGGAGCCGGGATGGGCGCTTGGTCGAGGAAGATGACATCATCGCCGCGATGACGCCGGAGGTCGCAATGGTCATCCTCCCCGCCGTCTTTTACCGCAGCGGCCAACTGCTGGACATTGCCCGACTTACCGCTGCCGCGCACGAGCGCGGCATCCTGATCGGCATAGACGGCTGCCATTCCGTTGGCCTCGTGCCACACGAATTCGACCGGTGGGGCGTAGATTTCGCCTTCTGGTGTACCTACAAATACCTGAACAGCGGCCCTGGCGGCACGGCGGGCTTGTACGTCAACCGGCGGCATTTCAGCGTCCCGCCCGGCATGGCGGGCTGGTGGGGCAGCGACAAGACGACACAGTTCGACATGTCTCACACCTTTACCGGCGCGGGGAACGCCGGTTCGTGGCAGATCGGCACGCCACCCTTGCTCAGCACCGCGCCGCTCCACGGCTCCCTCATGATGTTCGCGGAGGCAGGCATCGAGAACGTCCGTGCCGCTTCCCTCTCGCGCACCGATTACCTGATCGCCCTGATCGAAGCGATGGGCCTCACCGACGCGCCGTATCACTACGGCATCGGCACACCGCGCGATCACGCCCGGCGAGGCGGTCATGTCGCCGTCGAGCACCGGGAGGGCACGCGGATCGCCAAGGCGCTCAAAACGAAGGGCGTCATCCCCGACTTCCGCCCGCCGAACATCGTCCGCCTTGCTCCCATCGCGCTCTATACCTCGTATGACGAATGCTGGCAGGCCGCACAGCACTTGAAAGCAATCATAGATGAGCGCGCCTACGAGGCCTTCCCGATTGGTCGTGAACTCGTCGCATAGCCGACCGTTGTGGAGCAAGATCAGAGATGGAGGAGAACACCATGATTGAGTCACCCGTGCGCCATCAGTTCGCTGATCGCCTGACCTCAGAAGCAGAACTGCGGGCGTTATTGGGAGAGCCACGCGAACTCCTAATCAAAAAGCAACTCTCGGCCTTGGATCGTCATTGTCGCGCCTTCATCGCGCTCTCGCCCTTCCTGCTTCTTGGGACGGCGAACGCGAACGGGCAATGCGATGTCTCGCCGCGTGGTGATGCGCCGGGGTTTGTGTTGGCGCTGGATGACCGCACACTCGTGATCCCCGACCGGCCCGGCAACCGGCGGATTGATTCACTGCGCAATATCGTCACGCATGGGGGCGTGGGACTGCTATTCATAATCCCCGGTGTCGAGGAGACGTTACGGATCAACGGGCGGGCGTGTATCGTGCGGGACGCGGACCTCCTGGCGCGGATGGAGGCGCAGGGGAAGATACCGGAGATCGCGATCGTCGTCGAGGTGGAGGAGGCATTCCTGCAATGCCCGAAGGCGCTGAAGCGGTCACGGCTCTGGGACACGACGACGTGGCCGGAACGTGGCGCGCTGCCGACACTGGCGCAGATGATTCACGACCAGGTGCCGATGCCCGATGTGACGGTAGAGGCATTGGACGCGGCGTTCGAGCGAGGATATCGGGAGCGGCTGTATTAGACCGCCCGACCCCAGTAGGTCGCCAGCCGAAGTGAGACAGCGTGGTGGCGTAGGCTTCAGCCCCAAACGCAGGCTGAAGCCTACGCCACCGAATTTAGAAATTCTTCGCCGGATCGGGGCGCGTCGCGACCACCAAATATTCGCGATCGTTCTCCCAGCGGACTTCCGGCGACTCGAACCCCTGCGCGATGAGCATTCCGGTCAGTTTCTCGACGCCAATCCGCCGGGGCTTCGGCGGGCCGTTCCCTTCCGGCGCGTCTTCACGGAACTCGAGCACTGCGACGATCCCGCCATGCCGGAGGACGTGATGCATCTGCGCGATCATGTGCTCCGGCGGGCTGATTTCGTGCAGCACGAAGGCGATGAAGCAGCAATCGAGGCTCCCCTCCGGCATCGGCAGATCGTGGTGGAGATTCACAGGCATCACGCGCACCGTCGGCGGCAGGTTCTTTGATCCCGCGATGCGCAGCATCTCCTCACTCTGGTCGAGCGCAAAGACGCGGCCCGTCTCGCCAACCGCCTTCGCCAGTTCGATCGTGAAAAGGCCCGTGCCGCAGCCGAGGTCCGCGACATGCATACCGTGACGCAAGCCGAGGCGACCGATCATCGCGGGCGGATCGAGGCGCGCGAGGCGTTCCGGGGACTCCATGCGCTGCCATTTCGATGTGTCGAAGATGTGCGATCCCTCGCGCTGCTGATCTGCCACTATTCGTCCCTCCGATATTCAACGCCGGCATCTACCGGCACGAGGCCAAGCAGTTGCGCCAGCCCCAATGATGTGACGTTATCCGTGAACGTCGTCCATTGAGGCAACAACCCCTTCGCTGCCACTGCGGTCATCAGCGAATGCGCGCAGGCCGTCGCATACCCCTTGCCACGCGCGCTTCGGTCGGTATGCGCGCCGACTTCCGCGTACGGTGCGGCAATCGCCCACGTCGCGGCAATGGCGACGAGCCGACCGTCCTCCTCGACGCCATCGGCCATCCCCTCGGCGAGCAGGGCGGCGACGCTCCCGAAGGCGTCCGTCAGCCATTCTCCCTCGCCACGAAGCAGCCGCGTGACGGCCTCGGTGTCGGGCGGGCCGAGCGGCCGCGTGTACACATCCGTCCGCTCCAGCGGTGGCAATCGCCAGTCATCCGTCGCGGCGAGGATCGTGATGTCGGTGCGCTGATCACCGAAGAGCGTCTCGTTGATCAGTCGCTCGGTCTCGACATCCGAAACCCAGAGGCGGCTGATACCCGGTTCCTCCGCGAGGAAATCGAGGAGCGGTTCGGCATCGCCGAGCGAGAGAAGATACGCCCCGCCCTGTGACGACGCCGGCATCATCACCGCCGCTGCGTGCGGGCGCGCCAGGTCGTCCACCATCACCCGCGCCCCGCCCGAACGCAAGAGAAAGCGCGCCGCCGTATGCCACGGGCGCGGCTCAACACGAGAGAGCAGGGTGGAGAACCGGTCACGCGGGTAATCTTGCATCGCGTTCGCACTCCAGCGCATCGAGGCAAAACCGTCGGCACCGCCCGCATGATACCAGAAGGGGCCGCCCGTTCGTCCGGCAGGCGTCGCGCACGCATTTCGGAGTACATTTAAACGTCAACCGCCAAAGCGGGCGCCCACAAGGGGCGCCCGTACGGTACACAAAAAGGCGCCAGTCGCAGCGCTCCCTTACGCGGGCACGCCGCTGACGATCTTCTTCAGTTCGTCCACGAGCAATTGATTCCATGCCGGGGCGCGCTCGGCGCGCAGATTCGTGCTTGCCGCGCCCCATGCCTGCCGCGCTTCGGGAGAGAGATCGCCGGCAGCGGCGTTCTGGGCGGCGTTGAATTCGGGATGCGCAGCGAAGAAGGCATTGCGGGCGGCGGTAGATTCCGCGGTCTGAGCGGCCGGGCGCTCGATGAAGTGGCCGAGTTCGCGCATCTGCTGATCGAAGAAGACGATCACTGGGATGGATTTGAACTGACCGTCCTTCAGGTACTGATTCATCACGTCTTCGTTCTGATCGCGCAGGAAGACGCGGATGTTCAATGTGCCGGATGCTTCCGCCAGCTTCCCGAGCACCGGGAGGCCCGCGATGACATCGCCGCACCAGTCTTCCGCGATGACCAGGACGTTGAGTTTTTCCGGCAGGTTCTTGAAGGCTGCGACATCGTCGGGCTTCAGTTGCACCTTGCCCTCGTTCTCAACGAAACGATCTTTGTTCTGCGTCATTTGATCCACGTATTGCTGGTACGTCAGGCCTTCGTTGAACCGTTCCTGTGTTACCGCCATGTCGCGCGCCCTCCCGCAGGTGATGATGAGAATTTCCGAACGTTCCATGATTGGTCATGGTCCGTATCTCCTGCAACACGCCGGGCTACCATCCCTATTCCCTCATCACACCAGACGCCCGACGACGATGCCGAGATAGACGGCAATTAATCCGACGACGACGCTCCCCATGACATTTCCCGCCGCCCGCGCGATCTCCCCCACCTGGATCAGTTGCACGGACTCGAACATCCACGACGAAAAGGTCGTGTAGGCACTCAGGAAGCCCGTCGTGAGCAGCAGACGGACATCCGGGCTAATCAGATTGCGTTCCTCGGCAAGCGTGAGAATGAGGCCGAGGGCGAATGCGCCACTGATGTTGATGAGAAACAAGGCGATCACGCTCGGCCCCGTCCGGTCGAGGATCCATCCTTGCAGGAAATAGCGCGCGAGAGCGCCGAGGGACCCACCGACCGCAACAATCGCCACGCGCATCAACGCTCCCCATTCCTCGATCACCGCGACACTCCACGCCGCACGACGTATCATACGATACAGATGAGATTCGCATGATAGGCGAGGTGATCGTGATGGTACTCCCCGAGGAAGGTCATCTGCTTCGCATCTTTATCGGCGAGAGCGACCGGCACGACGGCTCGCTGCTCTCTGAGTGGATCGTGGCGCAGGCACGCGCGCAGGGGCTGGCGGGCGCGACTGTCCTGAAAGGCATCGCGGGCTTCGGCGCGCACAGCCGCGTTCATACCACCCGCATCCTTCGCCTCTCGGAAGACTTGCCGATCATCATCGAAATCGTGGATACACTGGACAAGATCGAGCGTTTCCTGCCGATCATTGACGCCGCGATACCCGAAGGGCTCGCCACGATTGAGACGGTACAGATTCGTTTCTACCGGAGCAGGCAACAACGAGCGTAGCGCTAATCGCGCTGGAAACGGATGATCTCGCCCGCGACTCCCTCGTCCGTCACATGCAGGAGGCCATAGGAGAAAGATGGCTCCGTGCGACGGTCGGTCGGGGAGCCCGGATTGAACAGCAGCACGCCCTCTACCTGCTCGTTCATCGGTTGGTGGCTGTGCCCGAAAATGATGCATGCGACATCGTGGAACGAGCGGCGCGCGTGTTCCGCCGTCGTCCTGCCGATACCACCATCTCCATGGACCATACCGATTCGCCATGACCCGACCGCGACAATCCGCTGCGCGGGTAGGCGCATGCGCACGTCCGGCGACTCCATGTTGCCGCGCACCGCCAGCACGGGCGGCCCCAGCCGTCGGATACGCTCCAGGGCGTCGAGCGTCGTCAGGTCTCCCGCGTGGAGAATCAAGTCCACGGCACGCATCGCCTGCGCGACGAGGTAGGGCAGTTCGCGCGCGCGGGAGGGCATATGAGTATCGGCAAGCACGCCGATCGTGAGCGGCGGCGCCCAGGCGCGCTCCTCCGCCGGTGGCGGTGGCGGCAAGGGTGGGAATGGCGAGTTGTCCGCGCCCGTCCGCAGATTGATGCGCCCCGGTATCGGCGGCCGGTACGAACCTGGCCGCTCCGGACGATCAGGGGGATCCGATTCGTTCAACCACGCCTCCCACGAAAGGACTAAGGACTGAGGACTGAGGACTGAGGACTGAGCCATCATTCCTCGCGCGGTCGGATGATACCACGACAGCATGGTATACTTACCAATCGGCAGCCTTACCTGCCGACAGTCGTTGCAACGATGAGGTGGGGGCGCTCAGCCCTCAGTCCTTAAAGCGCGACCGAAGGGAGCGAGAGATGGCATCCGCATCGTCCTTCGATATTGTCTCGAAGTTCGACCGGCAGGAATTGAAGAATGCGGTGGATCAGACGCAGCGCGAGATGTTGACGCGCTATGACCTGAAGGATACGAAAAGCGAGATCACTCTCGACGACAAGGCGATCACGATCACCGCGCCGTCGGAGTATGTCGTCTCGACGATCCGCGACCTGCTGGAAAGCAAAGTCCTGCGGCGGCAGTTGTCGCTGAAAATCCTCGATCCCGGCAAGGTCGAGGAGGTCTCCGGTGGCCGCGCGAGGCAGGTCATCGCCCTCAAAGAGGGGCTGCCGGAAGACCTCGCGAAGAAGATGACGAAGACGATCCGCGACGAGTTCAAGAAGGTCCAGCCGCAAATTCAGGGCGACGCCATCCGCGTCCAGGCGAAAGCTCGCGACGATCTCCAGAGCGTCATTCAATACTTCCGTGCCCACGAAGATGACTATCCCGTTGCCCTCCAATTCGTCAACTATCGCTAACGTATTTCTCTCCCTTCCCTAATAGGAAGGGGGCTGGAGGGGGTTTAGGTCGTTTTGCCGAACCAGCGCACGTACCACATTCTGACACTCGGTTGCGCGAAGAACGCCGTTGATTCAGAAGGCATGCACAGTGTGCTCTCCCGGCGCGGCTACGAGGCGGTGACGACGCCTCGCGCGGCGGAGGTCGTCATCGTCAATACCTGCGGGTTCATCGGGCCCTCGCGGGACGAGTCCATGGGCGTACTGCGCGAACTGGCGGGTCGCAAGCGGCCGGGGCAGGTGCTCGTCGCGGCGGGTTGCTTGCCCGCCCTCCCCGGCTGGGAACGGACGGTGCGCGATGAACGGGGCGTAGACGGCGTGATTCGGACGCAGCAGTGGAGCGGCATCGCCGACCTCGTGGACGAGTTGACGGGGCGGGAGCATGCGCCGGAAACGTGGATCGCCAGCCGCCTCGCCGCCGACACCGCCGCGAGCGGGATGATCCCCCTGCCACTCGCCGAAATCCGCGCCGATGGCCTGATCGCGCCCTTCACTCGCGCGGCGGGCAGGCCGAGCGCGTACGTCAAAATCGCGGACGGCTGCAACCACACCTGCGCCTTCTGCACGATCCCCACGATCAAGGGGGCGAGCGTCTCCAAGCGGCCGATTGCCGTCCTCGAAGAGGTACAGGCACTCGTCGCGGGTGGGACGAAAGAGGCGGTCTTCATTTCTCAGAACACCGGCGCGTACGGACAAGATCTCCAACCTCGTACGACGCTCGCCCAATTGCTCGCCTGGGTCTGCGAAGAGACGCCCGCGCTGCCCTGGCTGCGGATGCATTACCTCTATCCCACGCATATCAACCCGCAACTGATTGAGACACTGGCGGCGCACGATCAACTCGTACCGTATATGGATTTCCCCTTGCAGCACGCGCATCCGGCGATCCTCCGCACTATGGGTCGCCCCTCCGATGCCGCGCAAACGCGCCGCACGATCGCCGCGCTCCGCGAGCAGATTCCCGACATTGCGCTCCGCACGACCTTCATCGTCGGCTATCCCGGCGAGACGGAGGAGCATTTCCAGACGCTGCTCGATTTCATCGCGGAAATGCAGTTCGACCATGTCGGCGCGTTCATGTACTGCAACGAGCCGGGCACCCGCGCCGCGCTCCTCACGGACGATGTGCCCGCCGATGTCAAGCAGGACCGGTACGCCCGCCTGATGGAGACGCAGCGCGCGATCTCTCTCGCGAAGAATCGCGCGCTCGTCGGTCGCACGCTCGATGTGCTGATCGAGGGCGAGGGCGACGTCGAGGATGAGGACGGCACGACCGTCCCGATCAGCGCCGGGCGCGCGAAGCGGCACGCCCCGGAGGTGGACGGCCTCGTCTTCGTCGCGGGCGTCCATCCGGTCGGCAGTATCATCCCCGCGCGCATCACCGAGGCGGACGAATACGATCTCTGGGGTGACGTGCCCGAACTCGTCGCGGCAACACCCCGTGCGGTCTCCCGGCCACAAGCGAAACGGCGCCGCCACCAGTAAACCGATCGCGCAGGCGGGAAAGCCCGCTCGACCAGACAATGCGGAGGATACGGCCTTGGAATCGGGCCTGCTGCGACGCTCGGTTGGACTGTCGTCGGCGTGAGCATCGTCATTGTGGCGGCGTTTGCACCGGGCCCGTATCGGGCGATAAGAGGCGTGTGACCTGCGCGATCAGTTCGTCAATGTCGAACGGCTTCAGAAGCAGCCCGACGCCTTTTTCGGCCAGGTATCCCTGAATCTCCTGCGCCTTGCGGATCTCAGCGGTGCAAACGAGAACGGGAATTTTCTCGGTGTCACGGTGCATCTTCATCTTTTGCAACGTCTGCCAGCCAATATACTCGCGATCGAAGACGAGATCGAGCACGACAAGATCCGGCGCGGCGTCAATGATCTTGTGCAAATCCTCAACGGCGAAACCGAGCGCAGTGACGCGATACCCCTCGTCTTCCAGAATCATCCGGAAGAGATCGAGGATTTCCTGCGTGTCATTGACAACGAGAATATGCTTGCCCCCTGCCATCCCCACGGCATCCGGCATCTCCCATCACCTCCCCGCCCATAGTGTCGCCAACGCGCGCGCATCCGTCAACTGGATCGTTGTCGGTCGAAGATGTACCGCGCACCACGCACCACGGCAGAGTCAATCGCCTTCCCGGCGCGGCCAGACAGGTCGGAAGAGCACCCACTGCCCCGGATCATGCGCGATGACTGCCTCGATGTTGGTGAGCATACGGCGCATATTCTCCGCGACATCCTCCGCTGTCTTGCCACTACGTTGCAGGGGAATATGTCGCAAGATGAAGCCGTAGCGGTTTTTTTCTACACGCGGCGCCATGACCGTGACGATCTCCGCGCCCGTCGCCAGCGCCATACGGATATGTCCCGTCGGCAGGGTCGTCGGCGCGCCGAAAAAGGTCACGGGCGCGCCGGTACCGCTCCAATCGCGATCCACGACCATTCCCGCCATCTTGCCCTCCTTCAGCGCCTTCATCACGCGCCGGACACTGCCCGGTTCCTCGACTTGTTCGATCTGCCACCCGCGCGATTGCCGCAGGTAGGTCACGGAGTCATGCACGAAATGCGAGGTCGTCCGCCCGACGAGGAGCGACGCGTCGTAGCCACGGTTGATGATGAACTGGCCCATGATGTCGAAGGCGCCGTAATGCGCGGTGCAGATGATCACCCCGCGCCCCGCTGCCAGCGCCTCTTCGATCACCTTCCAATCGCCATCGAAGCGCACTTGCTGTTCAAGCCGTTTGAGCGAGACACGCGGCACGCGCAAGAGATCGAAGCCATTACGAGCCTGCATCCGAAAGGCCCGCCCCGCCGCGCGATGCACGGCGATTTCCGACGCACCCGCACCCATAACGTGGCGCATGTTGTCCATGACGTTGGCGCGGAGGTTCTTGTTGCGGTGATAAAAGTAATCGCCGAACCGGTCCGAAATCCAATAACCTACCGGACGAGGAATGGCGAGGAGCGTCACGCTCACAACCTGGGCGGCATAGTTGCCGAACCGCCGCAGCCAGTGGGGTGGCGCGTCAATCCACGATTGAATTACCCCCCGAATCTTCATACAAACGCCTCGATCTGCCAGCCGCGCGCTGCCGCTTCCTTGCGCAGCCGGTTGTCCGGATTGACGCAGATCGGGTGCCCGACGAGCGCCAGCATCTCCGCGTCCGTATAGTGATCCGCGTAGGCATAGGACGCCGCAAGATCGAGTTTGCGGTCATCCGCGAACCGTTTGATGAGCAGCGCCTTCGCCCGCCCATAGGGGTGCGGCCCTTCCAGACGCGTTGTCAGTTTCGGCCCGCGCCCTGGCGTGGAGGCGGCCTTAACCGCCAGCCGTGTCGCAATGACGTGATTGATACCGAGAAACTCCGCCATTGGCTGGAGGAGGAACCAGAGCGACCCGGAGAGCATCACCGTCGTATGCCCCTGCGCCCGGTGCGCGGAAACTGTCTCGATGCCGCGCGCCGCGAGCCGCGGGCGAATATCGCGCGCGAAGCAATCCGCCCCAAGTTGCTGCATCTCGGCAAGGTCTTTGCCGTGCAAGTACGGGCGGTGCCGCCGGATACTCTGAGCGATCCGCGACGGCGTCGGGCGCAGATGCCGGAGCGTAAATCCCGCTGTCAGTAACGCCTCGCGCGGGCCGAGTTCCCGCTTTTCCCAGAGGTAGCGGAGGAACAACCGCTCGGCGGTCGTCCCTGGCAGCAGCGTGCGATCCACATCAAAGACCGCGCCGATGAACGCCGCACTCGTGTCGGATGGCGGCGAAACCGGGATCTCGGTCGCCTCAACGACTGCACGATTGCCGACGAGCGGAACAGTCGTTTCGACGGCTTCAGGAAGGTTCGATGGACCGGAGCGCACGCGGCTACCGGGCTGATCACTCACCGGATGCCTCCGGCGGCAGGAGTTCGCCGTCAATGCGCGCGTCGCGCCCTTTGCGGAGCCGCTCGCGCATCAGACGCTGTTCCGGCGCCTGGCCGCGCAGATAATCCCACGAGTCGTAGACGACGGGGAGGCCGCGCACGAATGAGAGACCTACCGCACTATAGACGAAGAACCACGTCGCGAAGCGGCCGCCAGCAGTGTCATAGATCACAAGAAAGCCGTTGCTGTGCGGGAGCCGCGCGCCGAAGAGACCGGCGAGAAAACCGAAGGCGAGCACCTTCGCCACGCCATAAAATGCCCGCATGAAGCGCGATCCGGTCAGCCACTGCGTGACCGGCGAGCGCATCATCGAGTTCTTCCCGAATGCTGTCTTGCCTTCTTTGAGGCCGAGGGAGCGCATCGCGTCAACCATGAAGCCGCGCGTCATCATCGCCAGCGGAACCCAGACTTTGATGATGCCGAGATGGGCAAAGACGATCCAGCAGGTCATCTCGACGACGCGATCGCCGGCGATGTCGAAGACCGCGCCGAACTCGTCCGCCCGGCCCCGCCGCCGCGCGACAATACCATCGAGGGCGTCCGACGCGATGATGAGGTAGATGAGGACGACCGCGCACGACACGGCCAACGGCTGCCGTGTATAGAGCAGCCCGACCGTCCCGAAAAGCACGATCAGCCGGATAACGGTGATCAGGTTCGCCAAGCGCGTAGTCCGCCCCGTTCAGCGCGCCGCGCGGTCATGCGGCCTCGCTGTGTCTATCCCCAACGCGGCATGAGTATAACATAGGGAGAAGTGAAGATTTGTGGGGGCAGGCCCCTGTTCCTGCCCAAAGAACAGGACAACGCCGCCGTTCGGCAACCACGGGGGTTGCCGCTACTAACGGTGCAGGAGCGTGAGAAGGACAACCCAGGCGATGGCGGCGACGAGCGTGCAGCCGAGGGTGAGCAGCCGAGCGGCGAAACGGTCATAGTGGTAGACCGCCCACGCGAGTGCGGTGTTCGCGGCGAGGACGATGCCGACGATGAAGGGGATCGTCCACAACTCGCGCTTCTCGCCGATGCGGTTTGGCTGGCTCGATCCGGCAGGGCCGAAGTGCAGGGCGATCTGGCTTGGGAAATGGGAGTACCGGAGCGCGATATAGACGATCATCACGCCCGCGAGGAGAATCGCCGCGAGGAGAAAGGTGAACGCGGGCCGGTCCGCGAGGAGAGATCCCACCCCGGCATCCGGCGCAACGATCACTCGGCGACTGCCAGTGCTTGTCACTTCACGGGGATAGTCCAGTGGCCCACTTTGCCGCACTGCACCCGGTTGCTCGCCGAATTGTGGCATCGCCCCACTCATGTACGGGCTTTGCGGAATCGGCCCGGACGCGGTTACTGCGTACCCACTCGTTCCCGCCCGCGGTGGCGCGGCATACGCCCCGCTTTGGTAAACCGGGTCGGCGGGCGGGGCGGGAAGCGGTCCACTGCGTGTCACATCGGGCGGAGGTGGCGTCGGGATCGGGAACGCGCCGCTCTGTCCCGGTGGTGGCTGCGCGGGAAACTGCCCCGAGTACGGCCCGCGCGGTGGCTGGTTCAGCACCGGCTCTTGCGCCGGGAGCTGGCCGGAATACGGCCCGCGCGGCGGTACGCCGGGAGCAGGCGGCGCTTGCCACGGCGATGTGTCGCGCACGGGGAGGCCCGGCACCGGGGGCGGTGCATCGCTCGGCGGGTAGCCACGCCGGTCAGTGTCGCCTTGTGTCGGCGGGGCGGGGCGTCGGTCGTCCTGGCCCGTCTCGATTCCGTCAGGAACGGGCCAGCCGAATCGGTCGTACCGCTGCCCCGATTGTGGTGGTGGCTGCCCCGAATAGGCGCGATCTGGTGATTCGGGCCGCGCGACATCCCCGTATCCGGGCGGATAGGCGTCTTCATCTGGATAGCGGAACATTTCCGACGGCCGTTCCACACGGGCACCCGGTGGCAACGCGCTTCGCCCCACATCGCGCGCGCGCGTCGTATCATCCTCGTGCGGCACTTCGCCGGGCGCGGAGGGAGTAGCGGCGGAATCTGGCTCCTCCGGGCGCTCTCCCCGCCGCGCGCGCTCCTCCCGGTCGTGAGGCCCGGTGGGTGGCATCAGTGCGCGGCTATTGGCGCGCGCGCGCCCGCATAGACCGGCGTACACCAGTCGCGATGTTCCGGCAGTTTGCCGCGCACAGCCTTGAAGAAGACCTCCTGCAATCGCCGCGTGATCGGCCCGACCGCGCCATCGCCGATCGGGCGATGATCCACGGATGTGACAGGCGAGATCTGTGCGCCGGTGCCACAGAGGAAGAGTTCGGAGACACCATAGAGTTCGCTGCGGTCAATCTGCCGCTCGACCACCGGGATAGCGAGATCATGCGCGAGCGTGATGATGGAGGCGCGCGTGATGCCGACGAGGATATTGCCCGCGCCGGGTGGCGTGACGAGCGCGCCGTTATCCACGATGAAGAGATTTTCCGCGCTCCCCTCCGAAACATGCCCATCGCTGGAAAGCATAATCGCCTCATCGAAGCCGTTCAGTTCGGCCTCCGTACGCGCGAGGGCGGAATTGATGTAGATGCCGGTGATCTTCGCTCGTGCCGGTGCGGCATTGTCCTCAATGCGCGTCCACGACGAAACGCACGCCTTCAGGCCTTTGTCGGTATCGAGATAGTTGCCGAGCGGGCGCGTGTAGATCGTCAGCGCGTCGGCATCAATGTTGACGCGCGGGCCGAGTTCCATTGAGTCCTTATAGGCGAGGGGGCGGATATAAATGTCGTAACGCGCATCGTTGCGACGCATCAGTTCGATGGTCAGGTCGCAAAGATCATCCGCGCTCATCCTCAGATCAATCATCAGCGTGCGGCACGAGCGCAGAAGCCGCTCGTAGTGCGCCTTCAGGTGGAAGAGATAGAGTTCCTCATCCTCCTCGTTCCAGTAGCCGCGGATGCCTTCGAAGCATCCCGTGCCGTAGTTGAAGGCATGCGTCATCACGCTGACTTTCGCCTCACTGAGCGGGACGAATCCGCCATTGAACCAACAAAGCGGATCGTTCGCCGTTGCTGCCATCTCTACCATCCTTTCGTCCACAAGCCCCCACTGCACTGGTTTCGCTATCATATCATGTATCGCGCGTGATGGAACCTCATCCCCAGCCCCTCTCCATCGCGGGTGTGGGCGTGGGCGCGGGCGCCCCCTGGGCAGCATGGGCAGGGGAGAGGGGGTCGGGGGGTGAGATTCCCCTTACGGCGTTGCCGTCGTGCCGGGCGTCGCCGTTCCAATTGTCGGCGTTGCCGTCGTGCCCGTGCTGGTGCCATTCGCTGGAGCGCCGGTGGCAGCCGGCGTACCGGCCGTGCCGGTTGCCGCCGGTGTCCCCGTCCCCGGTGTGCCGCTCGGTTCCGGCGTCGGCGGGGCGGGCGTGAAGGTCGGCGTCGCGGGCGCACCTGCTGGTGGTTCGAAGCCCGCCGGTGGCGATGGGAATGGCGTCGGCAGCGACTGCCTCAGTTTCGCCTTCGCCGTCTCGGCGGTGAGCCAGTCCGCGAATGCTTTGTCACGCAGTTGACGAAAGACGCTGTCTTCAAACTCGCGGTCCGCCGGGTGGTCGGTCACTTTAATGATGTGCCAACCGAATTCAGTCTGTACCGGATCGCTGACGGTGTTGACAGGCAGTGCGAACGCCGCATCCTCGAACGGCTTGACCAGGATGCCGCGCGGGAGGTAGCCGAGGTCGCCGCCATTCGGCTTCGTCGTCGTGTCGGTACTCAATTCAGTGGCAACCGCCTGGAAATCCTGCCCCTGCTCGACGATACGCTTGCGCGCATCCAGCGCCGCTTCCTTGGTCGGCAAGAGGATATGGTACGCGTGGACTTCCTCACCGTGCGTCGGCGCCTTCGCTTCGAGCGCCTCACGCGCCTTCTGACGGGCGAGGGCGGGCTTGATAATCAGCCGCTTGTAATCGCTGAGGCTCATGCCTGCGTCTCTTTGGCGCTCCTTGGCGAAGGCGCCGACATTGGCGGTGGAGGTGGCGCGGGCCTCCTGATTCGTCGGCGTCTGCGTCGGCACCGGCGTTTCGGTCGGTGGGGCGGTCGCCGTCGGCGGCGTGTTCGGCGTCGGCGTCAAGACCGAAGCGGTCGCGGTGCCGGTCGCGTTCGCCTGCGCGGTCACGGTCACGCCCTGCACGAGGGCAGCGGAGGTTTGGGTAGCCTGGGCGGTGGCGGCATCCGCCGTCGCCTGCTTGGTCGGGTTCAGGGTCGGCGATGGTGTCGGCGTATTGAGCTGAACGGGCGAGAAGCGTTCCGCGACCGTCTCATCCACCTGCGCATCCGTGATCGTCACGCCGATACCCGGCAACCCGTCGAGCACGATCCAGTCCTCGGTCATCGTCTGGAGCGTCCCAGGGTCTATCGCGGCGCTGCGGATATTCGCGATCTCGTTCTGCGCGCTCTGGGCGGCAAGTTGGATTTGCTGAGCGTTCCCCTGCCCGGACTGCGCCTGGAACGAATACTGCTGGAGTCGGTCGAGTAGCGTATTGCGGCGCACCTTCCAGTAGTCGCTCCGAATGATCTTGTGATCGTTGACCGTCGCGATGACCTGATGTGGGATGAGGTAGTAAAACCGTAGCGTCCCGAAGCCAATGATAAAGAGCAGCAACGCGCCAAGGACGGACATGCTGATGAAGAGAATCTTCCGCTGTCGCGCCTCGCGCTGACGGCGCGATAGACGGCGACGCGCCTCCGGCCCGGACGGCGGCGCGGCAAGGATCGAATCACGACGAGAATTGCGCGGCATGAAGCTCCTCTGGAGCGAGGACGAAGGATTACGCGGCCTTCACTTAGTCCCTCACCCTGATCCCTTAGTCCTCGTTATGATTGGCGGCCGCCGGAGACGAAGGGGAGCAGCGCGAGGTGCCGCGCGCGCTTGATCGCGATGGCGAGGGCGCGCTGACGCTTCGCGGAAAGGCCGGTCTTGCGGCGCGGCTCGATCTTGCCGCGCTCCGAGAGAAACCGGCGCAGGCGGGCAATATCTTTGTAGTCAATCTCATCAACGCCATCGGCGGCGAAGATGTCCACGCGGCGGCGGCCACCGCCACCGCCACTAAACCGACCGCCACCGCCGCCACCGAACCGGCCGCCACCACCACCGCCAAATCGGCGACCGCCGCCACCGTCACCACGGCGGTCGTCGGAACGGGGGGGGCGGTTATCACTCAGCGCGCTGTCGTTCGATGCCCCTTGCGGGCGTTGCTCATCAGCCACGGGCTATTCCTCCTGAAGCGTGTACGTTATCGGTGCCTAAAAGGGCACGTCGTCGAATTCTTCCGATGCGAAGGTCTCCTCATCGCCGGTTGGCTTTTTCTGCTGCGGGCGTTGTGGTCGCTGCGGTTGCGCGGTCGCCCCATCGCCCCAGTCGTCCGCGCTTTCGCCGCTGTCCACGCGGCGATCGAGCAGCGTGAGGTCATTCGCGACAATATCGAACGAGGTCCGCTCAACTCCCTGATTGTCGGTGTATTTGCGCGATTGGATACGGCCTTCGACGTAGACCTTACTCCCTTTATGCAGGTTCTGCGACGCCAACTCCGCCAGCCGTTCCCATGCGACGATGCGGTGCCATTCGGTCTCATCCACCCAGTTGCCGTTTGGGTCCTGGCGACGACGCCCCGTGGCAAGGCTGAAGTTGGCGACCGGTTGACCACTCGGCGTGTACCGCAGTTCCGGCTCGCGGCCAAGGTTGCCGACCAAAATCACCTTATTGACACTGTATCGCGCCATCGCCCTGCTCCTCCCTGCCCTACGCGTGGGCGGGTTCGCTCTCGCTCTCATCCTCGGCGGCGGGCGTTTCCGCCGTCGGCGGTTCGGTCAGGTCCTCACCCTTCGGCCCCGTCGTCAGATCCGCGTTGGTGTCCATGCTCGCGCCACTCGGTAAGGTAATTGCTTCGCCTTCCGTCACCTCATCGCCCGCTGCTTCGCCCTCCGCATCTTCTCCTTCGGCAGGTTCCTTCGACTTCTTCGGCTTCGGCGCCGTGTACGACGTGACGAGGCTGCGCAGCACCTGATTGTTCAGACCGAGGTCGCGCTCTAGTTCACCGATGCCTTCAGGGGCAAGAGTAAAGTGATAGAGGGCATAGAATCCGTCGCGAAAATCGCGGATCGGATAGGCGAGGCGGCGGCGACCCCACGGCGAGGTCGTGACCAGTTCGGAGACTTCGCCGCCCCCGGTGGTAATGTAGCCCGAAACTCGTTCGAGGGCGCCTGGCATCTCGTCTTCCGCGATGTCGGGGGCAAAAACAGCCATCAATTCGTATGCGCGCACCGTTCCTCCCTTTCCGTGGAGTAAATCGCCCCACCACTGTCATCGCGCGGCGGTGCAGGCCACGCGTGGATGGAGCGGAAAGGCATGGTAAAGGCGGACCACGCGGCCCGCAGTGCAGGGCAGTCTACGCGACTGATGCGTGTACTGTCAATGGCGCGAACACCGGGAAAGAGCAAGAAGAGACGTGGGAAGATATCGCGGCACATCGCGTTATCCACACGATCGAAGACCGTGCTGATACACTCTTCGGTAGACATGCGAACGCTCTGTGGCACGCCAGATTGGACACCTGTCGCAGCGAAACGTCTCGCGTATTCGTCAGTCACTCGCACCAAAGGTTCGGTACGCGTATGCCCTACATTATCGGTCTCACGGGGAATATTGCCTGCGGCAAGAGCACGGTGCGCGGGATGCTTGCGGAGCATGGCGCGGCGACGCTCGACGCGGACGCGCTCGTGCATGATCTCTACATGCCGGGTGATCCCGTCTATCACGCGGTCGTGGATGCGTTCGGCGCGGACATCCTCGGCATGGATGCGGAGATTGACCGGCGCGCGCTCGGTCGCAAGGTTTTCGGCGATCCCGCCGCGCTGGCACGGTTGGAAGGATTGACGCATCCGGCGGTGATCGAGCGGACGTGGGCGTGGGTGGCGCGACAGACGACGCCGGTAGTCGTGGTGGACGCCGTAAAGTTAATCGAGGCGGGCATCGCCGATCGGTGCGATGCCGTCTGGGTCGTCACCTGCCCACTGGAGGAAGAGCGACGGCGGCTGATGACCCGCCCCGGCATGACGGCTGCGGAGGCGGATCGCCGTCTCGCCGCACAAGCGCCCGAAGCGGAGAAGATCGCTCGTGCGGCAGTCGTCATTGAGAACGGTGGCCCGATGGACGCGACGCGCGCGCAGATTGATCGTGCCTGGGCCGCGCTCCCCATCTGATCCGCGAATCAGTGATGCGTGAGGAAGCGCAAGACTTCTGCGTTGAACGCGTCCGGCGCTTCCATGTTCGCCATATGCCCGACGTTGGGTAGGACGACCTTCAATGCGCCGGGCACATGCTGCACGATCGTGTCCGCCATGGTATGGAAGTCCGGTATGTCCCGCTTACCGATGAGAACGATGGTCGGCGCGCGGATTTCGCTGAGCCGTTCGATGGCCGGGGGATCGCTCCCTCGCTGTGGGTCCCCACCGAGCCAATGTGCGCCGGAATAATCAGCTACCATCGCCGAAAGTCGTGTGCGGACGGCCGATTGCTCATGTGCCGGTGCGAAGAGCGGCAAGGCAAGCCAGAGCGCCTTCCCCGCGTCGATCCCGACGGAACGCGCGGTTTGCCAGACGGGACCTACCTGCTCGACCCAGGTGGCCGACCAGCGATGACCGCCGATCATCGCATCGGCCGGGATGAGGGCGGTCGTCATATCGGGGTAGGCGAGGGCGAAGTCAACCGCGATCCCGCCGCCCATCGAGAGACCGAGGATCGCGGCGCGCGGGATACCGAGGTAATGGAGAAGCGCGGCGAGGTCAACCGGGTGCGCGTACGGCGCGGTACCGAATGGCGCCGATTGGCCGAACCCCCGCGCATCGTAGCGAACGACGCGATGCCGCTCCGCGAATATGACGAATTGCTCGTCCCACATGCGCGTATCGAGCGTGAAGCCATGAATAAGGACGAGTGGAGCACCCGTACCGGCGACTTCGTAATAGAGCCGCGTCCCGTTGACTTCCGCGAAGCCCTGCTGTATCTCCATCGTCCTCTCCGATCGCCAGGTTACGCTGTGAAGGCGTCCCAGACGGCGCGGGAGATATCCGCGAGGATGCGTGCGCCCGCGATTGGCTCCGCCATATTGCGGGACATGATGGCGACTGCGTATGGCCCACCGGATTCCTGCGGTGCGTAGACGATGCCGACATCGTTGCGGACGCCATGCAGACTGCCCGTTTTGTGTGCCGTCTCGATCTCCGCCGGGAGCAGGAGCGGCAGGATTGTATTGAACTTCTGCCGCTTGAGGATATCCACCATCGCGTCGCACGCCATGCGGGACGGATCTTCGCCCTGATAGATGCGCGCCAGCAATGCCACCATGTCGTGCGGCGTGCTGACATCGTTGTCGTCGCCCACACCGAGCGACCACCCGCTCGCGTTCCGCGCGCCGGTGCGAAGCAATTCGCGGTTCATCTCGTAGGTGTGCGCCGGATTCCGCTCGTCCATACCGACCATGTCGTAGAGCAGCGCGCGGATCGTCTGGGGGATATGCGTCTCGGTCATGCCGACCTCGGTCGCTATCTGCTGGATGTATGCACCGCCAAGCAGGTGATAGAGCATGTCCGTCGCCTGGTTGTCCGAGACGGTAATCATCAATGTCGCGAGATCATGCACCGTCGGCTGAAGGCCGAAGTCGAGGTCTTGCAGCACGCCCGATCCCGCCGTCCGATGCGATGCTTCGAGGGTGACGCGCTGCCGGAGGTCTATCTCGCCCGCGTCGGCTTTCCGGTACAAGGCAAAGAGGATCGGCACCTTGACCGTACTGGCGGTCGGGAAACGCCGCGCGGCGTTCACCGCAATCTCCCGCCCCGACCCAAAGTGCCGCGCATAGACGCCTACCGCGACCCCGTCACCGGTAATCACGGAGATCAATGTCCGAATCTGCTCTTCCACATTCGTCAGTTGCGTCATTGCGCGCTCCTTTTAGCCGCGAGTAACAAGTCGGAAGTATAAAGATGCCGAGCGACCTCTTGTTACTTGTTACTCCCGCTATGCCCACGCAATGCCGAGGTTGATGCGCTCGCGCTCGCGGAGGATGCGCTCGCACGCCATGTAGCGGCAGATCGTCTGCACGAAGGCGGCATGGCTCCACGTCAGTGGCGAGACGGAGAGCGGCACGCCCGTTTCCGGGTGCAATTGCTCGGCGAGGATGCCGCTGGTGAGGGCATGATCCGCGACCCAGTTCAGGAGTTGTAGTGGGCGTTCGAGGTCGTCCATCGTGCGAGCGGAAGCAATATACCACTCGGCGAGCCAGAGCGTGCAGATGAACCACGGATTGCCCGGCACGGTTTCCACATCGCGCCGCACCTGATGATAGTAGTCGTTGTAGTAGCGCGCGACACCGCCAACGGGCGTCTTGACCCAGAGTTGCTCCTCGATCGCGCGCATCGTCGCTACCATCGCGGGATCGTCCGGCGCGAACATATCGAAGACAAAGAAGGCGGCTTGACTTGCATCCAATGTCGGGTCCTGTCGCAGTTCGCCGCCAGCGTCCACCGCCACCATCCGGACGAAACGCCCGCGATCTGGGTCAAGCATGTGATTGAGGACGCCCGCCTTCATCTCGTCTGCGGCCTCGCGATAGGTCAGCGAGAGATCGCGCTCGTTAAAGAGATCGGTGAAATTCGCCGCCGCCTGCAACCCGGCCCAAACGGTTGAGACGCCGAACGCGGTGACGCCGTACCGTTCCTCCCAGAGGTCGTGCGAGGGTTGCGGCAGGCCGGTGTTCGGATCGCTGTACGACAGCAGGAAATCCGCCGCCGTCTTGATGAGACCCCGGTACATCGTGGCGACGAATTCGACATCGCGCGCCTTCCGGTAATGATGCCAGAGGCCGGCGATGACGAGGCCCGTACTGTCCTCCTGGATGGGCAGTTGCATGCGGCCGGTTGCGTCCGCCCACGGATGCCACGACGAGGCGAGGCGGCCACGCGGCGTGTATTTGTGCAGGAAGTAGCCGTTCTTCTCCATGATCCGCTGACAGAACTCGTAGAAACGGCGGGAGAGGTGGCTGTAGCCCGCGCTGTCGAGCGCCATACTGACGAGCGCGCCATCGCGCGGCCAGACGTACGAGTAGGTATCGGCGGAATCCTTCGTGATGTCGGAGTCGTTCGCCGCGACGATTGCGCCACCCTCGTCGGTCTGCGTGCGGATCGTGAGCAGCGACCGCTTGTAGATGCGTTGCAGGCGCTCGGGAAGGTTCCCGAAGTCCGTATCGTCCTTGTTCACCCAGGAGCGCCAAAAATCTCGGGTCCGCTTCAGAAAGGCTTCCGGCCCCCGGCGCACCGTTTCGTCATTGAGTGCGTCTACATCGTCATACGAGTTGCCCGCGATCAGCCAATGGAAAAAGACGGCGCTCCCGCTCGCGGGAACGCCGTTGTGATGGAGCGCGACTGTGCCATCAATCGCCCCCTGGGCGATCATGTTGCGACCGAGGACGCCATCCTCGGCATCGCGCCACGTCCCCTCTGCGCCGCGCAACTCTTTGACGCCCGTCGCCCACGAGGTGATGCCGGGAATACCCGCCGCGGTGCCGCCCGCGAGGAAGTAGCGGTCATCCTTGTAGAAGATGAGGGCATTGGTGAACGGGTCGAAGTAGACGGTGTCGCCGACGCCATTGCCGGAGATATGGAAGTCGTAGTGGAAAAAGAGGCGCACCTCGCGCGTCTGGTCGGCGTGATTCGTGACATGAAACCGCCGGACAAGCAACGGCCGGTTGAAGTCTACCGTATCCTGGCAGAAGAGCGTGAGATTCAGCCGGGGATGATACATCGTCACCTCGGTGACGAGCGTGTCCACGCCGTATTCCATCCGGCGCCGCCAGTCCCGATCCGTGAACCACGCAAACTGCCCATCCACCCAGATGCCAGTACGGCACGGATACCCCATCGTGTGATTTTCTTGCCCGACATTCGGATAGTAGATATCGCGAATCTCATACGAGAGGTCGAAGCCGATGAGCAGTCCACCATTCCCGATCGGCAAATCGCGCGGCATACGGGGCTGACCCTTTCTCCAATTCATACCACCATTGTTCGATGAGTGTGCCGCAGTAGAGCGAAGAAGTCAAGTACGTACGCGGGTTTTTCTCGTCCCCGGCCCCTTTCCCCGTGGAGAAGGGACCGGGGGTTAGGGCCGTCTACACCGCGATGCCGAGCAGGAGCAAGAGTAGTTGGAATGCGATAGCGGCGATCAAGGAACCCGAGCGGAGGCGAATCCATGCCACCGCGATGGCGACTGCGAGACTCACGAGCGCGTAGGTGAGAATGTAACTGAGCGGGTTCGCGACATTGCTTGCCAGAATGGTACAGCCGTTCCAGATCGCCAGAGCGGCGCCATAGAGCAGCCCGGCAGTGAACGTCGCCTTCGTCGTGGATTGGAGAGCAAAGAGGCCACGTTGCAGGTAACCGACGAACAGAAGCGCACCAATTGCCTTGGCGAAGAGCAGAATGAGGAGATATGGGATCGTATAAATGGCGGAAAGCCCTCGCGCAAGCGCCGCGAGCAGCAGCGAAAGGGTGAGCATGACGACGAACGCGGCGATAACCGCCAGCGATCCCGTTACCCAGCCGTCGCGCCGCTCGCCACTCGCACTCGCCCTCCGCTCCCACAGTTCGAGGATGCTGATTGGATGAAGTTCGGACGGTATCGCATGGAAGGCGGCGCGCCAGTTGCGCAGCAGCAGGACGAGCGCGACCAGGCTACACGTCGCGGTGGCGATGAAATCCACCACCAGCCGCACTGTGTCGGAAACACCGGCAGCGCGGCAGAGCAGGTCGAGGATCGCAGGGATGAGCGCGACAATCACATAAGGAACGAACGTTGTAATGAGCAATGTTTGGCGGCTGACAAAGAGCGGCACCGGTTCGGGTTCCGACGCCGCTGGCTCCTCCGATGCAACGGCGTCGGTCTCGACGGTGTTTGTCTGATAGGTTCCGGCCTGCATCTCCGCGATGGTGCGGGGGACGACGGGCACGCCGCTTCGATTCGTGACCTTGCGGGCGCCGGGTCGGGAGCGCACATTCGCGGGCGCGGTGTCCGTCTCCAGCGGTGGGGCGGGCATCGTCGCGCTCGATTCCGGCAGCATCGCGTCGTCCGGCTCGGATAGCCTATCTGAGTGGTCAACGCGCTCCGCGTCCCCACGCGCGGGCAGGGAAGGTGCGAGGTCGGCGAGCGGGGTGCGTGTGGCATCGGCTTTGGCGCGGTTGCGGCGGGAAGACAACGAATGCTCCTTTGCGATTCTTTCAGGGCGTCATCGTAGCATTCGCGGCGTTGAATGTCATATCGCGCGTGGACGATGAGCGCGCAGAGCCATACAATGCGGGCATGGATGAGCAACGATTGACCCATTTCGACGCGAGTGGCCGGGCGCGCATGGTGGACGTTGGCGCGAAGGAGGAGACGGAGCGTGTTGCCGTGGCGCGCGGCACCGTGGTCATGCAGCCCGAAACGCTGCGGTTGATCGTGGAGGGGCGGGCGAAGAAGGGCGATGTGCTCGCAGTCGCGCAAGTTGCCGGGATCATGGCGGCGAAGCGAACGCACGAACTGATCCCAATGTGTCACCCGCTCCTGCTCACCGGCATCGCGATCGCCTTTGAGCCGGACGACACGGCAAGCGCGGTGCATATTTCTGCCACGGTGCGCACCTACGGGAAAACGGGCGTGGAAATGGAAGCGCTCACAGCGGTCAGCGCCGCCGCTTTGACCGTTTATGACATGGTCAAAGCCGTTGACCGAGGCATGACGATCACGGGTGTCCGGCTCATCGAAAAACACGGTGGCAAGAGCGGCGATTTCGTCCATCCCGGCGAGCCGACGCGTTGAACGTTGAAATGCGCCAGTGATTGCCTTGCGTCACTGGGTCGTTCACCTCTATACTGGCAGACGCACGGCAGCGCGCCGTGATTGACACCAGTAGGGAAGAGGCATGGCGGCACGGACACCGAAAGCACCGAATAAGGCTCCTGGCAAAATCGGTAGCGCGAAGAAGCCGACACCGACCCGCGCGCAATTGAAGGCAATGGAAGCACGCGCGGCGAGTGCGGCGCGCGCGACTGCCTTCGCGCGCGGTGAAGATGTGGACGACGCGCCGAACAGTCGCCAGACCGCGACCGCGACGCGCGGCACGCGCACGACGCGCAACGCCGGCCGCTCCGGTGTGCGTGCAGGCGCGGATCGCACGATTGGCTCCCTTCCCATGCCGGAGTTCTCCGTCCGCACGGAGATGGAGTATCACCGGCGCGATCTCGTCCGCCTCTTGATCGTTGCAGCGACGCTTATTGTCATCTATGTCGTGCTCTGGTTTTTCCTCCACTGATCTCGCGTGGACAATCGCAATGACAAAAGACAGCGGGCGGTCTGATGACCGCCCCCTTGTCATCTACCGCCCCGCAGAAAGATGAGATAGGTTTTCGGGCGCTTTGATCGGCATGCCGACTTCATGCCACCGACTATCCGAGTTCGTCCTCGTCCTGTGGGCGGCGGGATTCGTCAATCAGTTCTTCGTCCTCGACGATCTCGTTCTCCTCGGCATCCGGTTCCAACTCTTCCTCTTCGTCGTCGTCAACGTCGTCATCGTCCGTATCATCATCGTACAACCCGGGTTCGAGGGTTGGGCGGCGGAGATCGCGCGTGTATGCGCGCGGGATGTTCGCGGGCTTGCCGCTGGTCGGGAAGGAGAGGCGGCCACTATTTTCCGGGCTGCGGAACGTCTCGCGTACGACGATGCGGAGCGCGCCATCGAGCACCGCCGCGACCGCGGCCTGGTACTGATTGCCATTCGCCATCATCGCCGACAACCGGTGGCCGACGCGCGGCGGAAGGAAGCCGATAAACTCGTTCTCCCAGTTGTAGACAGCGACCGATTCGCCCTGCGCGCGTAGTTCGAGATGGTCACCGGAGATCAGTTTGGAGAGCGTTGTCTGCGCGACGGCGCTCTCGACGATCAGCATCGCGGACTGGCCCGGTTCCTCGATGAACATCGCCTGCCGCGCCTGCGGTCGGGCCTCGCGCGCGGCGCCGTTCGTGTCGGCGGGATGTGTGCTGAGGAGTTCCATCCGCGCGACATTCTTGCGCGCGATGGTGTTCGTCGGCTCGATCTCCAGCACCTTCTGATAAATGTCCCGCGCGTCGCTGTAGCGGTGCTGCTCCGCGAACGCTTTGCCGAGGCGATTCATCGCCTCAAAGTCGCGGGGGAACCGCGCAAGGATGTCGCGGTTCACCTGCTCGGATTCCTCCCAGCGGCCCTCGCCCGCCAATTCCAGCGCCCGCTCGACAAGCCGCCGCTTGCCTTGTGCCCGATTCGTGGTATCTACCATGCGCGTGCTGCCTCCTTAATCACGAGAACCAAACGGTGAGTAACGACGAAGGCACGAAGAGCGCGAAAACGAGAAGAGATCTTCTTTTCTCGCTTCCTTCCGTTCTTTCTCTCCTTCGTGCCTTCGAGGTTCAAACTTCATCATTGGCGGATGAGTTCCCAGACCATGTGTGGGAGTTGCGGGCGGATGAGTTTCTCCAGCGCCAGCCGCACCGCCGCTGTCGAACCGGGGATCGAGATGACGATCCGATTGCGGTATACCCCGGCCGTCGCGCGGGACATGATTGCCGCCGGGCCGATCTCCGCGTAACTGAGAGAGCGGAAGATCTCTCCGAAGCCGACGAGCCGCTTCTCCAATGCGCGATCAATGACATCGAAGGTCGTGTCCCTCCTGGCGATACCGGTGCCGCCGTTGAAGATGATCGCGTCGCACTCCGGGTCGCTCGTCGCGTCATTCAGCGCGGCGTGGATGCCTTCGCCATCGTCCTTGATGACGCGATAGAAGGCGATCGTGTGCCCATCCGCACCGAGCGATTCGCGCAACACGCGCCCGCTCGCGTCCGTCTCCTCCGTACGCGTATCGCTGACCGTGACGACCGCGACGCGGACGGAAGGTATCTCCGCCGCCGCGCGAGCCTCGTGCTGCGCCGCGCTCGTCTCGCCGCTCGTGCTCACGTTGTTGCTCCGACGAGCGATCCGACCGGCACGCCTTCAACGGCAGTCAGTTCTCCTTGCAGGAACCACGGCGTCGCCCGCGCGATGCGCACATGGACCATCTGACCGAGACGGTTCGTGCCGTCCGCGAAGAAGACGAGTTTGTTGCCCCGCGTCCTGCCCCGCCAGCGGCCATCGCCCTGACCGTCCACGAGCACTTCCATCTCGCGGCCAACGAGTTGGTTGTTATGCTCCTGCGAGACGCGTTCCTGCAACCGCTCGACCGCCTGATGGCGCGCCAGTTTTACCTCGCGCGGCACATCATCCTCCCAGCGGGCGGAGGCGGTGCCTTTGCGCGGCGAGTACATTGCCACATGCGTCACGTCGCAGCGGACATCTTCGAGGAGACGGAGAGTATTCTCGAACTGCGCGTCCGTCTCGCCGCAGAAGCCGACGATGATGTCCGTCGCGATTGTCGTCTCCGGCATGATCGTGCGGATCGCCTCGATCTGCCGCCGGTAGTCGTTCGCGGTGTAGTTGCGGCGCATGCGGCGGAGCACTTCGTCATCACCCGCCTGCACCGGCAGATTGATGTGCTCGCAGACCTTCGGCAAGTCCGCCACGGCATGGACGATTCGCTCCGACATATAGGCGGGGTGCGAGGTCAGGAAGCGAATGCGGTCAAGCCCCGGCGTATCGTGGATTGCCTGGAGCAAGTCCGCGAGGTCCGTACCGTCCTTGAAGTCGTAGCCGTAGCGGTCCACGATCTGGCCGAGGAGCGTCACCTCGCGCACGCCGCGCGCGGCGAGTTCGCGCACCTCCGCTTGCAGGTCGGCAATCGGTCGCGAGCGTTCCTTGCCGCGGCGGTAGGGGACGATACAGTATGAGCAGACTTTGTTGCAGCCCATGATGATCGGGACGAACGCCGTGACTTCCGGCGCGGTATGCTCCGGGAGATAGTAGTGCGGCAGGGCGGCGAGATCGTCATCCATCTCCGGGACGATCCGGCCCAGTTCCTCCAGCGCGGCAGGCTCGAAGACGAGATCGAGGACGGGGAACTGCTTCATCAGTTCCTCCTCATGCTTCGTCGCCATGCAGCCGGTGAGGGCCACTTTGAGGTCCGGTTTGGCGCGCTTCAGTTTGTAGAGTGAGCCGATCTTGCCCTTCACCTTGTCCTCGGATGCCTGCCGCACGACACAGGAATTGAGGACGATGACGTCCGCCTCATCCTCCGTCTTCGCCGCGCCGAGGCCGGCATGCTGGAAGGCGGCGGCCATCTGGTTCGATTCGGCGACATTCATCTGGCAGCCAATCGTCCAGATGTAGTACTTCTTATCAGTCGTCGGGGCATCGTCGTCCGGCATCGTGGCCGGTTCCGGCGCCCACATTGGCATAATCGGGATCGGTGTGCTGGTGCTCATTGTTCGTGCTCCCGCGCTTCGCGGTAATGATTGCGTCGCACGCGCGAATAGCGCGGACGCCCCGCGCTCGAACGACGAGTATACCACGACTTTTCTGTTTTGCCGCATCGCGCGAAACGACCGGGCAGCGCGCGCTGTTTTGCACGCTATATCAAGCAATCCCGATAGGGAAGCCGCTATTCTGATTGACTTTGTGCCCTCCGGTCGCTATAGTGAACGGCACGGTGGGGCGCGAGACCCCGCGTCGCACGCCAGATCGAGGAGGCTCCACGCGTGAAACTGATTATCGCCGTCGTCCAGAATGAAGACGCCGATAACGTCGTGGATGCGTTACTCGAAGCCGAATATCGCGCGACCCGGCTCGCCAGCACCGGCGGCTTCCTGCGGCGCGGCAATACCACCATCATGATCGGTGTGCAGGATGAGCAAGTGGACCCGGTGCTCGATCTCATCCGCGGGCAGGCCCGTTCCCGCCAATCAGGCGAATCGAACGCGCCGGTGCAGACCGCTGCCGCCACCGTCTTTGTCCTCGACCTCGAAGATTACCAGCGACTGTAGGGAATCTGCTCCCCCGGCTCCCCTCCCGAGGCGGGAAGGGGGAGACGAAGCGTGTCTGGATGACACGTTTCTTAGCGCGTTTCTCTCGATTGGACGGGGGGCACGGGGGACGGTAGCGGCCACGTTCGCGGGCGTGCCGGTACGGCTATCGTGGGATTTGCTATTGATTCTCGCATTGCCGGTCGTCGGAGCGCTGACGAAGGGCGCGCCGTACGGTGTGGAGGGGAGTGCGGCTGCGGTGTGGGCAGTCGTGGCGGGTATCATCGGTATCGCGTTTATCGGCTCGGTCGCGGCGCATGAGTTCGCGCATGCCCTTGTCGCGCGGCGCGTCGGGCTGCCGGTGCGCTGGGTCAAACTCTCGCTGCTCGGCGGCGCGGCGGAGATTTCCGCAGAGCGAAGCACGCCCGCTGAAGAAGTTGCCGTCGCGCTCGCCGGGCCAGGCATCAGTTTCGCGCTAGGCATCGTGACGGGGGCGCTCGCGTTTCTCAGCCATGGGCGGAACGGACCGCTTTTCGCGCTCTTCATCGCGCTCGCGATCATGAACGGGCTGCTCGTCGTCCTCAATCTCCTGCCGGGCTTTCCCCTCGATGGCGGTCGGATCGTACGCGCCTTCGCGTGGTACGTCGCGGACGACCTCATGCAGGGGACGCGCGTCGCCGCCGGATACGGGCAGGCGCTATCGTGGGCACTCCTCGCGCTTGGCGCGGTAGTCACCTTTTATTCGCCGGTCTTCGGGCTCTGGGTTATCCTGATTGGCTACTATATCGGGCGGGCGGGGCGGCTCTCATTCGTGCAATTGCTCTGGCAGGAGACAAGCCAGGAGATTCCGCTCGTCGCGATCACCGGCCCCGGCCCGCTGATCGCGCCGGACAAACTGATCGGTGATGTCGTGGATGTCTTCCTCTCGGACCGCCTCAGCGGCCCCCGGCCCGTCGGCGCAGACGGCGTCGTACTCGGCGTCCTGGACCTCGATACGAATGTGCGGAAGATACCGCGCCCGCTCTGGATGGAAACGACCGTCGGCGATGCGATGACGCCGATTAATGCGTTGCCTCATCTGACACTCTCGACGGACTTAACGCTCTATGATGGTCTCCGATTGCTGGAACGATCCGATGCGCGGAGCATCGCTGTCGTCAATGAAGCGGGCGCGGTCGTCGGCATTGTGACGCGCGAGCGCGTGGACCGCTGGGTCCGTTCCCGTCTGCGCGAAACCGGCTTCCGCGTCAAGAAGCCGCCACGTCCTCCATACTGAGCAAGGCGCTTGCAAAATTCTCATGGACGCTTGGCGTGGTCGGCGTGCGCATCTCATCGCCTGACCTGCGGGAATGCTCTCGTGCGACGATGCATCTATGGACGCGGAAGGTCGCGCCTCCATCCTTCGTTGCCCCTCGCGCCGATTCCACGCGGACCATTTCATCACTTCTTAGCATCACCGAGAAGGCAGGAACCCTAAGACTATCGTGCGAACCGGATCGGGTGTATAATACATGCACTTTAGTAAATATATGGGGCATGGAGAAGGGAGCGGTAGATGATGTTTCGTGCCGCGGCGAAGATGACCACCGCCGATGAGCGAGCCAACGAGCGCCGCGATCCGGCCGGTGAGAGGGAATCGCCCGTGACGAAGGGTGCGCGTCAATCGCGCGCCACGGGTGGGTATCGCATCGGTTTCGCGCTCGTCGGCATGCTCGTCCTCGCGTGCGCCGTGCTCATCCCCTTCGCCATCTTCAATCTGTGGCAGGTACTGATGAGCGCGAACACGGACGCCTATCGTCTCACGGCCCCGCAGTTCGCGCCCGGCGATCCCTACAGCCTCGTGCGGATCGAGGTCGTCGCGCTCGACGAGGCGCAGCAGATCATTACGCTGCGCGTCTCCGGCTACCACGCGTGTGACCGGGATTGTAACTACAACGAGAAGATCGTCTTCTATTCCCTCGCCTCCCGGACGGGGCACTCCGATGGGCTGCCGACTTCCGCGTCGCTCACGCTCCCCGCCAACGCGACCGAGGCGAACGCGACGTTCCAGTTACCCTTCAAGAGCGACCTGATCCGCTACCCCTTCGATGCAGCCCGGCTCATCCTCGGCATCACCGCGGAGCGGGTCGGCCCGGACGGTGCGGCCACCCCACTCTCGCCCGACGAGGCCGCGAAGCAACTCAGCGTCGAGATCGCGGATCAGATCCCCCGCGTCCGTCTGCAACCGCCGCAGGCCATTGACCCGGCGACCGTCCGGCCCGCGCGCGTGAAGAATTTCGACTACCTCGCGGTGTACACCGTCACGTTCGAGCGATACCTTTACCTCAAGATCCTCGTCGTCCTGATCGTGTTATTGATCGCGACGGCGGCGGCCTATGCCGCCCTGCTGCGTCCGTTCGACCAACTGATCCTCAATGCGGGTGCGCTGGTCCTCGGCATCTATGGCGTGCGGTCACTCGTGCTCGGCAGTTTCCCGAACGACACGACCGCGGTGGACATCTTCCTGACCTCGGTCGCCTTCTTCCTGCTCTGCACAATCGCAGTGCGCGGGCTCAGTTACATGCACCTGAAGAGCGGGTTGAGGCTCCCCGGTCTCGCTCGCGAGCGGGCGACGGTAGGAACGACTCGCGTGTGCCCGGAGTGCGGCAGCGAAATCCCGAGGACGGCACGCCGTTGCTCCTTCTGCACATCATTTGTCGAGCCGGATAACGTGTAGGGATGTTCCCGAATCCTGGCGTTGCGCGGGTTCGATCCCGGCAGGCCACCGGCAGCGACCCGGACCGACCGCACTAGCCCGGAATACCGGCGACGGAGGTGAGCGGCGCGGTGATGACATCGCCTTCACCGTCCGCCATCGGCGCGTGCGGGGTGGCGCGGATGTAGCGCAGAGGATTGTAGGAGAAGGAGAACTCCTGCGTCGTCAGTGGGTCGGAGAACTCGCGGATTTCCCAGTTGCCGTCCGGATAGAGGGCGGCGACATCACGGGCGATCATCTCCGCCTCGGCGAGATCGAGGAAAACATTGCGCTGGAACTCGTTGCCGACGACTTCCTGGACCATCTGCAATCGGGGCCGACTGATGACGATATAGCAGCGCGTCGCCTCGATCGCGCGCGTCGTGTCAATCGGCACCTGGGTGTAGCAGGTAATGTCGCCCTCGACCTTCGCCTGGCAGGAGAGGCGCAACGGCGCGGCCTTCAGTTTGCGGATTTCTGCATTGGTGCGATCCGAGAGGTTCCAATCCGGCTCGACCGCGACTTTGCAGGTACCACAGAGGCCATGACCACCGCAATTGAGGAACTTGGCGGGAAAGCCGTAAACGTCAATGCCGTTATCCAGCGCCGCACGGCGCAGGTTCGCGCCATATGGCACTTCGATGGTGCGGTTCTCGTGCGGGAAGTACACCTTCGGCATCGGTTTGATCTCCTTTGACCAGCACGTTGTATGGCGCGACCGCAACGGCGCGGCTGCGATGCATGTAGCGTAGCATAATCGCTGCCTCGATGAAACGTTGCAGCGAAATTGACGCGCCCGCCCATGTGCGCGTACAATCGCGCTACCGGGCTTCCGGATACTCAACACGCAATCACCCGGTCGGGCGGGAAGGAGGGTACGACGATGACATTGCTTGCTTCCGTGCTGCATGATCGGCGTCGTGACCGTGCCGCCCGCCGGCGGGATACACCCCGGTAACCGTTCTTATCATCGCTCCTCGACGCTGGATGTGCATGCACCACTGGTGGGCATCGCCTGACCGGGCTTGTTGCTGCCTGTCCGTCTCCCACGATGTGCTGGGAGATCAGCGTTTCTCACGAGGAGCATCTCATTTTGAGCAAGACGCGCCGTTCCGTTTCAGAAATTGATGCTGACATCCCCGACGATGACGTTTCCCTCCTGGAAGGTTTGGTGGTGGATGGCAGCCGGGGCATCTACCGCGTCGAAACACCCGAAGGGAATCTGCGCTGCGAGATTCGTGGGCGGCTGCGGAAACAACTCTCGTATGCCAAAACGAGTGGCACGACGTTCCGCAACAGTGTGCAGCGGGTCAAGGTGCATGACCACGATCCCGTCGCGGTCGGTGACCGCGTGCGCGTGCGCGTCACCGGGCGTGGGACGGGTATGATCGAGGAGGTCGTCACGCGAGGCGGGGGTGCGTTCACGCGGCGCGATCCGGACGTGGGCCAGGGGACGATCCGCTCCGTCGTCGGGCTGGAGCAACTGATCGTCGTCCTCGCCGCGCGTGAGCCGGAACCACATCTCGGCCTGCTCGACCGCTTTCTCGTTACCGCCGAATCGGCAGACCTCCGCGCCGTGATCTGCATCAACAAGATTGACCTGGGTGTGCCGCCGTGGCTCGATGCGCAATTGGCGATCTATCGGGGCCTCGGCTACCCCGTGTTGCTGACAAGTACGGCGTCTGGCAGTGGTATTGAAGCGCTGCGAGACCGGCTCGCGGGCCGCATCTCCGCCTTCCTCGGACCGTCGGGCGTCGGCAAGTCCAGCCTGCTCAATGCGTTGCAACCGGGCCTGCACGCGCGGATCAGCGGTGTCAGCGATGCGACGGGTAAGGGGAGGCACACGACGACCGGGGCACGTCTCTTCCCGCTCGACGGAGGGGACGGTTACATCGCGGACACGGCAGGCATCCGCGCCCTGACGCTGCAGCAGGAAACGCTGCATCACCTCGACACCTGCTTCCCAGAGTTCCGTCCGTACCTCGGCCACTGTGTACTCGGCGATTGCCGCCACCTGCATGAACCGGGGTGCGCCGTCCGCGATGCGTTCGAGGCAGGGGCGATTTCGCAGGCCCGATATGCCAGTTACCACCACTTCCTGCGCGGCGAAGGCGATCCGGTGCAATCCGCTGCACGCGATGTCTCATATCGCTGGTGGAGCGGCATCGCTGACCGCACTCTCCGTGAGTAGCGAGTACTCACAAGTCTGGATGAAGGGGGTTCGCATGCGCAGTGGGGGGTTAGGTCGTCATCCCCGCCATTAGCGCGTCCAACTCCGCGGCGAGCGATTCCCAGCGGGCATAAACGCTGTCCAATTCGTCCTGCGCCTTCTGATAGGCGATGCCGAGTTCGGTGATCCGGGCCGCGTTGCCGCCCGCGTCATTCATCGCATCCGTGAGGTGGTTCAATTCCTGCTCCAGTGCGCCGACGCGCGCCTCGACGTGTGCGAGCAGTTTGCGGCGCGTCCGCAGCGTCCGCTCGTCCACCGGGCGCGGGGCTACCGCTCTCGCTAATGGCGTGTCCGTTACCGGAGGCGCCGGTTTCGTCTCTTTCGTTGCCGCCCCGTTCTTTGATGATGCGCGCTCTTCGGCGGTGGCGCGCTGCCGCTCCTGCGTCCGGCGCATATCGGAGTAGTTGCCGAGATACGGTTGCAACCGGGCAGGCGCGTCCGCTTCGCCTCCTTCGATCATCCAGACCTGCGTCGCCAGTGCGTCCACGAAGGCGCGGTCATGCGAAACGAAGAGGATCGTGCCGTCGTACTCGTCGAGGACCTCTTCGAGCGCTTCGCGGGCGATGATGTCGAGATGGTTCGTCGGTTCGTCCAGGATCAGGAAGTTCGCGCGCTGCAACGTCAGCACCGCGAGCGCGAGCCGTGACCGCTCGCCACCGGAGAGGACACTGACCTGCTTGAATACATCGTCCTCCTCGAACAGGAAGCGGCCAAGGAATGTGCGCGCCGCCTCCTCGGCCATCGGCCGCGCCGCGAGGACGGTGGCGAGCGCGGTCATCTCCGTATCCAATCCCTCATGCGACTGGGCGTAGTAGCCGACAAGGACATTCGTGCCGAACTGGAACCGTCCATTGAGCGGCGGGATGTCGCCGACCAGCGTCTTCAGGAGGGTGGATTTGCCGCTTCCATTCGCGCCGAGCATCGCCACCCGCTCGCCCCGTTCGATCAATAACTCAGGCAGGGTGAGCAGCGCCTTTCGGTGGCCGCGCGCGTCCTCATAGCCGACATTCATTGGGTCAATCTGGAGAACGAGCCGACCGCTCTTGAGCGCCGGATTCATCGCGAGCGCGAGCCGCTCCTGCTCCTGTGGCCGGTGCAGCCGCTCGACGCGCGCCAATCGCTTTTCCCGCCCCTTCGCCTCCTTGCTGCGTTGCCCCGCGCCATACCGACGGATGAACTCTTCCGTCCGCGCGATGAACGCCTGCTGCTCCTCGTATTCCTTGCGCCGCCGCTCCATCCGCTCGGCGCGGAGGGTGAGATATGTACGATACCCACCCGGATAATCTTCCAACCTGCCGAATGAGAGATCGAGCGTCCGCTCCGTCGTTTTGTCAAGGAATGCGCGGTCGTGCGAGACGACAAGGACAGCGTGGCGCCACTGGCGCAGAAAGGTTTCCAGCCATTCGAGCGCGGTGAGATCGAGGTGGTTCGTCGGCTCATCGAGCAGCAGCAAGTCCGGTTCACCGAGGAGCGCCTTGGCGAGCGCGACGCGCGTCTTCTGGCCACCTGAGAGTTGCCGGACGGGCGTATCGAACATCTCGATCGGGAAACCAAGCCCACCGAGCACTTGCGCGGCGCGGGGTTCCATTGTGTATCCGCCGTCCACCTCGAAATGGTGCGTCGCGTCCGCGTACTCCTCCATCAACTGCGCGAGGCGGTCACCCCGCGCTTCGCCCATCGCATGCTCCAACTCCGTCATCCGCGCGCGGAGAGCAATGAGTGGGGCGAAGGCGATCATTGTTTCCGCCATGATGCTATGCGGCGCGTCGAGTTTCGCTTCCTGCGGCAGATACGTCACCCGCATGCCGCGCGTCAGTGAAACCGTGCCCTCTTCCGCATGCTCAACGCCCGCGATGATCCGCAACAGTGTAGATTTCCCCGCCCCATTAACGCCGACAAGTGCGATATGCTCGCGCTCGAAGATCTGGAACGCGACGTCACGGAAGACCTCCGCGACCCCGAAATGCTTCGTGAGGTTCTGAATCGAAAGAATCGTCGCGCCTGGCACCGGTGATTACTTACCCCCTTTCCCTTCAAGGATACCAAAAGAAAGACCCCGGTGACCGTCGTCACCGGGGCCAGCAGATTCCGAGGAATCTACTTACGGGTCAACCTGGCTGGAGAGCAGGTCGAACCGGAACGAAGCCGTTCGCCCCGTGGTATCACCACGCGCCGAGAACCAATGGGTGCCAACCGGAATCCGACCGTCCACGCCCGCGGGGAACGCGACCTGGTGGAGTATCGCATCGCCGAGAACCGCATTGCCGGCCTGGGCGTTGATCGGGCCAGGGAACAACTGGATCACGAGAACTGCCACACCCGCCTCGTTCGCCTTGACCGTGGCGAGGAAGTGACTCGTCTGATTCGGGAAGGTCTGCCAGAAGGTGACCGTCTCGTTCGGACGGAAGTCCCGCGCCGTGCAGACCAGGAAGTCGCTGGCGAAGAACGAGGGCAACTGCGGGAACGCACCGTTCGGCACTGCCTGTGTAGCGCCCGCATACGAGCAGCTGAGCGAGCCAATCGCCGACTGGCCGCCGATGTTGCCCGGCAGGAGCAGGAACGCGCCGACCGAGGTGAAGTTGGAGTGGTCCCCGCGGCAGGAGAAGGTGTGCAGGCCGACCGGGAACTTGCCGGTGAGCAGATCGAGCTGCAGGAGGGCGGTGCCGCCGTCGTCAGCGACCAGGGTGCTGAGGGCAACGACGGTGCCATCGGGGTAGGTGTCCCAGAAGGCGACGGACTCACCGGGGATCAGGCCATTGCAGGCAATGTCAACATTCGGGTTGTCCCCGTTGAAGAGCGCGTCAACCTGCCGCGCCGAAGCCTTGTGACCAACCGTCGTGTAGACGGTCAGCGTCGCAATGGCATTGCGCGAGAAGTCATCCGCGGTGCTCTTCGTGATCGTGAACGAGGTCGACGCCTTCTGAAGGCTGACGCGACCGAGCACCGTCACGGTGTACTTGCCGTACGGCGGAACCGCATTTGCGAATTCCGGCGGCAGAAGGAAGATATTGCTCGTGAACTGCTGGTTGTCTGTCGCGCTTCCCGTTGTGGATGGGTAGCTCCCGGCAGTACCGGGGAGTCCGAAGCGCAATTGGAAGGTGAGACTGCCCGTACCGTCCGCGAGTGCCTCATCAGCCTGCGGGCAGCATGCTGGCTTCGTAAGAATGTTACCCTGGTAGTTGACTACAGGGAAGACGCGACCATCCGGGAACGTAATGAAGATGCTGACAACTTCCCCAGGGCCAAAGCCGTTGGCGACGAAGTTGACAACACCGCCCGATGCGGTCCCGTCTGACAGAATGACTCGCTGCGTCACCGTTGTTGGCGACGCCGTAAGCGTTGCTCCCGTTGTGTCTGCGGCTACTGGGGCGATCGCGATAAACGCCATTAGCGTTGCCATCACGACTGTTATGCCCAGGAAGCGCACGGATCGCTTTAGACCCACGTTCCTGTCCTCCTCTGTCCTTTCGGACCTTGCAAACTGCGGGAGAGATCAGCGCTCGAGACGCCTACACACTTCTCCCATACACCACTGAGTTCCACTGTAGCGCTACTGTACAACGCAGGAAACCTTCCATGAAATCACCTTGCTTTACCCGTCCCCCCTCCTTCCGACTCCCGTAGCAGACTGTCTGGCTGCTATACTTGCCTTCCGACGGTATTCGTCATCTGGCGATGGCCGGTCGAGCCAGATGATCTCTGGCAGTAAAACGGACAACCTGCCGTTTGGTTGCGCGGAAGCGCGAGGAGAATAATTTTCATGGCCGACCGAAGCGCCTCGCCACGCCATATTCTCAGCGTTACCGACGTATCGCGGCCCTGGCTTGATGCACTCTGCGCCCGTACGACGGAGATCACGAGCACCCCGGCGCACCATCCGCTTGCCGGGCGCATCCTCGCCACGCTTTTCTACGAGCCGAGCACACGGACCCGTCTCTCGTTCGAGGCGGCGATGCTCCGGCTCGGTGGCGGGGTGATCAGCACGGAAAATGCGCGGGAGTTTTCGTCCGCCGCGAAGGGCGAGAATATCGAGGATACGACGCGTATCGTCGAAGGGTACGCGGACGTGATCGCCGTGCGCTATCACGAGCGCGGCGGCGCGGCACGCGCGGCAGCGGTCGCGAGCGTACCAATCATCAATGCGGGCGATGGTCCCGGTGAACACCCCACGCAGGCGCTCCTCGATTGGTTCACACTCGCCCGCGAGTTTGGCGCGGTGGACGGCTTGCGCGTCGCGCTCGTCGGCGATCTCGCCAACGGGCGGGCGGCGCGCTCCCTCGCCATGCTCCTCGCCCTCGCTCAGAACGTCTCGCTCGTCTTCGTCTCCCCCCCGGTGACGCCGATGGGTACGGATGTCAAGGCATATCTCGAGGCGCGCCGTGTCCGCTGGGAGGAAACGACGGACCTGCGTGGTGTGCTGCCGAATGTGGACGCGGTGTATATGACCCGCGTGCAGAAGGAACGCTTCGGCACAGACATGGACGCCTATCAGGCCGCCCGTATCTACACGTTCACACCGGACTTGCTCGCACTCCTTCCCCCGCGCGCGCGCATTCTCCACCCCCTCCCGCGCGTGGACGAGATCGCGGCGGAAGTAGACGCCGACCCGCGCGCCGCGTACTTCCGGCAGGCCCACAACGGCATGCTCGTCCGTATGGCACTCCTAGAATGGGCGCTCGGAACGTAAGGAAAAACGAGATATGGACGCGTATTGCGCGATAATTTCATCAGGCGCCCTGGAAGGTGATTGGGGGTAAAGGCTACGTCACCAAGAAGATAGCCTTGTCTCAACGTGATGGGCAATCTCTCTCAATACTCGCGAGGCATGAGGCATAAAGAAGCGGCCCTCAAAAAGGGCCGCTTCGATCAGTCATACGCCGGGTCGAGATACCCCTTAGCCGTTGAAGTTCGCAATCACATAGGTTCTCCCCGGAAGCGTTAGGTTGCCTGGGACATCCGTCTCTGGGACGACGAAGACGTTCACACCGTTGGTCTGCACCAGCCATAGCGGATACGCAGAAGGCTGAATGATCTGAAGGCCACAACCGGAGAAATCCACACTCCGGGTGGTCGCACCATCGTTCAGGTTGCCGGTCGTGATGTACACGCACCCAGCAAGGTTACGAGCATCCGTATCGTCGCTGAGTCTCACCGCGTCCCGGTATGTCGTAACCGTGACCCTCGGGTTTGTACTGTCGACAGCGGACACGTCGCTACCGACGACGACCGTCAATATGCCGCCGGTCGCCGCCGGCGTCGTTGCACCGACAGACGAGACGCCCACCGTGAGCATCAATGCTGCAATCCCCGTACCTACTGCGAGTCGCAGTTTTTGCCCAGACACACGCATGGCCCGTTCCTCCTCTGTACAAAACCTACCGAACGCTCGCGACGCCTTATCCTATACCAACGATCTGTCCCGGTCAACTAGCGGGCGTCACAACAATTTTTCGAGTTATGACAACTTCCTGTCTCTGCCCACTTCGTTGCCGCGGCACCCCGCTGCTACGACTATAACGAAGAACGTACCGATTGGTTGCGCGGTTTTTCGTGTACGCTCCGAATTCGTTATCCCCCCTTCCTGCCGCGCGCCTGCCGGTCACCGCGCCCGCCCATCGTAATACTCCAAATACCGAGTGCCAATGCGCCGATCGCGAGCGTCAGGATGCCTGCTTCGACACCGATCGTGTCACCGATCAGCCCTGCCGTCAATGTCGGCACGAGGGCGGAGGCATTGGAGAGCGTAAAGAAGGTGGAAAGCACGCGCGCACGCACTTCTTCCCCGCTGCGCTCCTGCAGGAGCGTCTGGCTCGGCACGACGATAAATGCCTGCCCGATCCCCAGCAGAAACGTGCATCCCATCACGCCGAAGACGACGGGCCAGGCCGGGCCGGACGCGGGGCGGCCGACCAGATGGTAGCCAAATCTTGGGACGATCGCGAAGAGCGAGAGCATAATCCCCTGGCTGAGGGCGCCACCGTGGATCATCGTTTCCCGGTTCTCCGGGGTCGCGAAATGCCCGACAAGGACCACACCAATGACCATGCCGATCCCGGCGGGTGCGAGGATATAGCCAAGCCCGCTCTGTGACAGTTGCAGGACGGTCGTCGCGAACTTCGGCGCCAGCGTGCCGACAGCGAGAAACGCCGCTGATGCGAAGGTAAGGAACCCCATCGCTTTCCGCAGGAGCCGGTCGCGATAGATAAAGACCCATGCCTCGCGGACATCGAACCAGAGCACCTCCATCGGGCCGCGTCCGTCCACCCGCACGCGCGGCGCCGCCTGCATGGAAGGGAGCGTCCAGATCAATGTCGCGCAGAAGAGAAAGAGCAGCGCGACGAAGAGGTAGAGCCGGTCGAGGCCGAGGACGCCGACGAGCACCGGCCCGAGCGTTGCGAACCCGACCAGTTGCGAGACGGTGACCGTCAGCGTGAAGAGGGCATTCGCCTGCGCCAGATCGCGCCGCCGCACGACGAACGGGATCGCCGCGCCCTCCGCCGGGCCAAAGAACTGGCTGACGGACGCAAAGATGAAGCCGAGCACGTAGATACCGATCAGCGCGAGCGCGACGGGCAGATCGGCAACGAGCGTGAACCCGACGATGGCGATTCCCCGCAGGAGATGCACGGAGATCATTACCACCCGCTTATTCGAGCGGTCCACGACGACACCGGCGATTGTGCTGAAAATTACGCCCGGTAGGGCGAAGGCGACGATGATGCCGGAGACCGCGGTGGCGGATTTACTGATCCCGTTCACGGTCACGAGCAGGGCGAGATTGATGATGTTCTGCGCGGTCTGGGAGATTGCCTGCGATGTCCACATACGCAGGAACGGCCGGTTCCTCAGGACAGCAACGAACCCCTGCGCGGACTGCACATCAACCTCAGTCGCCACCGCACGGCCCGCGATCACCGATAGCGAGAGGAAGCGCCCGGTAGGGAATCACCGGCATGGGAACGCCTGCTACCACCGGAAAACGGCTCCGTGTCATGGGCTTTCAGGGGCGGGTGTCTCGCCCGCCTCCGCGTCTCGGAGATAGGCGAGTTGTTCCGGCGTCGGGCGCGGCCCATGTTGCACGAAGGTCTTGATTCGCCGGGCGAGAAGGCTGCGAGGAATCATGATCCGATGCCCGCACCCGAGGCAGACGAGACCAATGTCCGCGCCCAACCGGACGACCTTCCAGTCCGTGCTGCCGCAGGGATGCGGCTTCCGGAGGCGTATGATGTCTTCAAGCGCAACGTCGAGTGGCACGCAGAACTCCCCACCAGTCCGCCCGCATCGAATCATCCCCTCCCTAGTCGAGAATGAAGTATAGCACATGCCATATGTACGTACGTCTCGCCACCGCCGGGTCATGGAACACGCTGTCTCGGCGGTACGTTTATTCTCATATCGGTCACGCGAGTGAGCCGACGCGGGGCACTGTGCGTATGACGTTGCGGGAGCGCCGATACGCTCGCATGTTTGACGAGTGACGCCCTGTATCGGCATACTATACTGCGGCAGACCGACCGGAGTCGCGTGCGGCAAACTGTGTGGCCCGGCGGTTTCTTCGTGTGACAGGGGTAGATCGCATATCGCTTTGCGCGCAGTGGGAGAATCGTACCATGGTCGCAGCCGAAATGAGTCCGGAACCTGCCGCACCCGTTCCAACCGCCCCACGCGACACACTGGCGCGTCTTGGCCAGATGACGCACACGATCACCGTGGAGCAATGCGCCTATCTCACGATTTTTGTCAGTGCAGTGCTGACCCGCTTCTGGGATTTAGGGAGCCGCGCGCTCCATCACGACGAAAGCCTGCACGCCTGGTTCTCGTACAATTACGCCATCGGCAAGGGGTACCAGCATGACCCGCTGATGCATGGCCCGTTCCTCTTCCATCTCAATGCCCTCGTCTACGCCCTCTTCGGCGCAACGGACGCGAGTTCCCGCTACGGCCCCGCCCTCTTCGGTGTTATTCTCGTGATGCTGCCGATCCTGCTCCGCCCGCTCATTGGGCGATGGGGCGCCTTGATCTGCTCGTTCCTGCTGCTCATCTCGCCGAGCATCCTCTATTATTCACGTCTGATCCGTCACGATATTTACCTGATGACTTTCACGTTCCTCGTCCTCGTCGCCCTCGCCCGCTATGTGCAGACGCAGCAAGGCCGCTGGGTCTTCGTTGGCATAATCGCGCTCGCCCTGGCGCACACGAACCACGAGGCGTCGTACATCATCGCGGTGCTCCTGGGGGCCTTTCTCTTCCTTATCATTACCTGGCGCGTCGCGAAATCCCTGCTCGCCGCGACCATCGTCTATCTGGCGGTGGCGGCAGTATGTCTCCTCGCGCTACCGAAGTTCCTGCACTTCGAGAAATTGCCAAAAATCCCGTGGGACGCCCAGGCTGGTGAAGTGAACTGGGCGCACTGGCGTCCCTATCTCCGCACCTTGCTCTTCCACCCGATGATCTACTCGTTCCTGATCGTCACGGTGCTCTATCTCTGCGCGGCGGTCTACATCCTTGGCACGCTGCGGCTGCGCGAGACGGAGCCGGGCACGACGCCGAACGACCGCCTGTTCGGCGGCTGGGGCATGACGACGGTGGTAGGGGCGTTCCATCGCCTGCTCGCCGAGAAGCGTATCCTCTTCGGCGCGGCGGGCATCGCCTCCTTCTTCTGGACGCTGCTCTATTCGAGCCTCTTCACGAATATTGGTGGCATCTTCAGCGGCGCGTTCTACTCCGGGATTTACTGGGCGGGCCAGCAAGATGTCTTCCGAGGTGGGCAACCGTGGTACTACTTCGCCTTCCTCTTCCCGCTCTCCGGCCCGGTTGCGTTCTTCTTCGGCATCGCGGCGGGCGGCGTGACGGTCGGGCGCTTCATCGCCTATGTGCGCGGCAAACGCGCCATGACGATGCGGCTCTTCACGCAGATCATGTTGCTCTGGTACGGATTCGGCATGTTCGCGGTGCTCTCCGGGGCAGGCGAGAAGATGCCGTGGCTCGTCTGCCACATCATCCTCCCCTTCACGATCCTCGCCGCCTCGCTCTTGGGTGAAGCGGTCGAATATCTGACCGCCGCATGGCGCTCACCGGTGCGACACGGGCTTCCGGCCTTCAATCCGCGTCCGGCAGGCGCGTTTGGTATCGTCGCCGCCGCCCGACCGACCCGCGAAATCAGCCGTGTCCGCGTCAGCCCCCGGTTGCTCGATAGCGGCGTGATCGGCGCGGTCGTGCTCTTCCTGACGAGCTGGTTCTTCGCCGTCTCGCGCATCTCGGCGAATCCTGCGGGCGATATTCGCTTGCTCCTGCTCGCGATGCCAATCGTGTTGATTGCCTTCTTCGCCGCCTACACGATCCAGGTTGGCGTCAGGCGGGCGCTCGCGGTCGCGGCGATCGGCCTCGCCTTGCCGCTTGCCTTGTTCGAGGTCCATCTCGGCTGGCATCTTGCCTTTTTCGGTGGCGACACGCCGACGGACATGCTCGTCTATACCCAGACATCGCCCGATATCCCGATGATGATGCGGGAGATCAACACGCTCTCTCAGGAGCGGACAGGCGGCGACAATCTCCCGATCTGGTACAGCAGCGCCACCGTCTGGCCAATGAACTGGTATCTGCGGGATTATGTCGCGACGGGCGCGGCGCACTTTCTTGGCAGTTCACTGACCGCTCCACCGCCGGACGACGCGGCGATCATCATGGTCGCGAACGACGATTTCGGGCCGTGGGAGGATCAGAACCTGACGAACTACGAGCGGACAGATTACGTGATGCGCTGGTGGTTCCCTGAGGAGATTTATCGCTCGTTTACGTACTCCCCGCCCGCGCCGCGCCCCGACTATCCCGGCCTGTGGAAGCAGGGAATCATCCCACAACACGTTGATCCCACGACGGGCAAAGTAGTGCCCGCGGCACAGGGTGAGATACGCCCAAGTTGGGGCGACACGCTCAAGAAGGCGTGGCAGAGTATTCGCGCCCTCGCCGATCCACCGCAGACGCAACGGGTCTACCAAACGAACGCGAGGGGCGAGTCGGTAGATACGACCCTATCCACACCGGCGCCCGCGTCGAATTTCTGGCGATTTGTCGCGCTCCGGGAGCCACCGCACACGATTGACTCATACAATTTCCACCTCTATGTGCGCAAGGATCTCGTGCGTGAGTTCAACGGGATACGGTATTAGGTGGAAATAACGGAACAGCAGACACGGGCGATTGAGGGCGACCTTCCTGAGGAGCCGCTCCCTTCGGACCATATGACCAGGGAAACGCAACCGCTTGCGGCAGGGGTGGCGGTCGTCGTTGAGCCGGATGCCGCATCGCTCCTCGAAAGCAGTTTCGCGCTTCCCCGCCCGACGCTCGAATCCATCCTCTGGGCTATCGTGCTTCTGAGTGCGCTGTTTGTCCGTATCGCATCGCTGACGAACAATCCGTTCAGCGCGGCGGAAGCGCAGCGCGCCTACGCCGCGTGGCAGTTCGTGGACGGTCAGAGCGCGCGGGTGGACGGCGCGCTCTGGGGGCCGCTCCCCTTCCTCATTAACGGCCTGTTCTTCTTCCTCTTCGGCACGCGGGACGCGGTCGCGCGGCTCGGCCCTGCCCTCGCGGGCATCGCGATCGTGCCGATCTGCTGGTGGCTCCGGCCCTATTTCGGGCGGTGGGGCGCGCTCGGCGTCGCGGCGATGTTCGCGCTCTCGCCGACCTTCGTTTACGGCTCCCGGCACGTCTCGGGCATCCCGTGGATCGCGCTCGCCGCGCTCGCGCTCTTCATCTGTCTCCTGCGACTCGCGGACGAACGCGCGACGACCGGCACGTTGGTCATTGCGGGGATCGCAGTCGCCTTCCTGATCGGCTCCGGGCCGTCCGGCCTGACGATGCTCGTCGCCTTCGCGTTCGCGCTGGCGATCCTCGCGCTCCTCGACCGGCCCGATCCGGACACCGGCGAGCGGCGCGGCGCACTCTCCACCATCGGCGAGCAACTCCGGCAGGTGGACCGCCGCATCCTCTGGAGCATTGTCGGACTGGTCGGACTGCTGCTCCTCGCGGCGTGTAGCCTCTTCTTCACGGACCTCATTCATCTGCCGCGCACACTCGGTTCGATGTTCGGTCGCTGGTGGGACGACGTGTTCGCCACCGAGCGCAATCAGCCGTGGTACTACGATCTGCTCATCGCCTTCGTCTACGAGCCATTGATCGGCGTCGCGGCGATCATCGGCCTCGTTCTGATCGCGCGCACCGCCGCGCCGCGACCGTTGGCGATGACGCTCCCGCTCACCTGGCAACTGGTGGCGCTCGTCCTTTTCTCCCTCAGCGGCGGCAAGACGCCGGAGAATGCGGCGATGATTCTGCTTGCGCTCGCGCTGATCGGCGGGGCGGCCATTGAGTGGGCGGCGGAGCGGCTGCGCGGCGGCTGGTTCTGGCGTGAGCGCGGCTGGATGCTCGGCGTGGCGGGCTTCATCCTCACCCTCGCCCTCGCGCAGTTCATCCGCCAGTTGCTGGATGTGAGCCGCTCGGCGGCATGGATCGCGACCATTCTTGTCGTGATCGCCCTCATCCTCGCCATCGGCTACGCGACGATGATACTGATCGCCGCGCAGGGGCGGTTCCGCGCGAGCACCGCGCTCCTCGGGACATTGCTCCTGCTCGCCGGCGTCATGACAATCCGCGCGATGAGCGGGGCCACCTTCTCGCGCCCGGCGGACGGCCACGAACTGCTCGCCGGCGGGGCGGCAGCGAGCGTCACGCCATTCGTTGAGCGTGTCAAGCGCATCTCGATTGATTTGACGCGCAACGACCGCACCCTGAACCCCGCGAAGGATGACCGCAACAATATCGGTGGTGGCAACACCCTTGCGATTGCGGCGGAGAGCACGCTGGAGTGGCCCTTCCGGTGGTACTTCCGGGACTTCCCGAACTTCACCGTAGGCAGCGCGCAGGAGATCGCCACCGCGCCCGCGACCAGACAGAATGGCACGGCGACGCCCCGGCTCGTCATTGTGCCGAGTACGATGGAAAACCAAGTGACATCAACGCTTCCGGGATATGTGAGCCAGCAATATCCGGTGACTGTCGCCTTTCCCGATACGTATCGGACGGGAAGCGCGGCACGACGGATCGCTGCCCCGTTCAAACCCGCCACCTGGGGCGATTGGCTGCGCTATTTCGCCGCCCGTGAGACGCCCGATCCGCCAACAACGGATTATCTGACGGCATACCTCAATAAAGAAGCCGCGGATAAAGTCTTCTTTGCCGCCCCCAGCCCGAGTGCCGCGCAAGCGAATCCGAGCGGCCTCTTCGACCGTGCAGGCAAGGGAAAAGCGGGCGGACAGTTCTCCGCGCCACGCGGCATCGCCATCGGGTCGGATGGCACGATCACCATTGTGGATCAACTGAATTACCGTGTGCAGCAGTTCCAGCCGGACGGCACATTCTTGCGGCAGTGGGGTGGCATCGGCACGGGGCCGGACAAGTTCGGGCAGATCAACGGCTACGCCTTCGGCCCGACCGGGCTGGCCATCGCGCCGGATGGAACGATCTACATCGCGGACACCTGGAATCACCGCATCTCCGCCTTCACGAGCAACGGTTTGCCATTGCGACAGTGGGGCGGTTTCTTCAATGGGCAGGACAATCCCGCCGCGCTTCCGCAGCACACATCGGAGTTCTACGGGCCGCGCGGGATCGCCATCGGATCGAATGGTCTTCTTTACATCACGGACACCGGGAACAGCCGCGTCCTCGTCTTCGACAAAGATGGCAAATTTGTGCGCGCATTCGGCTCCTTCGGTGCCGGCAACGGGCAAATGGACAATCCCATCGGCATCATCGCCCGCGCGGACGGCACAGTTGCCGTCGCGGACACGAATAATGCCCGCATCCTCCTCTTCAGCGCCGAGGGACAGTACCAATCGGCGATTCCCGTCGCGGATTGGAGCACGGTGCGGGGACTGGAGGCGTATCCGATCTTCCTGAAAAATGGCAACCTGCTTGTTCCCTCCCCGACTGGCAACCGGCTGATGGAAATGACGACGCAGGGAAAGACCGTCCGCGTCATTACCGGGATTCCCGGTGATCTTCGCAGGCCCGTCGCCGTTACTGTCACAGCAGACGGCACGACCGCGCTTGTCGTCAATGATGAAACGAATACCGTGGTGAAAGTGAGCCTTACGTGACCCTCACCCAGGATCGCATCCTCCCCCGCCGGGCGACGCGCGAGCCCGCGCCGAATGATCCGCCGCGTCGCTCCGGCGCCTTCTCGCCGAAGTTCTGGATCGGCATCGCCGTCAGCATCGTCTTCCTCTACCTCGCGCTGCACGGGCAGGATTTTGGCGCGCTCTGGAAGGCGATGCGGGAAGCCTCGTACGCATGGCTCATTCCGGCGATCCTCTGCTACTTCCTCGGCGTCGTCATCCGTACGTATCGGTGGCACATTCTCCTGCGCTCGACGCGGGAGATCCCGCTACGCCGTCTCTGGCCGGTGATCGTGATCGGTTATATGGCGAACAACATCCTCCCTTTCCGCGCCGGGGAACTCGTACGCACCTATGTCCTGAGCGAGCGGGAGAAAGTCAGCCGGAGCGCGACACTGGCGACGATCGTTGTCGAGCGCGTCTTCGACGGTCTGACGATGCTGGCCTTCATCCTTTTTGCGGCCCTCTTCATTGACATCAACACCCGCGTGCGGCAACTGATCATCGTTGCGGCGCTCCTCTTTCTCGGTGGGCTGTTCGTCTTCTTCTTCATTGCCTTCTCCAGCGCGTGGCGCGTTCGGCTTCTCCGGCCAATCTTCGCGCGGCTGCCCCACGCGATCACCGTGCGGGCCGAAGCGCTGATCATCGAGTTCGTCGCGGGTCTCGGTAGCCTCCGGCGCGCGGGCGATTCGGGGCTTGTCGCGCTCTCCTCGGTCGCGGCATGGGCAGCCGAAGCGACGATGTACGTGCTCGTTGCCAGAGGGTTCGGCATCACCCTCAATCCGGCCGGTGCGATGCTGACGACAGGCGTCGCGAACCTCTTTACCCTCGTTCCCTCTTCACCCGGTTATATCGGGCCATTCGAGGCGGGCACGCTGCTCGTCGTCCAACAAATCCTCGCATTACCCGTCGAGACGACGGGCGCCTTCGCCCTTGTCCTCCACGCCGCACTCTACTTCCCGATCACCGTCTGGGGAATGTGCTACTGGTTCAGCCAGCACCTCTCGCTCCGCACTGTCCGGCAGTACGAAGGCGGAGCAATGAGCAATGAGCAATGAGCAATGAGTAACGGGTAATGAGTAACGGGTTAGGCATGCGATACAATGTCCCTATCGCCGGGCGCGCTGCCCGGTAGCACGATCACTGATAAAGGCGGGGATGAGATGCCGGATTTCAATGCACAGAACAAGGCCCAGAAGTGGCTGCTCGTGATCGCCGGGACGCTCTTCCTGATGGCGATTATCATGACCTTCGCGCGGTACGTGATGCTCGGGCTGATCGTCGCGCTCGCCGCCGTCCTGATGATGTTCGTCAGTAAGGCGGTGTCGAGCGGCATGGGAGCGAACAATGCGCCGAAGGATCTGCCCGAACACGTCGAAGATATGAGCCGCCGCTCGTGAGATCGCCGGGACGCGGAACGAATGTTGACGCTCAATGCCGGCGGATGCCACAATCAGCCCGCCGCGAGCGATGCGTGCGGTTGGGGAAGGAAAACGGCGGATGATTGTCTCTCGCATGGGGAAGAGCGTGCCGAAACCCGCGCGTGAACCGGACATTCCCGATATCGTCGTCCGTCGTTTGCCGATCTATCATCGCACGCTGCAACGCTTCCAGGATGAGGGGCTAACCTCGGTCTCCTCCAGCGACCTCGCCGAGCGGATCGGTGTGACCGCCGCGCAAATCCGGCGCGACCTCTCCAACTTCGGCAAATTCGGTAAGCAGGGCAAGGGGTACGACATCCAGCATCTCATCCGGCAGATCGCCAGTATTCTGCGGATCAACACCGAATGGTCGGTCGCGCTCTGCGGCTTCGGGCTGCTCGGTCAAGCCGTCGTCCATTATCGCGGCTGGGAGGACAGCAACCTCTGCATCGCCGCCGTCTTCGACAGTGCCCCCGAGAAGGTCGGCACGCCGGTCGGCATGGACGATCTCGTCGTGCAGACACCGGCGGAGATCACCCGCACGGTGCGCGAGAAGAAGATCCGCGTCGGCATCGTCGCCGTCCCCGCCCAGGGCGCGCAGGAGACAACGGATTTACTCGTTGCGGGCGGCGTCCGGGCGATCCTCAACTACGCCCCCGTCATTCTCCGCGTCCGTGAGGGCGTCTGGGTGCGCGATGTGGACCCCGTCGCCGCTATCCAGAGCATGACCTATTATATCCAGCCAAAATAGACTCAGGAGCTGCCGGGCACATGTAGGTTCAGTCTTCTGCCGGACCGAGCACGGAGTCAGCGGGGATGGTGAGTACCGGGAGCACCGTTGAGGCAAGCGAATCGCCGCTCATCATAATCCTTTCTTTAGGTGGTACTTCGTGAAGCCGCGCGGGTAGTCGTCCACCGCGCCGTAGATGTCGTAGCCGTGCTTCTTGTAGAATCCCGGCGCCTGGAAATCATGCGTGTCCAGCACGATTTGCGTGCAGCCACGGGCGATTCCTTCGGCTTCAGCGGCGGCAAGCAATTGCGTGCCAAGCCCCTTGCCGCGCCAGTCTTCCCGTACCCAGAGGAATTCGACCGACGCGCAGCCACCCCATGTCCACCCGGTTAGCCCGGCGATCACGGCGTCCGTATCATCCCGCATCGTGAAGAGCATCAATCGCCCATCACGAAAGCCCGTTGCGGCGACGTTGTACTCGTAGATGCGTTCGTCGAGGAACTGCCGCTCGTCGGCGCTCTGGTCTTCCGCCATCGTCATGCGCGGCGTTCCCACTCTACTTCCTCTTCCTTTTCCGGCGGAATCGTCGTCTACTTGATAGAGCGTACGGCGTACCGTAGCATAGTGTTTCCATATCGGGCACAAGGAATCGGGGACGGGAAGGGATATATGGAACAGCCCAGCGTCGCGATACACGTCAATGGCAACCCGATCCGCGGGCATACCGGCGAACCGCTGATCGCCTGCTTGCAGCACGCCGGGATTGATCTTCCTGCCGTCTGCTACCACCCCAGCCTCGGGCCGATCCAGACCTGCGACACCTGCTGGGTCGAAGTCGGCGGGCAACTCGTGCGGGCGTGCGCGGAGAGGGTGCGGGAGGGCATGATTATCTCTACCGATGCCACGCGCACCTGCCGCGCCCGCGAGGAAGGGATGCAACGCCTTCTCAAGAATCACGAACTCTACTGCACCGTCTGCGAGAACAACAACGGCAACTGCACCGTCCACAACACCACCGCGATAATGGGCATCGCGCATCAGGAATACCCCTTCACGACCAAGCCGTACGCCGTGGACGACTCCAACCCGTTCTACCGCTATGACCCTGACCAATGTATCCTCTGCGGCCGCTGCGTCGAGGCGTGCCAGAATCTGCAGGTGAATGAGACGCTGACGATTGACTGGTCGCTGGAGCAGCCGCGCGTCCTCTGGGATGGCGGCGCGCCGATCAACGAATCATCGTGCGTCTCCTGCGGCCACTGCGTCACCGTCTGCCCCTGCAACGCGCTGATCGAGACGAGCATGCTCGGCCAGGCCGGGTTCCTCACCGGCCTGCCGGAGGCGATCAAGCGGCCGATGATCGAGGTCGTCAAGGCGGTCGAGCCGCACACCGGCTACATCCCGATCATGGCGCTCTCCGAGGCCGAAGCGGCGATGCGCGCGAACGAAATCACGCGCACGAAGACCGTGTGTACCTACTGCGGCGTCGGCTGCTCATTCGAGATGTGGACGAAGGGACGCGAAATTCTCAAAGTCGAACCGAATGTCGCCGCACCCGCGAATGGCATCTCCACCTGCATCAAGGGCAAGTTCGGCTGGGACTTCATCAACAGCCCGGAACGGCTGACAACCCCGCTGATCCGCGAAAATGACCGCTTCCGCGAGGCCTCGTGGGACGAGGCAATTGGCTACATCGCACACCGTCTCTCGGAGATTAGCGCGCAGCACGGGCCGGACAGCATCGGCCTGATCGCCTCCTCGAAATGCACGAATGAGGAAGCCTATCTCGTCCAGAAACTCGCCCGCGCCGTCGTTGGCACGAACAACGTAGACAACTGCTCCCGCTACTGTCAGGCCCCCGCGACGACCGGCCTCTTCCGCACCGTCGGCTACGGCGGCGACAGTGGCTCGATTACCGACATCGAGGCAGCCGATCTCGTCCTGATTGTCGGCTCGAACACGGCGGAATCCCATCCGGTGATCGCGACGCGCATCAAGCGGGCGCACAAACTGCGTGGGCAGCAACTGGTCGTCGTGGATTTGCGCATGCACGAGATGGCGGAGCGCGCCGACCTCTTCCTGCGCCCGCATCCCGGCACGGACATGGTCTGGCTCTCCGCGATCACCAAGTTCATCCTCGACAATGGCCTCGCCGATCAGCAATTCCTCGACGCGCGGGTGACGGGGCTGGAAGAATACCGCGCCAGCCTCGCGCCATTCACGCTCGACTACGCCACGCAGGTAACGATGATCCCCCAGTCTGACCTCGAACGGCTCGCGCGGATGATCGCGGCGGCAGAATCGGTCTGTGCGCTCTGGGCGATGGGCGTCACGCAGCATTGTGGCGGGTCGGACACGAGCACGGCGATCTCGAATCTCCTGCTCGTGACGGGCAACTATGGCCGCACCGGCGCCGGCGGCTACCCGATGCGCGGCCACAACAACGTGCAGGGCACGAGCGATTTCGGCGCGCTCCCGGCCTTCTTCCCTGGCTACGAACTCGTCGCGGACGATGCGGTGCGCGCCCGCTACGAGCGGGGGTGGGGCATCACACTGCCGACCGGACCCGGTCTCGACAACCACGAAATGGTGGACGCGATCCGCGATGGCACGCTGAAGGCGATGTACGTGATCGGCGAGGATATGAGCCTCGTGGACTCCAATGCGGGCTATGTGATGGAAGAGTTCGAGGGTCTGGAGTTCTTTGTCGTCCAGGATCTCTTTCTGACGCGCACCGCCCAATTCGCCGATGTCGTGCTGCCTGCCAGCCCGTCGCTGGAGAAGGAGGGGACCTTCACGAACACGGAGCGACGCATCCAGCGGCTCTACCAGGTGATGGAACCGCTCGGCGCCTCGCGACCGGACTGGCAAATCACCCAGGAGATCGCCCGCGCACTCGGCGCGGACTGGCACTACACGCACCCCGCCGAGATCATGCACGAAGCCGCCAGCCTCGCGCCGATGTTCGCGGGTGTCTCGTACGAGCGGCTGGAAGGCTGGCGGTCCTTGCAATGGCCGGTCGCCGCCGATGGGAGGGACAGCCCGCTCCTCTATACCGATGGATTCAAGATGCCGGGAGGCAAGGCGCGTCTCTTCCCAATGGAGTGGGTCGCGCCGAGCGAGGAGCCGGACACGGAGTACGATTTGCACCTGAACAACGGCCGTCTGCTCGAACACTTCCACGAGGGAAATCTGACCTACAAGTCGGACGGCATCCGCGGCAAAGTACCGACGACGTTTGTCGAGGTTTCGCCGGAGTTAGCGGCGGAACGTGGCATCGCCGATGGCACGCTCGTCCGCCTCGTCTCGCGGCGCGGCGCGCTCAAAGTGCCCGTGCTCGTTACGGATCGCGTGCAGGGACACGAGTTGTACATGCCGATGAACTCGACCGACGAGCCGATTAACGTCCTGACGAGCAGTCAGACGGATCGCGCGACGCACACGCCCGCGTACAAAGAGGTCGCCGTGCGGATGGAAGTGATCGCGAAGAATGGCGGGAAGTCGCCTCTGCCACGCGGCAACCCGCGCTACGGCCACCGGACACCGACCAATGGCGTCGAAGTCGAGAAGAAGTGGGCGCGGCCCGATTACGCCCCGCCGCCGACGAAGGCGGGCCGCTGATGGCGAAGCCGATCACCTTCACGCCTCCGCCGCCCGACGCGCCGGATACCACCGCCGATGCGCGCGACGAACTCGACCATCTTCTTGTCGCTCTGCACGAGCGCGGCGTGCTCCGGCTCCTGAACGGCCTGCTCGCCGCCGGGCCGGAAGTCTCCACCATCGCCATCAATGGTCTGAATAGCGCGGCGGGCCAACGCGCCGTCCGCAACGCTGTCGTGCTTGGCGAAGTGGCGACGAAACTCGATCCGAACCATCTCGAAACCCTTCTCAATGGCGTCGTGCATGGTATCGCGGCTGCGGTTGACCGTTTGGATGAGGAACCACCGAGTACGATCAGCCTCGCCAAGGCCCTCCGCGATCCCGATCTCCGGCGCGGCATGAATGTCATGCTCGGCTTCCTCAAAGCGCTCGGTCAGCAACAGGCAGGCGACAATGTGCAAGATTCGTAGCAGGCCCCTGTGCCTGCCCAGAGTCCATCCAGACTGGCCGTTCTGGGCAACCACGAGGGGTTGCCCCTACAGGATTGTGCCATGACCACCGCCACGCCGCGCACGAGCAAGACGCGCATTCGCGTTTGGGCGGTTGAAGGGGAACGAACGCGTCAACATACCGACCAACTGGCGACCGAGGAACCGCTGGAAATCCGCTTGCGTACCGGGGGCGAGCGGCGCATCGTCGCGGTGACGATGCGCACGCCGGGCGCGGACTTCGAACTGGCAGCCGGATTCCTCTTCAGTGAAGGAATCATCGAGAGCCGCGAGAAAATCCGGCGTATCACCTACTGCGTGGACAGAGAGGTTGACGCCGAGCAGCGGTACAACATTGTCAATGTCGAACTCCGCGCCGGTGCGCTGCCCGATCTCTCCACGCTCGAACGCCACTTCATGACGACGAGTGCGTGCGGCGTCTGCGGCAAGGCGAGCCTCGACGCGCTCCATCTGCGCGGGCAGGTCGCCGCGCCGCCCGGCCCGGAGGTTTCCGCTGATTTCATTATGGGCCTCCCTGAGCGCCTACGCGCCGGGCAGGGGCTATTCGACGTGACCGGTGGGCTGCATGCGGCGGGATTGTTCGATGCCGCAGGCACGCTCCTCGCCGTGCGTGAAGATGTCGGTCGGCACAACGCCCTCGATAAACTGGTCGGCTGGGCGCTCCTCAATGGCAGATTGCCGCTCCATGACCACCTCGTCCTCGTCAGCGGTCGCGTCAGTTTCGAACTGGTGCAGAAGGCGCTCGCCGCAGGCGTCCCAATCATCTGCGCCATCTCCGCCCCGAGCAGCCTCGCGGTCTCCCTTGCCCAAGAGTTCGGTATGACCCTTGTCGGCTTCCTGCGCGGTAAGCGATTCAATATCTATGCGGGACGAGAACGCGTTTTAGCCACAGAGAAAATGAGAAGCGGATGAGATTCACGGTTCCATTCTCTGTGGCTACATCGGTTTCCCCGTAGACGACCGCGCCCGCGCTGTGGCATGCTGTGGGCATGACGGAGACAGTAACGAACGCGACGCGCGTTCCACCGACCGACCGAACACCGCAACCGATTTACGTCGTCTCGGACGGCACCGGGCTGACGGCGGAAACCGTCGTCTCTGCCGCTGCCGGGCAGTTTTTCGGCGCGATCTTCGATGTCCGCCGCCGCCCGCTCGTCCGCACGATCGAGCAGGCGCGCAATGTCATCAATGAGGCGGCGGAGACGCACGGCATCATTGTCTTCACGCTCGTCGTCCCCGAATTGCGCCGCGCCGTCGAGGAGGAGAGCGCGCGGCGGGGCGTTCCCTTCGTGGACATCATCGGCGGCCTTGTCGCGCGATTGGAGGAGGCGTTCGGCCTCGTCCCAGCGGGCGAACCGGGCTTGCGCGGGACGCAACTCGACCCCGACTACTTCGGCCGGATTGACGCAATCGAGTACACGGTCTCGCACGACGACGGGCAGCATCCCGAGACACTCGGCGACGCCGATGTTGTGCTTGCCGGCGTCTCGCGCACCTCGAAGACGCCGCTCTCGATCTTCCTCGCACATTATCGCGGCTGGAAGGTGGCGAATGTGCCGGTGGTGCTCGGCATCGAGCCGCCGCACGAGTTGTTCCAGATTGATCAGCGCAAGATCATCGGCCTGACGATCCAGGCCGCCCGGCTCGTTAATCTCCGGCGCGCACGCCTCGAATCGCTCGGCCGCGACCCGGACGGCCCCTACACCAGCCTCGATCAAGTGACAGAAGAACTCGCCTACGCTCGCCGCATCTACCGGCACGGCTACCCCTGGCCGATCCTCGACACGAGCAACCGCTCCGTCGAGGAAGTGGCGCGCGAAATCATCGCCATCGTCGAGCAATCCGGCACCAGCGGCCTCCCCGCGTCGGTCTGACGGGCGATTGAACGGAGCATGTACGATGTACCCGTTGGTATTGAGGAAAGCGGAAGTGGTCGCGTCGCGGGGGGTGGTGACAGCGAATCATCCGCTGGCGAGCAGTGCCGGGGGTGAGATGCTGGCGCGGGGCGGCAATGCGGTGGACGCCGCGGTCGCGACGCTGTTCGCCCTCACGGTCGTCGAGCCGATGATGGTGAGCGTCTTCGGCGCGGGCTTCTTCGTCATCCGCGACGGCGCGACGGGGAACGTCGTGACGCTCGACAACTACGCGACCTGCCCCGCCGCCGCGACCGCGACGATGTTCACGCCGATCCCCGATCCGGTCGAATGGCTGGCAGAAGGGGACGCAAACCGCATCGGGCACAAGGCGGTCGGCGTACCGGGGGCCTTGAAGGGATGGGCGGAGGCATTGAGCCGGTTCGGCCGCCTCTCGCTGGCGGAGGTGATGGCGCCCGCGATCCGCTTCGCGGCGGATGGCTACCCCGCCTCGCCCTACCTCGTGCAGTCCATCACCGAGACCGCGCCCGCCCTCGCCCGTTTCCCGGCCAGCGCGGCGGTCTTTTTGCCGAACGGCGCGCCGCCGCGACCGGGCGCGACGATTGTGCGGAGCGACTACGCCGAGACGTTGCGCGCCATCGCGATCAGTGGGCCGGACGCGCTCTATCACGGCCCGATTGGCGAACTCGTCGCGGCGGACATGGCGGCGAATGGCGGCCTCATCACGATGGACGACCTCGCGAGCTACCGTGTCATCGAACGGACGCCGGTGCGCGGACGGTATCGCGGCCACGAGATCGTCTCGATGGGGCCGGTATCGAGCGGCGGCACGCACATCATCGAGATGCTCAATATCCTCTCCGGCTATGATCTGGCCGCCTCCGGCTTCGGCACGGCACGCACGATTCACCTGATGGCGGAAGCCTTACGCATTGCCTTCGCGGACTGGAATCGCTACATGGCCGACCCTGCGACGACCGATGTGCCCGTCACATGGTTGACGAGCATGGGCTATGCCGACGAGCGTCGCGCCGAGATTGACGCCGAGCGTGCCACGCCGCACACGGCGGGCCGCTCCCCCGGCATGGAGAGCGCGAACACGACACACGTCACGACGGCGGACGCGGACGGCATGTTCGTCTCCACGACGCAGACGTTGAACCGCCTCTTCGGCTCGAAGGTGACGACGCCGGGCACCGGGATGCTCCTCAACGACAACATGAGCCTGATGAACCCGACGCCAGGGACGACGAACTCGATCGCCGGGGGCAAGCGCATCCTCAGTTGCATGTCGCCGACGCTCGTCCTGAAAGACGGCAAGCCGCTGATGGCGCTCGGCACGCCGGGCGGGCGGCGCATCTTCGGCTCGGTGATGCAGGGGATCATCAATGTGCTCGACCACGGCATGACCTTGCAGGAGGCGGTCGAAGCGCCCCGCATCTGGACAGAGGGGCCAACCCTCGAAGTTGAGGACCGCTTCCTGGACCTCGCCGCGCTCGTCGCCGCGCTCGAAGCAATGGGCCACCGCGTGCAGGTTGTCCCGAAAGTCGCGGGCGGCATGAACGGTGTCCTGCGCGACGAAACGACAGGCGTGCTGCGCGGTGCGGCCTGCTGGCGCGCCGACGGTACACCGATCGGCATCAGCGGCGGCCCAGCCTTCATCGCTGGCCCATCATTGCCGGGGCTGGCATGAGGG
>Ga0102924_1000335_pt1 | contig 59148 bp, 57 predicted proteins | sample PaiPotPPM11metaG_FD_80116 | JGI IMG/M metagenome (GOLD analysis project Ga0102924, IMG submission 80116) | Iron sulfur acid spring bacterial and archeal communities from Banff, Canada, to study Microbial Dark Matter (Phase II) - Paint Pots PPM... ... | reverse complement strand
GGCTTTCGATCGAAAGCCCGCCGATGCCGCATCCCAACATGGACGACAAGACGGTGCGGGTGATCGTCGAATGGCAAAGAGAGAAGAATGCGGGCGCGACCCCGCCTTCTTGACCCGGCCGGTGCTGCGGCGCCCCGCCTTCAATATCAACGTTGCAATTTATCCAGCGTGATCGGCAGGTCGCGCACCCGCTTTCCCGTCGCGTGGTAGATCGCATTGGCGATGGCCGCCGCTACGCCGACGATGCCGATCTCGCCGAGGCCCTTGATGCCGAGCGGATTGACGATGTCGTCCGGCTCGTCGACGAAGATCACCTCGATGGCATGCACGTCGGCATTCACCGGCACGTGATACTCGGCGATATTCGCGTTCATGATGCGGCCGAACTTGTGATCGAGCAGCGTTTCTTCGTGCAGCGCCATGCCGATGCCCCACACCACGCTGCCCATGATCTGGCTGCGCGCCGTCTTGGTATTGAGGATGCGCCCGGCCGCCACCGCATTGACGACGCGGGTCACGCGTATCACGCCGAGCTCTTCGTCGATCATGACCTCGGCGAAGATCGCCGAATGGGTATTGCGTGCGTAGGCGCTCGAGTCCTTGAACTGGATGGTGGCCTCCCGCGCGATGCGATCGACGGCGCCATGGCGCATCGCATCGGCGATCGACACGGCCCGCGCGGGGTCCGCTCGGCTTACGATCTTGCCGTCCGCGAGGATGACGTCCTTTGCTTTGGCGGCCGCCAGCGGAGATTCCGGCATCGCCTTGGCCAAGCGCAACAGCTCGTTGCGCACGTCTTCGGCGGTTCGTGCGATGGCATTCGATATGCTGGCCGCCGTCCAGGAGCCGCCCTCCACGGGCGCTTTCGGCAATGTCGAGTCGCCGAGCCGCACCGTGACGTTGTCGAGCGGCAGGCCGAGCATGTCGGCTCCGACCTGCGCCATGATCGTGTAGGTGCCGGTGCCGATGTCGGAGAACGCCGATACGATTTCGGCGTGACCGTTTGCCGTCAGCACGATGCGGACGGCGGCTTCCATCTGCAACGCCTCCCAGATGCCGGTCGCCATACCCCAGCCGACCAGCTCGCCGCCGTCGCGCATCGACCTTGGCTCCGGGCTGCGCCTGCTCCAGCCGAAGGCTTGCGCGCCCTCTCGGTAGCATTCGCGCAGCTTCTTGCTGGTGAACGGCACATCGCCGTTCTGATCGCGCTCGGAATAGCAGCGCAGGCGCAGCTCCAGCGGATCGAGCTTGAGCGCAACCGCCAGTTCGTCCATCGCGCATTCGAGCGCATAGACGCCGGTGGTTGCGCCCGGCGCACGCATGTCGCAGGAGGTCGGCAGATCGAGCCGCACCAGCCGGTGCACGTATTTCGCGTTCGCGCATTTGTAGAGTTGCGCGGACCAGCCGACGTCGTTGCGGTAGAAGTCTTCGTATCGCGAGGTGACCGCGATCGCCTCATGGCCGATCGCTTCGAGCGTTCCGCCCGCGGTAGCGCCGATCGCCAGACGCTCGATCGTGGCCGGACGGTAGCCGAGCCCGTACATCTGCTCGCGCGTCAACGCCAGGCGCACCGAGCGTTGCAGCGCAAGCGCGGCCAGCACGGCGAGCACCACTTGATATTGCGGACGAAGCCCCGAGCCGAAGGCGCCACCGACAAACGGCGAGACGACGCGCACGGCGTCCGGCGTTAACCCGAACACGCCGCACAAATAGCGCTGCACATTCTGTACGCCCTGGGTCTTGTCGTAGACCGTGAGCTTGCCGTCGCCGTCCCACGCTGCCGTGGACGCAAACAGCTCCATGGGATTGTGATGCTCCATCGGAATGTAATATTCGGCTTGGTGGCGCACGGCGGCCGCGGCATAGGCCTTATCCGCGTTGCCGCGCGGCCGCTCCGGGATCTTGACCGTGAAAGCGTTTTCGCGCTCGGCGGAGAACTCCGAGCGGTGCGCTTCCTGTTTATATTCGACCCGCACCAGCGTGGCCGCGAAACGGGCGATCTCCCATTCCTCGGCAACGACCATGGCGACCGGCTGTCCGCTGAACTTGATGTTGTCGTCGTAGAGCGGGCGGAACGGCGAGCCCCGCTCCGGCGCCACGTCGTCCTTGTATCCGGCGTCGGTTCCGGCCATGCGCGGCCGTTTGTCATGGGTGAGTACGTCGAGCACGCCTTGGACGCGCAGCGCTTCCGTGGCGTCGATGCGGACGATGCGGCCCTTGGCGATCGTCGAGGTGACGATGGCGGCATAGACGAGGTCGCCCGCGTCGAATTCGGCGGCGTATTTCGCCGCACCGGTGACTTTGGCAGGGCCGTCGACGCGGGAGGTGGGTGAGCCGATATAAGGGGCCATGACGTTCACCGGATCTTCTTGCTGGATTGCGATTGCGGCGTGCCCTGCGCCGCCTGCGTCAGCGCGCGGACAATGACGCGGCGCGCCAGATCGATCTTGAACGCGTTGTGGGCGAATCCTTTGGCGTCGCGCAGCAGCAGTTCGGCCGCATGCGCGAAAGTTTCTCGGCTTGCGATTCGGCCGCGCAGCATCGTTTCGGCTTCCGCGTCGCGCCACGGCTTGTGGGCGACGCCGCCGAGCGCCAGCCGCGCCTCACTGATCGTATCGCCGTCGAGCTCAAGCGCGGCCGCGACCGACACCAGCGCGAACGCATAGGACAGCCGGTCGCGGATTTTCAGATAGCTGTAATTCTTGGCGAAGCCCTGCGCCGGCAGCGCCACGGCGGTGACGATCTCGTCCGGGCGCAGGTCGGTGTCGCGTTGCGGCGTGTTGCCGGGCAGCCGGTGGAAATCCGCAAACGCTATCGCGCGCTCGCCGGCGGCGCCTGCGACATGAACCTTTGCTTCCAGCGCGGCGAGCGCCACGCACATGTCGGAGGGATGGGTCGCGATGCAGGACTCGCTGGCGCCGAGGATGGCGTGCATGCGGTTAAGCCCGTTGACGGCGGAGCAGCCGCTGCCCGGCTCGCGCTTATTGCACGGCGTCGCCGTGTCGTAGAAGTAGTAGCAGCGGGTGCGTTGCAGCAGATTGCCGCCGGTCGAGGCCATGTTGCGCAATTGCGCCGATGCGCCGGCGAGGATCGCGTTGCCGAGCAGGGGATAGCGTTGCGTCACCAGCGGGTGATAGGCGAGGTCGGAGTTCGGCACCAGCGCGCCAATGCGCAAACCGCCGTCCGCCGTCGCTTCGACGCTCTTGAGCGGCAGGCGCGAAATGTCGATCAGCCGTGACGGGCGTTCGACATCGTCTTTCATCAGGTCGATCAGGTTGGTGCCGCCGGCGATGAATTTCGCCGTCGGCTCCGCCGCGATCCGGCGCACCGCGTCGGCGATGTCGGCGGCACGCGCATATTGGAAATTGATCATGATTGCCCCATCGCCTGCTGGATCGCCGCCACGATGTTGGGATAGGCGCCGCAGCGGCAGATATTGCCGCTCATGAGCTCGCGAATCTCTTCGGCGGTCTTTGCCTTGCCCTCGGCGATCAGGCCCGCGGCCGAGCAAATCTGTCCTGGGGTGCAATATCCGCACTGGAACGCATCGTGGTCGATGAACGCCTGTTGCAATGGATGCAGTACGCCATCCTTCGCCAGGCCCTCGACGGTGGTCACAGTGGCGCCGTCCTTCATGACGGCGAACGTGAGACAGGAATTGATCCGCCGCCCCTCCACCAAGACCGTGCACGCGCCGCACTGACCGTGATCGCAGCCCTTTTTGGTGCCGGTCAAATCGAGACCGTCGCGCAGTGCGTCAAGCAATGTCGTCCATGGCGCAACCGAGAGCTGTCGCTTGACGCCATTGACGGTCAGCGAAATCGGAATTTTGTCCGGCGCCCGAATGGTTTCCCCGCTGGGTCGTGCCGTGCCTGTTGGCGCCATTTGCACCTCCGCATGATGCGGTCAGGCTATGGATATGGGCGGATGCTTGGAGGATTGCCAGTCGGTCTTCGGCCAAGACCGAAGCGGCCAAGACCCAAGCGGCCAAGACCCAAGCAGCCAAGACCCAAGCAACCAAGACCCAAGCGCAACGCCGGGCCCCGGCTTCGGCGCACGGCTCGCGCGACCGGCAAGTCGATGCTAGCCTTGCACCGGCAGAGCAAAACCAAGCGAGGGGAAACATGGCCCGCATCGCGATCATCGAGCGCGCCGACATGAACGCCGAACAGGCGCGCGTCTACGACGCCGCCAAGCAATCGAGCGGCATCGTCGGCGGACCCTATTATGCCTATATCCGGCTGCCGAAATTGTTCGAAGCTTGCCAGAACCTGCGCGAAAGCCTGTCGTCCGGGCCGCTGTCGCAGTGCGAGCAACAAATCGTCAACCTGGTAGTCGCCCGGCACTGGAATGCGCGCTATCCCTGGTTCGCGCAGGCGCGACGCTCGCTCGCCATCGGCATCGACCAGACGGTCATCGATGCGATCAACGCGCGCAAGACTCCGAGCCTGGCCGATCCGCGCGAGCGGACGTGCTTTGCCGTGGCGAGCGAATTGCTCGCGACCAAGCGGCTCAGCGACCAAACCTACGCCGCCGCGGAAAAAACCATGGGACTCGAAGCCTTGGTGGCGCTGGTCGCCGCGACCGGCAGTTTCTCGATGACCTGTATGACCGCCAATACGTTCGGCATCGAACCGCCGCCGGTCAACCCGACCCCGCTCGCCGAATAGCGGTCCTAACCGCCCGCCAAAGCCGTTTTCACGGCTTTTTCAAAATCAGCGTCCGTGAACGGTTTTTTCAGGTAAGCATTTGCGCCGGCCAGCCACGAGGCGCCCCTGCTCGTCGTTGCGGTAATCATGATGATGGGCAGCTTCATGCCTCCGGACCCTTGGCGAACCGTCTTCAAAAGCTGTTCGCCGCCCAGATTCGGCATTTCCCAATCTGAAATCAAAAGTCCGTACTGCTTCTGGCGGAGGCGATCGAGCGCGGATTGGCCATCATCGGCCACGTCGACATCGGTGAAGCCAAGACCGTTGAGATGCTTGACGATAATATTTCTTATCGTCTGCGAGTCATCCACCACAAGAACGGGAGTAGCGACGTTCATCGACATGTCTCGCGCTGGGCGATGCGTAGTTACAAATTTAAAAAATTTCCAGAATACAGCCGACGATGTTACGCGGGGCGCGTCCGGATGTACACTGTGCTAAGCGCTGATCGGATAGACGGCCTTCTCGCCCGATAGCACCCGCGCTACGTCGCTTGCGCATTTGGTCTGCAATTCCTCCAGCGCCTCGACGGAATAAAACGCCGTATGCGGCGTCAGGATCACGTTGTCGCGGCCGATGAGCGGGGAATCCTTGGCGAGCGGCTCGGTCGTCACTACGTCGAGCCCGGCGCCGCCGAGATGGCCGGAATCGAGCGCGGCGACGAGCGCGGCCTCGTCGATCAAGGGGCCGCGCGCGGTGTTGATGAGGAACGCGCCCTTTTTCGTCTTGGCAAAGGCCTTTGCGTTCATCAGTCCGCGCGTCGCCGGCTGCAGCGGTGCATGCACGGAGATGAAATTGGAGCGCGCCAGCAAATCGTCGAAGCTCACGCTTTCGACGCCGGTCGCCGCGAGCGCATCCTGGCTCACATGCGGATCGTAGGTGATAACCTTCAAACCGAACGCCTTGGCCTTCGGCGCCAGCGCGCGGGGGATGTTGCCGAAGCCGACGAGGCCCAGCACCTGGCCTTCGAGCCGCCGCAGCGGCACGAGCGGCGGCACTTCCCAGCGGCCGGCCTGCACCAGTCTGTTGGCGAACGTCACCTTGCGGGCAAGCGCTAGCAAAAGTGCCATGGCGTGATCGGACACTTCGCGCAGGCAATAGTCCGGCACGTAATTGACCGCGATGCCGAGCTCTTTGGCGGCCGGCAGATCGATATTGTCGACGCCGAGCCCGAAGCGGCCGATCGCCTTGCATTTCTTGAGCTCGCCCAAGAGCTGGCGCGGCAGCTTGGCATAGGTCACGAGCACGGCGTCGGCGTCGCGCGCCACGGCGAGGATGTCTTCGGCCGAGGGGCTTTTCGCCATGAGGTATTCAGGATCGAGCCGCGCCAGTTCTTTCTTGGCGGGATCGAGCGAGGGAAAGGGGCTGTCGGTTATGGCGATCACGGTACGGGGCATAGGACGACTCCAAATTCTTTCAACGCATTATGCCCGGCGGCGGCCATTATAGAGCAAATACCTGCGGATTGACGCAGTTCGGCAGTCTATGTCCCCCCAAGAACGCCAAGATGTTGCCGACCACGATATTCGCCATTGCCTCGCGCACTTCGGGGGTGGCGCTGCCGAGATGCGGGGTGAGCACCACGTTGGACATTTTTGTCAGCGCCTTGGCGATCTTGGGCTCGTGCTCGAATACGTCGAGGCCGGCGCCGGCGATCTCTCTTTTCTGCAGCGCGCGCACCAGCGCCGTCTCGTCGACGATGGCGCCGCGCGCGGTGTTGATGAGAAACGCCGTCTTTTTCATCAGCCGCAGCTCGCGCGCGCCGATCTGGTGCCGCGTCTCCTTGTTGAGCGGCGAGTGCAGCGAGACGAAATCGGATTCGCGCAACAATTGATCGAGCGTCGCATAAGTGAGGCCTGACTCGCGCTCCTCGTGTTCCGGCTTGCGGCGCGGCGTCCAGTAAAGGACGCGCATGGAGAAGCCATGGGCGCGCTGCGCCACGGCCTTGCCGATCAAGCCGCCGCCGCCGATGAGGCCGAGCGTCTTGCCCCAGACCAACGAACCCATCAGGCGCGCCGATTGGCCGCCGGGAAACTTTCCGGCGCGCACCATCCGGTCGCCTTCCAGCATCCGGCGGGCCGCCGCGAGCATCAGGCCGAAGGTGAGATCGGCGGTCGCTTCGGTGGTGATCGGCGCTGCCACGGTCACGGGAATCCGCCGCGCCGTCGCGGCCTCGACGTCGATGTTCGACGGCGTGATCGATTGCGCCGCGATCAGGCGCAAGTTCGGATTGGCCATGATGACATCGCGGTCGATCTTGTCGTGCAGCAGGCAGAACAGGATATCCGCCTTGCGCACCGCGCCGAGCAGCGTGCGCTTAGGGATGATCCGGCTCGAATCGGCAAACAGCATCACCCGCGCCACCGCGCGCAAACGCTTCAACGCCTGCTCGGACACCGGCTGGGTCACGAAAATGCGCGGACGGGCGGAATTTCTCACCATCAGGCGAGCCATCGCACCACGCCGGCGACTCCATCGACCGCGACCTGGGCGCCGTCGGGAATGCGCCGGGTCGCATCGAGCACGCCGAGCACCATCGGGATGCCGCGCTCGCGCGCCAGCGACGCCAGATGCGAGGTCGAGCCGCCTAGCTCGGCGACGACGCCCCCGACCCGCGGCAGGATGTGGCTCAGCGCCGGCCCGGCGACGCGGGTGACCAGAATGTCGCCCGGAGCGACGCGGCTTAATTCGCATTCGCAGTTGACCACCACGGCGCGGCCGGAGCCCCAGCCGATGCCGGCGGGATGACCGTTGAGACCGGGATGCTTGAGCCAGATTTCATCGGGCACCTGCGCCGGTGCGACATGCAATGGCCGCGCCTGCAGCAGCTTGAAACCCGTATCGTCGAGCGCCCATTCGATCTCGACCGCGATGCCGAGCACGTCCTCCGCCTTGCGCATCAGGCGCGCGAGCGTCGTGGCTTGGCCTGCTTCCAGGCAGGGCGCGCGCACCAGCGCGTCGGGCACTGCCTGCGGCGCAGTGCCGGCGCCATTTCCAGAATCATGCAGGCAAGCTTCGCGGTGATGCTTGCGGCCGGCTTCGTTCGACCGCACGAAACCGTGGCGGGAGAGCACGATGCGGTCCGGCACCACTTCGCCTTGCGCGATCGCCGAGCCGAGTCCCCAGGTCGCGCTGATCAGCATCTGGCCGTCGGCGGTCTCGCTCAAGCCGCCGCCCGATGCGCGCGCGTTAACGAGCGGCTGCACCAGAACCGCCATCGCGGTGTCGGCGGGATTTTGGTCGTGCTGCGCCATGGATCGCCGCGCCGTGGTGGTCCACAGCGCCGCCCAGCAGGCGCGCAAGCTGGTGAGGAATTCGCCGTCCTCGCGCACGCCGAGAAAACTCTCGAACTGGCCGGCAAAATTCCCTTCCGCCCGGTCTTCGATCAGCGACGAGGATCGCACCGCGGCGGGCTTGTCCGCCGCCCACCACGCCGTGAGGACAGCGGAGAGCAGATCGGGGGCGAGATCGCTTTGATAAAGTTTCAGCCGGATCTCGACCGCAAGCCGGCGCTGCGTCGGCTGATCGGCGTCGGGATAGGCACCGATCATCTCGGCGAGTCCGAGATGTTGGATTTGGCGATGATAGGCGTCGGCCGCGATGCAAAATCCGCCCGGCGTCGGCAGTCCTGCCCGCGCCAGAGCCGCCAGGTTCGCCGCCTTCGGCCCGACGCGGTCGGGGTTCGTCGCGGCGGGCGAGGCGAGGGGGAGGATGAAAGACGTCATACGATCTCGTTCGGCTATAACGCCGCACACTCACTCTCCCCGCGCAGCGGGGAGAGGTGAAATTCATCTCACATGATCGCCGTAGCCGGGCAGCGGATCGACCACGGTGATCTGCTTGACCGGGAAGTTCGAGACGATCTCGATGTCGTTCTTGCGCACAATCAGCATTTCCTCGATGCGCACGCCGTAGCGGAATTGCTTGCCGTGCTGGGTCTCGAGCGCAAAAGTCATGCCTTCTTGGATGTCGACCGGATGATCGAGCGACCAGATGCGCGAGATCACCGGTGGATCGTATTGGGCGAGGCCGAGCCCGTGGCCCCAAAGATTGGCGGCGGCCTGATCCTCGTCCTCGTAGCCCCAGGTTTCCATCGCCGACGGCCATTTCAGCGCGATGTCGCGCGTGGTGGCGCCGACCTTCACCGCGCCGATCGAATCGTAGAGCCATTCGAGCGCGGTGCCGTAAGTATCTTTCTGCTCCTGGCTCGGCTCCTTGCCGACGCAATAGGTGCGGTAATAGCACGACTTGTAGCCGTTCCAGGTCAGCGCCGCCAAATCCATGAACACAATGTCGCCGGGCTGGATGATGCGGTCGGAAAAATTGCGCCAGTTCGGCCAGGTGTTCGGGCCCGACGAGACGATGACGTCCTCGACGTCCTCCATGCCCGGGATGTTGTAGAGATATTGCATCAGATGCGCGGTCACCTGGTTCTCGGTGATGCCGGGACGCAGGAATTTCATGCATTCCCAGTGCGTGGCGTCGCCGATGGCGCCGACGATGCGGAAGCATTCCTGCTCGTCCTCGTTCTTGACGGCGCGCGCATCCATCATGGCGCTCATGCCGTCGGTCCAGTTGATATTGTGCTCCTTGAAAATGGCGATCATGTTGATGTCGACGAAGTCGACGCCGAGTTTCTGCCCGGCGACGCCGTTCTCCTTCATCGCCTGCAACACCGCCTTGGTGAATTTCGTCACCTGCTGGGTCGAGGCGGGACCTGCCGCACCTTTGATCCAGGCGAACGAATGGCGCACGTTGCGCTTCGGGATCCACGGCGAATGGCGCTCGACCTGCGCGCCGATGTCGCCTTGCTCGAACAGGATCGGGGCGCCGTCGCCGCACAGCATGGCATAGCGGAGCCCCGGCTTGAGCCGGTTCCAGCCGGGGGTCAGCGTGCCGGTGAGATAGCGGACGTTCTCGTCATACATGCACAACAGCGCGCCCAGCCCGTGCTTTTTCATCATCGCGCGGGCCCGCTCGGTGCGGTATGTGCGCAGCCGGTCCCAATTGACCCGCTGCTGCCAGTCCATCCCGGCGATGCCGAAATTCGCTCCCATATTCGCTCTCCCACTCCGTGCTCTATGTCTTGCCCACCTCTGTCCGAAAAAGCCTGACAGTGCAAGATGGCCGCGCCGTGACTCGGAGGGATTTCCGCAACGATTTGAGGCCGCAGGATGAGATATTAGAATGGGTCTTGACGAAGGCGCGCTGCGGGGTTTGGGCTGCGTACCCGCAAAGACGACGTGGATGGCCGGGGACAAGCCTGGACGATCCCGGCCACAACGTTTCGATCAGTACCGCGATTTGTAGCCGTCACATCTTGAACTTCACCACCTTCTGCCGCTGCTCGCCCAAGCCATCGATGCCGAGCGTGACCACATCGCCGGCTTTTAAGAATCTCGGTTCCGGTTTCATGCCGAGCCCGACGCCGGGCGGAGTCCCCGTGATAATGACGTCGCCGGGCTCAAGCACGAAATATTGCGAGCAGGCCCAGACGATATGGCGGCAGTCGAAGATCATGGTCGAGGTGTTGCCGCGCTGGCGCTTCTCGCCGTTGACGTTAAGCCACATCGCGAGATTTTGCGGGTCCTTGATCTCGTCCTTGGTGACGAGCCACGGCCCGAGCGGACCAAACGTCTCGCAGCCTTTGCCCTTGGTCCATTGCCCGGCGCGCTCGATCTGGAAGACGCGCTCGGACACGTCGTTGGCGAGGCAATAGCCGGCGACGACGTCGAGCGCGCTGTTCTTCGACAAGTAACGGGCGCGTTGGCCGATGACGATGCCGAGTTCGACCTCCCAGTCGAGCTTGGAGGAATCCTTCGGGATCATGGTGTCGTCGTTCGGGCCGCAGACGCACGACGGCGCCTTGTTGAAGATGATCGGCTCCTTCGGGATCGCCATGCCGGCTTCGGCGGCATGATCGGAATAATTCAGCCCAATGGCGATGAAATTGCCGATCTTGCCGACGCAAGGTCCGATCCGCGGATTGCCGCGAACCAGCGGCAGCTTGTCGGGTTTCAGCTTGCGCAGTTTGTTGAGGCTCGCAGGCGACAGCGCCGCGCCTGAGATATCGGCGACGACTTTCGACAGGTCGCGGATACGGCCTTCTTTGTCCATCATGCCGGGCTTTTCGCGGCCGGGCGCGCCATAGCGAACGAGTTTCATAAATTTCTCCTTGGGATCGGTGTTTTCGGAATTTTTCAGAATGCGCCGGGGAATCGTCCGCCGTCGATCAGAAGATTCTGCCCGGTGATATAGCCGGCCTGCGCCGAGCAGAGGAATGCGCAAGTGGCGCCGAACTCGTCGGGCGTGCCGAGCCGCCGCGCCGGAACCGAACCGATGTTGAGCGCCAGCGCTTCGTCATAGCTGGTGCCCTTTTTCTTCGCGGTCGACGCCACGTTCGAGCGGAAGCGGTCGGTGTCGAATATCCCCGGCAGCATGAAATTGATAGTGACGTTGGACGCGGCGACGGAACGCGCCACTCCGGCGAGAAAGGCCGTCAGGCCGGCGCGCGCTCCGGACGACAAATCGAGACCGAACAGCGGCATTTTGACCGACCCCGACGTGATATTGACGATGCGGCCGAATTTTTTCGCGATCATCGGATCGATCGCCTTCTGAACAAGCTCGACCGCCACCACCATGTTGGCAATGACGCCGTCGAGCATTTTCTGCCGGTCGAGGTCGCGGAAATCGCGAAACGGCGGACCGGCATTGTTGTTCACCAGGATATCGGGCTCGGGGCAGGCCGCGAACAGCGCCTTCTGGCCTTCCGGCAAGGCGACGTCGGCGGCGACCGCCGTGATCTTGGCGCCTGTCGCCTTGCGCAGCTCGTCGGCCGTCGCGGCGAGGCGCTCTTTGTCGAGGCCGTTGATTACGACCTCACATCCGGCTTCGGCGAGGCGATGGGCACAGGCGCGGCCGAGCCCGCGGCTCGACGCGCAAACGATCGCCTTGCGGCCGCCGATTCCAAGGTCCATCGCCAGGCTCCGTGTCGTGTACCTGTCTTCTATTGCGCGCCTGTTCTCGTAACTGGGCGTGCTTGAGTCAACGGCTGAATCCGCCGCCCGTCGTCCCGCTCGTTTGATTGCCATGATACGGCTTACGGCCATTTCACCACCGGCGGCATCGAGGACAGGATCGACTCGACGTTGCCGCCGGTGCGCAGCCCGAAAATGGTGCCGCGGTCGTAGAGCAGGTTGAATTCGACATAGCGGCCGCGGCGGATGAGCTGCTCCTCGCGATCGGCTTCGGTCCAGGCCTTGGCAAAATTCCGTCGCACCAGTTCGGGATAGATACCGAGAAAGGCGCGGCCGACGTCCTGGGTGAAGGCGAAATCGGCGGCGAAATCGCCGCTATCGAGCCAGTCGTAGAAAATGCCGCCGACGCCGCGCATCTCGCCGCGGTGTTTCAGATAAAAATACTCGTCGCACCATTTTTTGAATTTGTCGTACGGCGCAACGCGACTATGGGCGTCGCAGACGGCCTGCATGGCGGCGTGAAACGCGATGGTGTCGGGATCGTCCTGCGCGCGGCGGCGATCAAGCACCGGCGTCAGGTCGGCGCCGCCGCCGAACCAGGATTTGGTGGTGACCACGTAGCGCGTATTCATGTGCACGGCGGGCACGTGCGGATTGTGCAGATGTGCGATCAACGAAATGCCGGTGGCGTAAAAGCGCGGATCGTCGGCAGCGCCGGGAATTTCCTTACGGAATTCCGGGGCAAATTCGCCGAACACGGCCGAGACGTGGACGCCGACCTTTTCGAAAACGCGGCCCTTCATGATCGCCATGACGCCGCCGCCGCCGGGAGCGCCGCTGTGGTCGGTGCGGTCCCACGGCGTACGCTTGAATCGGCCCGCCGGGCGGTCGCCGAGCGGCGCGCTCGTCGGCAGCGCGTCTTCGATGCCCTCGAAGGCCGCCAAAATCCGGTCTCGCAGGGCCTCGAACCAGGCCTTGGTATCCTTTTTGTGCTGTTCGATTTTGCCGGTATCCATAAGCTTTCTTAGGCGTTAGCGGCCGATGGCGCGAGAATGTCACAATAACGCGCAAATATGTCGATCCATCGCTGCCGGACAATCCGCATGTGCATTTCTTCGAGAGCCGCCGGCGCGGCTATGTGCTTGTCGAGCTCGAACGCGCAAAGATGCAGGTGCAGATGCGGGTGGTTTCCGACGCGCACGATCCCAAGGCCAGCATCGCGACGTTGAAGACTTACGCGATCGAAAGCGGCCACCCCGGCGTGGTGGAGGCGCAAGGCGCAGCCCGCGCGGCTATTCGGCGTCCACTTTTTCGGCCAGCCACACCTTGATCAAGGACTGGTAAGGCACGTCGCGCCTGTTTGCGGCGACCTTGATGCGGTCGAGCAGTCCCTGCGGCAGGCGCAGCGAAATCGCAGTCGTGGAGAGCTTTAGATTGGGAAATTGCACTCGCTGCGCTTTGCTCAGGTCGAAGTAGTCGGCCGTGTCATGCGATTCCCAGAATGCGCGTTCTTCCGCCTCATTGCGAAATTTCGGAACGGTCTTAAACTTCTTGTTCATAGCGGGACCTCTCCCTTCGGCTCATGCTCCGGATCGAGATCACTCGCACCAGTGTCGCATTCTGCCGCATTGTGAAACTGACCTGGAGTAGGCGGCCTGCCGCCGTCCGCCCGTAAGCGTGATAACGGGTCTCTTCAGCGCTGTGCTTCACATCGATCAACACGAGAAGCTTAGGATCGAGAAAGACTTGCTCCGCTTCCAGTCGGCTGACGTTGTGTCTGTCCAGGCTCTTGGCGCTATTGCCGTCGTCCCAATCAAATCCAACGATTTGGCTGAGGTCGAGCATTTCTGTATATTAACATGATATACAGCGCCGGCAAGTTACCATTTGCCGTCAGGCTTACGTTTGCATCGCGCCGATCTGCCGCAGCGCCTCGCCGGCGGCCATGGCGGCGGCGATCGCGACGTTGAGCGAGCGCAGGCCGGGACGCATCGGGATCACTAAGCGCGCGTCGGCGCTGGCGTGCACGTCTTGCGGTGCGCCCGCCGATTCGCGGCCGAACAGCAAGATGTCGTTCGGGGCAAATCGGTAATCGAGGTAGGATTTCGTCACTGCGGTGGTGAACAGGACAGCCCGATGGCGCTCCTGCCGCCGCCAAGCGTCGAATTCCCGCCATGACGGGTGCCGCACCAGCGCGACGGCGTCGAGATAATCCATGCCGGCGCGGCGGAACGCGCGATCCGAGACTGGAAAGCCGGCCGGTTCGATGAGATGGGCTTCGATGCCGAGGCAGGCGCACAGGCGCAACACCGTGCCGGTATTTTGCGGGATATCTGGCTCGTACAGTGCGATTCGAAGTGTCATGTCGGGGCGACGGGCGGCGTTCGGTGGAGAGCGGCAGTTGCGCGGATCGGGCCGGGAAAAAGGGCACATAAGTTGCATTGTGGGTGTCGTTCCGGCCACACTTGCACTATGGCGGCAAGGGTGCCAATAAAACGCCGCCGGAATGCGTCGCCTCGGACCCTCCCAAGGCCGGAGGCGACCGGTCCTTCGGCCGCCTGCCTCCTCCTTTCCCTCCCCCGCGTGCGGAGGAGGGAAAGGAGGGGGATACGGTTTGCAGCGCGGACGGGGCGACCGGCCAGACGTATGAGGGTCGAGGCTGTGACAGCAATCTCAACGGCGGAGCCCACGCGCCGGGATTTCCTTTCCATTGCGACTGCGTCTGCCGGCACTGCGACTACTCGGCGAAGCATCGCCCAATCAGGCATATAAGGTTCGACTATGAGCGGACATTCGACCTACCAGCCGCAGAGCCCCTTCATGCAATGGTTGGAGCGGCGGCTGCCGATCGCGAGCCTCGTCTATTCCTCCTTCGTCGTTTTTCCGACGCCGCGCAATCTGAACTATTGGTGGACCTTCGGCGGCATTCTCACCTTCATGCTGGGCGTGCAGATCGTCACCGGCGTCGTGCTGGCGATGCACTACACGCCGCACGTCGATTACGCCTTCAATTCCGTCGAAGGCATCATGCGCGACGTGAACTACGGCTGGCTGTTGCGCTACATTCACGCCAACGGCGCCTCGTTTTTCTTCCTCGCCGTCTATGTCCACATGGCGCGCGGCATGTATTACGGCTCCTACAAGGAGCCGCGCGAAGTGCTGTGGATCCTCGGCGTCATCCTGTTCCTGCTGATGGTGGCCACCGGCTTCATGGGCTACGTGCTGCCGTGGGGGCAGATGAGCTTCTGGGCCGCGACCGTCATCACCAACCTGTTCTCGGCAATCCCCGGCGTCGGCGGCTCGATCGTCACTTGGTTGTGGGGCGGCTTTGCCGTCGGCAATCCGACGCTCAATCGCTTTTACTCGCTGCATTACCTGCTGCCGTTCGTCATTGCCGGCGTGGTCGTGCTGCATATCTGGGCGCTGCACATGGTCGGGCAGAACAATCCGACCGGGGTCGAGCCGAAGACCGAGAAGGACACGGTGGCGTTCACGCCCTATGCCACGGTCAAGGACGCCTTCTTCATCGGCCTGTTCTGCATTCTGTTCGCCTGGTTCATCTTCTACATTCCGAACTATCTCGGCCATTCCGACAACTACATTCCGGCCAATCCGAGCCAGACGCCGACCCACATCGTGCCGGAATGGTACTATTTGCCGTTCTACGCCATTCTGCGCGCCATCCCGAGCAAGCTCCTCGGCGTCACCGCGCTCGCCACCTCGATCGTGGTTCTCGCCTTCATGCCGTGGCTCGATACGTCGCGCGTCCGCTCGGCGAATTATCGCCCGCTGTACCGGCAGTTCCTGTTCATCTTCTTCGCTGCCGTGATCGGGCTGGGCTATCTCGGTTCGCAGGAGCCGGTCGGTGGCTATGTGATCGCGGCTCGCTTCCTCACCGTCTATTACTTCGCGTTCTTCTTCATCATCCTGCCGCTGTTGGGCTTGTTCGAAACGACTAAACCGCTACCGAATTCGATCTCGGAATCGGTGCTGCGCGAAGGCGTGCCGCTCGGCGCATCGGCGCCGCCGCCGGGCGCGCGCGGTTAAGGAGACCCGGCCAATGAGAATTTCTCGCAGCATCATCCTGGCTTTTACGCTCGCGGCGTCGTTGACCGGTGCGGCGACACTGGCATCGGCGCAGGAAGCGGATGCGCCGCCGCGGCTGCACTGGTCGTTTTCGGGTCCGTTCGGCACTTACGATCCCCAGCAGCTGCAACGCGGATTCAAGGTCTATCGCGAGGTTTGCTCGAACTGCCACAGTCTGAAGCTGTTGTCGTTTCGCAATCTGGCCGATCCCGACGGCCCCGCCTTCACCGAGGCGCAGGCGGCGGCGATCGCGGCGACGTTCCAGGTGACCGACGGTCCGAACGATCAGGGCCAGATGTTCCAACGACCGGGCAAGATTTCCGACTACTTCCCGCCGCCGTTCCCGAACGACCAGGCCGCGCGTGCGGCGCTCGGCGGCAAGCTGCCGCCGGACATGTCCGACCTCGCCAAGGCGCGCAGTTACGAGTGGGGCTTTCCCCGCTTCGTCATCGATGCTTTCACGATGTACCAGGAAGACGGCCCCGATTACATCCATGCCATTCTGACCGGTTATACCGATCCGCCTGCCGGATTCGCGCTGCCACCCGGCGGGCAATACAATAAATATTTCCCGAGCCACGCCATCGGCATGCCGAAACCGTTGAGCGACGGTCAGGTCGAATATACTGATGGCACGCCGGCCACGGTCGACCAATATGGCCGCGACGTCGCCGCCTTCCTGATGTGGGCGGCCGAACCGACGCTCGATGCGCGCAAGCGGCTAGGCTTCCAGGTGATGATCTTTCTCATCGTCTTCACCGGGCTTCTGTACTTCACAAAGAAACGGGTCTGGCACGCGCTGCACGATCCGGAGCCGGAAAAGCCGCGCGTGCCAACCGAGTATAAGAGCTGAGCTTCGAGCGGCGTGGGGCTTCCGCCAATGACCAGTGTTGCGCTCGAAAACGATCTGAAGGCTGCGATCCGCACCATCCCGGATTATCCCAAGCCGGGCATCATGTTCCGCGACATCACCACGCTATTGGGTGATGCGCGGGCCTTCCGCCGCGCGGTCGACGAACTGGTACAGCCCTGGGCCGGCGGCAAGATCGACAAGGTGGCCGGCATCGAGGCGCGCGGCTTCATTCTCGGCGGCGCGATCGCCCATCAAATCTCATGCGGCTTCGTGCCGATCCGCAAGAAGGGCAAGCTGCCGTTCAAGCGGGTGAGCATCGGCTATTCGCTCGAATACGGCATCGACGAGATGGAAATGCACGAGGACGCCCTGGTCAAAGGCGAGCGGGTCATCCTGGTCGACGATCTGGTCGCCACCGGCGGCACCGCGGAGGCGGCGGTCAAGCTGTTGAAACAGGTCGGCGCCGACATTGCCGCCGCCTGCTTCATCATCGATCTGCCCGAGCTCGGCGGCGCCGACAAGATCCGCAAGCTCGGCGTGCCGGTGCGCACGCTGGTCAGCTTCGAGGGACATTAACGCAACGAATTGAGCCGGGAAAACGCCTTTACCGCGCCTGCCAGACCGGTTCTTTGACCCCGCGGCGCAGCGAGGTTTCGAGTTCTCCGATCAGCAGCCGCAATTCGAGGTCGCGGAATTGCGCGAAAATCCCGCCGATCCATGTATGCACTTCGGTCGGTCCGCCGGGCTGATGCGCCATATAGGCGGAGAACGAGAAGCCCGGCCGGTCGATGACGCCGCGCACGATCGGCGACAGACGTGGGACGCGGATGACGCCAAATTCCGCGCGCGTCGGCGGGAAGTCCTGCGGGACAAACATGAACGAGGCGGCTTCGTTGTGCACCGGCACGAAAGTCGTGCGCGTCAGCCGGCGGCGCAGTTCGGCATAGCTCTGCGCGGTGACCGGCGCCGAATCGATCACGAACAGCACGACCAGGTTGATGCCGCGCCGCCGCGCTTCCTGCTCGAAGCCGATCTCCGCCATCACCGTGAAGAATTGCTCGAACAGCGCGTAGCCCAGATCGATCACCGTAGTCCTCGACTGGTCGCTGACAAGCCGGTCGAACAGCGCCATCTGGCCGCACGTATCGGCGATATCGACGGTCCAGACCAGATTGGGGAAGGAGGGCGCCAGCGCCGGCTCGCGCGGATCGAGGTCGTAGCCGACGAGGGAGGTCCGTCCGCTCAAGCAGAAGTAGTCGAGCAGTAGCCGGGAAATCAGCGTTTTGCCCACCCGTGGGTGCCGCGAGGCGACAATGTAGAGCGGCGTATGTTGCGGCATTCCGGCGAAAAATCCCAATCCGGGGCAATTGGATCGAGACTATGACGAAATCACAACCGGCTCTAGCCAATTGCGAGAGTGGTGTGGGAAACCCGGCGGAGGAAGGCGGCTAGGAGCGGTTGGCGGCCTGCGGGCGTGCGGCCGAAACCGTGCTGCCGGAGGTATCGAACAGGTCGAGAAGCTTTACGCGGTCGTATTCGCCCCAGACATTGCCAAGCCAGTGCCGCACATAGCCGCGCAGCACGAACGAGTAGTTGGCGGTGTCGCCCTTCGGGTTCTTGTTGGCGACGAAGGTCAGGAACGGAACCGAGGCCAGTTCGACCTGCTCATAGGCCATCTCGTTGAGCTTCGGAATGTTGATCGTCACCGCGTCTTTGAGCTTCTTGAAATACGAGGCGTGGGTGGCCTGGTCCCATTCGAAGAAGTTGGTGTTGTTGATAAAGTTCTTGACCAGGAAATATCTGGCATCGGTGGTGAAGGGGGCGGTCTCCTCGATCTCGTTGAGCGAGGCGATCGACGAGCCGAGAATGTGGAAGACCACGAACGTGATCTGGCCCTTCTTCACCGCGTCGAGGAAGCCGATATCGCGCAACGCGCGCAGCGTTGGCGACAATAGCCCGGCGCGCACGTCGACGACGGTGACGGTGGCGTCGGTGGTCGACAGCGTATCGATGATCCGCATCTGGTCGGCCACCATGGTGGCGTCGACGATGTCGCTGACTTCGGGGTGGAAGCGCTTGAGCGTGCCTTTCGGCGCTTCGGAGTCGAAGGCGCGCGTCGGTATGTGATGCGCGGTAAAATAGTCGAGCAGCGTGCGGGCAACGGTGGTTTTGCCTACGCCGCCCTTGTCGGCACCGACCAAAATCAAAGCTGGTTTAGCCATGATCGACCCCTCGCTGACGCCTTAAGGTCGCGTCCTGCATTTCACTCAATTCGCTTCTACACAGCCGCGGGTCGGTTTGGAAGCCTCATGGTGAACCCGATTGGCGGTGCGGGCGGGTTTTACGGCTATTTGTAATTTGTTAAGGTTAATTTTCCCGGTAACCGGCTAGCCGCCGCGACGCGGCCCCCAGGGGCCGGGTGCCGATTCGGCAGATGGTACCGAGGTTGGCTGAGGTGGGCCTTGAGTCGTCGGCTCGGTCCACGGCCCGGGGACGGTCGAAGCCTCAGCGGATGTATTTTCGGGTCCCCAAGGTCCGACCGATGGACCGGCCGCTGCCGCCGCGGCGGTCGTTTGATCGTCAGTCGCCTCGTTTGCCGGCGGTAGCGCGATCGGGCCGGAGTCGTGGCCGCCGGCGAATTTGACCAGCGCCGCGACCCGGCTGTCGACAGTCGGGTGGGTGTCGAATAGCTCGCCAAATCCTTCGCGCGGATTGTCGACGCACATTTCCATCACGGCGGAGGTGGCGCGGCGCAGTTCGCCGCGGCCCTCGATCTTGCGTAGCGCCGAGATCATCGCGTCGGGATTGTGGGTGAGCTCCACCGAGCCGGCGTCGGCGAGGTATTCGCGCGAGCGCGATAAAGCCAGGCGAATGACGAACGACAATACGTAAGCCACGACCAGAAGGCCTACGGCGATCAGGATTGCGAGCCCCGCGCCGCCACCGCCGCCGCGGCGCTCGGAGCGCGCGCCGCCGAAGCTGAAGCTGTTATAGAACCACAGCCGGAAGATCAGCTCGACAAAGAACGACACCGCGCCGGCAATAATGACGGCGATCACCATCATGCGCACGTCGCCGTTGCGGATATGCGTCAGCTCGTGGCCGAGCACTGATTCGATTTCCGCGTCATCGAGCGCTTGGAGGAGGCCCGTGGTGACGGTGATGGAATATTGCTTGGCGTTCATCCCGGTGGCGAACGCATTGAGCGCGTCGGAATCCATTATTTTCAGTTTGGGCGTCGGAATGCCGCGCGAAATGCAGAGATTTTCCAGAATATTATAGAGCCGCGGTTGGTCGCTGCGCTGCACTTCGCGGCCGCCGGTCAGCGCATCGATCATGTCTTGATGAAAATAATAGGCGATGACGATCCACGACACGGCGCCGACGGTCGCGAACGGCGCGGCTTTGAGAAAATCGACCCAGGCGAGCTGCAGAAGCGTGTTGAGGTCGGCGTTGACCGACAGGGCTACGGCCACCAGCGCGCCGGCATAGACCATCACATAGACCAGCAAAAACAGCCCGGCGAGCAGGATGAATGAGCGCCTGCGATTCGACTGGATATGGCTGTAGAGACCGTACGCGGCCATGGCTACCCCGTCATTCCGGGGCGCGGCCAACGGCAGCGCGCCGGGAATCTGAAATCACGAAACGCGAGGTTCTCGATAATCAGATACATGCTTGATACGGCAGTGGCTATCGATTCCGGGCGCCTCGCGGAGCCTGTCAGCGGGCCGCGCGCTTCGCGCGGATCCGTTGGCTCGGCCCCGGAATGACGCGGCGCTAGAACTTCACCGCCGGCGCCGCGGTTTCGGCCTGGCGATCGGCGCCGAGATCGAAATAGTCCTTCTGCGCGAAGCCGAAGACGCCGGCGAACAGGGCGGCGGGAAAGCGCTGAATGCCGCCATTGTATTCCTGCACCGCGTTATTGAAGAAACGCCGGGACGCGGCAATCTTGTTTTCGAGGTCCGTCAACTCCGCCTGCAATTGCTGGAAGCTCTCGTTGGCTTTCAGGTTCGGGTAGGCTTCCGAAAGCGCGAAGAGTTGGCGCAACGCACCGGACAGCATATTTTCGGCCGCCGCCTGCTGCGCCGGTCCCTGCGCCGCCACCGCCGCATTGCGCGCCTTGACGACCTCGTCGAGCGTGCCGCGCTCGTGTGCGGCATAGCCCTTAACCGTCTCGACCAGGTTGGGAACGAGGTCGTGGCGCTGGCGCAGCTGGACGTCGACGTCGGCAAAGGCCTCGTTGACCCGCTGCCGCATCGAAACGAGGCCGTTATAGACGGTGATCGCCCACAAAACGACGACGACGATCACGGCAAGAACGATGATGGTCGAAGCGGACATGATGGCTCCTTCAACGCGGATCGTGGAAATAGCTCGGCGGCGGCGACGGTTTTATGGTCGCGAACGATAGATAGATAGTCGCACTCTATGTCGGCCGCGAGCGTCGGACGCTTCAACCGCCGGGCGCCGTTGCCGCACCCCGCCGAGCGGACGGTTGCGCCATTAAGGTTAGCGCCGGATCGGCATCGCGTCGATGGGGCGCCTCGGTTAAGGATTCGCCTCAAAACAGGTGAATGCAAATGTCCGAGCAGTATCTCGGCCCTCTGCCGACCGGCCGCACTGGCCACGATCCCGAATTGGCCGCGGCGCGCAGCACCGAGCCGCCGCGCCGTCGCGCCACGGATAAGGTCGCCGGCGATACACGGGCGCTGACCCGGTTCGAGCAGGATCAGTTGGCCCGCGAATTTGCCGATATCGAGCGCGCCAGCGCGGCGCTGCGCCTGGGCGAGCCGGCGTTACAGTCCTGGACCAAGCCGGCGGCGGCGACGGCGGCCGCCAAGCCGCGGCCGCTGTGGCTGCTGATGGGCATTCTGTGGCTGTCGACGGCGCTCGTCACCGTCGGCGCGGTCGCCGCCATCGCTACGCTTGCCGGCTAGCTTCTGGATCGATCAATAGGCGTTGCGGTACGCTTCTGGCGACAACAGCGTGCGGGCGATGATTTTCAGGTCGAGCCAGAGCGACCAATTGTCGATATAGAACAGGTCGTACTCGACGCGCTTTCGGATTTTGTCGTCGGTATTGATCTCGCCGCGATAGCCGTTGATCTGCGCCCAGCCGGTGATCCCGGGTTTGACGTTGTGACGCCGCGCATAGAGCGAAATGCGGCGCTCGAAGTCGTGATCGTGCGACAACGCGTGCGGCCGCGGACCCACGAGCGACATGTCGCCGGTGAGCACGTTGAACAGTTGCGGGATTTCGTCGATGTTCCAGCGCCGCAGCCAGCGTCCGATCCGGGTCAGGCGCGGATCGTCGCGGGTGGTTTGTGGAACGACGGCGCCGTCCTCGAGCGCGCGCATGGTGCGGAATTTGATGATGCGGAATGGCTGCTGATTGAAGCCGTAGCGCCGCTGCACGAAGAATATCGGTCCCGGGCTGTCGAGCTTGATGAGGATGGCCACCAGCACGATCAGCGGCGTCAGCGCCAAAAGCGCCAGCGACGCGAACAAGATGTCGAAGACGCGTTTCTGCACCACCTCGGCGCGCGACAGCGGCAAACGCTTCAATTGCAGGCTGGCCAGCGGTCCGACCTTGGCCAGCTCGACTTCGTCGAACTTGTGCAGGATCGGCTCGGGTCCGAGATGGATTTCGACCGGCAGCGCCAGGAAGGTCTTGGCGCAGCGATCGATAATCTCGGTCGCCGACCACGGCAGCAACAGGTAGATCGCATCGGGTTCGAGGTTGCGCACGCTGGCGACCGCCTCGGCGAGGTCGCGGTCGAGCACCGCGCTGCGGCTTTCCGCCGATGCGGTGGCCGGGACCGGAGTGAGAAAGCGGCAGCCGACGATGTTGAGCCCGAGCGTCCACGGCTCGTAACGCTGGACGAAGGCGCCGATATGGGCGCCGGTGCCGATCAGGCAGATGCGCTGCGCCGAAACCAGCCCGGCGGCGCGCGCCAGCGCGGTGATGCGCACGATCGCAAAGCGCGACACGACGAGACCGGCGAGCGTCGCGAAATAGAACAGCACCATCCAACCGCGCGAGTAAGCGACGCTGACCTGCGCCATGAATCCCAGCATCAGGAGGAAGATCAGCGTGACGTTCCACAATTGAATGGCGTGCCGCGCATGCGGCTTGAATGCGAAGAAGTTCGGCATCCGGTATTCGCCACGAAACACGTTGGAGATGGTGAATATGCTTGCCGCCACGAGCCCGACCCGCACGCAGGTCGAGATTTGGTCGATGTCGCCATAGGCGATGCGGTAATAGACGATCCCGGTCAGGCACGCCGTCGCCACGATCAAGGCGGCATCAATGAGGAAGATCGCGGCGGAAAACGTGCCGCCCGACAACAGCGCCCAGGCGCGCAACGCCCGGCTCGTCTGCGGCGGGGATGCCAGCGTGTAACTGGGCTGCACGTTCATCGGCGCGCCGCTTCGCTGTCGCGTTCTGGACGAACGCATCCCGCCGCCGCCCCGGAATGGGACAGTGCGGGGGCTCGTCACGCAAACTCGCCAGAACCGTGCCAGCGGCGCTGCCATGCGCGCATGGCCGAGACGCACGACTTGTTCGCCGTGTTAAGATTAATCGGCCGGCCGGCGCCGGCTCAAAACCGACCTGAGCTTTAAAAGCACTTTGGTGAGGGACCATGCAGGGCAAGATCGCACTCGAAGAGCATTTCGCCATCCCGGAGACGGCCGAGGATTCCATGAGCTACTTTCCGGAGCCGGTGCGGCGCGAAGTCAGGGCCCGCAATGCGGATATCCACGGCAGGCGGCTTTCTCTCATGGATGAGCATGGCATCGAGATGATGATTCTGTCGCTCAACGCGCCGGCGGTGCAGGCGATTGCCGACAAAGCGCGCGCCGCCGAAGTCGCGCGCAAGGCCAACGATTATCTCGCCGAACAGGTGCAGAAGCGGCCGGGCCGCTTTGCCGGCTTTGCCGCGCTTGCCATGCAGGATCCCGATCTGGCCGCGCGCGAGCTGGAGCGCTGCGTCAAGGAACTCGGCTTGCGCGGCGCCTTGGTCAATGGATTCTCGCAAGTCGGCGACGCCGACACCGTGGTCTATTACGACCTGCCGCAATATCGGCCGTTCTGGGCGACGGTCGAACGGCTCGACGTGCCGTTCTACCTGCATCCGCGCAATCCGGTGCCGCGCGATGCGCGCATTTACGACGGCCATCCGTGGCTGTTGGGACCGATCTGGGCGTTCGGCCAGGAGACGGCGGTGCACGCCCTGCGGCTGATGGCTTCAGGCCTGTTCGACGCCCATCCGCGGCTCAACATCATTCTCGGCCATATGGGCGAGAATCTGCCTTATGGGATTTGGCGCGTCGACAATTCCAATGCCTGGATTCCCGACCGCAACAAGTGGCCGGCGAAAAAGCGTATGGGCGAATATTTCTCCGCCAACTTCTTCCTCACCACTTCGGGCAATTTCCGCACCCAAGCGCTGATGAACGCGATGCTGGAAATCGGCGCCGACCGCATCATGTTCTCGACCGACTGGCCGTTCGAGAATATCGATCACGCCGCCAACTGGTTCGATGCCTGCCCGATCAGCGAGAACGACCGGCTGAAAATAGGCCGCGGCAATGCGCGACGATTGTTCAAGCTGGGGAATGAGTGAGCGGCGGCTAGAGAGCGGATTCCGTTCAGATGGAATCGTGCGACGTCGTTGTTCCACCTCTTGATTGCCATGCCCCGTAAAAGCGGGGCGTCCAGTAAGTTACTGAAAGCGTTGCATTTACTGGAAGTGTTAGATTCGATCCGCTAGCTCGCCTCTCTTAGCTTCACCGCGCCTTCGAGATCGACCGAAACGAGCTGCGATATCCCGCGCTCCGCCATGGTGACGCCGTAGAGGCGATTCATCCGCGCCATGGTGATCGGGTTGTGGGTGATGATGACGAAGCGGGTCTCGGTCGAGCGCGTCATCTCGTCGAGCAGGTTGCAGAAACGCTCGACATTGTAATCGTCGAGCGGCGCGTCGACCTCGTCGAGCACGCAGAGCGGCGCCGGATTGGTCAGGAATACGGCGAAGATCAAGGCCAAAGCCGTGAGCGCCTGCTCGCCGCCGGACAGAAGCGACAGCGTCGCCGGCTTCTTGCCCGGCGGTTTCGCCAGGATTTCCAGCCCGGCTTCCAGTGGATCCTCGCTCTCGATCAATTGCAGTTCGGCATTGCCGCCGCCGAACAATTCGGCGAACAGCTTCTTGAAATTCTCGTTGACGATCTGGAACGAGGTGAGCAGGCGCTCGCGCGCCTCGTGGTTGAGGCTGTGGATGCCCTGGCGCAACCGCCGGATCGCCTCGACCAGATCGTCGCGCTCGCCGATCAGCTTTTGGTGCTGGTCCTCAACCTCGCGCAGTTCCTGCTCGGCGAGTAAATTCACCGAGCCGAGCCGCTCGCGCTCCTGCTTGATGCGCTCGATCTTGGCTTCGACCTCGGCGATCGACGGCGTCTCGGCGTCCGGTTTGAGCTCGGCGACTTCCGCCGCGCCGGTCGGCTCGATTTGCAGGATTTCGCGAATTTCGTGCTCGACATCAGCGAGCCGGCGCCGGGCGGCATCGTGGCGCTCCTCGCCGCGGGCGGCTTCCGCGCGCGCTTCGCCGACTGCTTCCAGCGCCAAGCGCGCGGTCTTGTCGGCCTCGACAAGGTCGGTCTCGGCGGCCGCGAGTTGATCGGCGGCGGCGCGGCGCCCGGCGGTGGCGGTTTCGATCTCGCCGATCAGCGCCTGCCGCTGGCTTTCGAACCGTTGCGGCGCATGGACCAATTCGGCGCGTTCGTTTGCCGCTTCGTCGGTGCGCTTCGCGAGCGTGGCGATCTGCGCCGCCGCATTGTCGTTGCGCTCGTTCCATTCCCGCCGCTCCGCGGCGATGGCGCGCAGCCGGTGATTGGCAAGCTCGGATTCGCGGGCGATTGCCTGCGCTTCGCCGCGCTGTTCGGCGCAGGCTGAGCGCTCGCGTACGATTGCCGCGTTGATATCGGCGAGCTTGCTCTCGATTTCGGCGGCGTCCGGCAAGGCGGCGAGCGTCTTTTCCGCTTCGGCGCGGGCGAGCTTGGTCTCGTCGCGATCGGCGCCGATGCGCTGCCGCGCTTCCTTGAGCGCCGAAATGCGCGCCGCATTGCGGCTGATCTCGCGCTCGGCCGCGGCATGCTGCTCGCGCGCGGCGTCGGTCAAGTGCTGGGCCTCGCGCCAGCGCGCGCGAGCGTCGGTTTCTGCGGCGGCGGCGGCGCCCAGCGCCGCTTCGGCGGCGTCGACGACGCGACGCTTTGCTTCGACATCGCTGCGGGCGGCCACCAGCTCGCCCTCGATCGTCAACAGGCGGCCGCGTTCGGCGAGCCGGCGCGCCGCGCCGGTCGGGGCATGGGCGGCGACGGCAAAACCGTCCCAACGCCAGAAATCGCCTTCGCGCGAAACCAGCCGCTGACCGGGCTTGAGCATTTCGGCAAGCCGCGGTCCGTCGCCACGTTCGACGATGCCGATCTGGGCGAGGCGGCGCGCCAGTTCCTCCGGCGCCTTCACATATTCCGACAGCGCCATGACGCCGTCCGGCAACGCCGGGTCGGACGGATCGAGCGCAGCGCCGGCCCAGTGCATCGGCGCGGATGAACCTACCGGCGCATCGAGATCGTCGCCCAAGGCGGCGCCGAGCGCTTTTTCGTAGCCCTCCGTCACCGTGATCGCGTCGATCGCCGGCGGCCACAGATTCTTGCTCTCGACCGCGAGCAGCTTGCCGATGGTCTTGGCCTCGGTGTCGAGCCGCTGCACGCCGCGTTCGGCCGCCGCGAGCGGCGCGCGTGCGGCGTCGATGGCTTCGCGGGCGTGCCGGTGCGCGGCTTCGGCGGCATGCGCGCCGTCTTCCGCCCCGGCGAGCGCCGCCTGCGCCTCGGTCACCGCGGCGGCAAGCGCCGCCAGATCCGGCGCGCCCGAATCGGTCGCCGCAAGTCCGGCCTCGATATTGGTGAATTCGGCCTCGAGCCGCGTCGCGCGCTCCGCATGTTCGCGCAAGCTGGCCTGCAATTGATTGCGCCGCGCGGTGAGGTCGGCGAGTGAGCCGGTCAATTCGGCAAACGATCGCTCCGAGGCCGCAAGCGCCGCATCCGCGATGGCAACGCGATCGTTGGCGCCGGCAAGCTGTCCGCTGGTCTCCTGCGCAACCGCCGCCAGCGCCTGCTCCTCGCTATCGAGCCGTTGCAGCGCCGCCGCGGCGTCAGCCGCCAGCGCCCGCTCGCGTTGCAGGTCGGCGGCAAATTGCTCGATGCGGCGGTCGAGTTCGCCGATCCGCTCTTTGGCGCGGGCCTCCTCGCGTTCGAGCGTTTCGCGCGCCACGACGAGGCGTTGCAGGCCGGCGGCGGCTCTCGCTTCCGCCTCGCGCAAGGCCGGCAGCCCGGCGGCGATTTGCGCCTGGCGGGTCGAGGCTTGCGCCTGTTCGCCGGTCCGCGCGGCGACCACGCGCACCGCCTCGTCCTTGGCATGCCCGGTTTCGCCGACTTCGCTGCGCGCCGCGATCCAGCGCAAGTGAAACAGCAGCGCCTCGGTGCGGCGCACCTGGCCGGAAATGTTGCGGTAGCGCACCGCCTGCCGGGCCTGAGTTTTCAGCGCCGCGACCTGGGCGGCAAGCTGTCCGATCACGTCCTCGACCCGCGCCAGGTTCGCCTCGGCGGCTTTGAGGCGCAGCTCCGCTTCGTGGCGACGGGCGTGCAGCCCGGAAATGCCGGCGGCTTCTTCGAGAACGCGCCGGCGCTGGTCCGGCCGTGCCTGGATGATCTCGCCGATACGGCCCTGGTGCACCAGAGCGGGCGAGCGCGAGCCGGTCGAGGCGTCGGCGAACAGCACGGCGACATCGCGCGCGCGCACCTCGCGGCCGTTGACGCGGAAAGTCGAGCCATGCTCGCGGACGATGCGGCGCGAGACTTCCAGCATGTCGAAATCGTTGAACGTGGCCGGCGCCGTGCGGTCGCTGTTGTCGATCGAAACCGCGACCTCGGCATGATTGCGCGCCGGCCGGCCGGTATTGCCGGAGAAGATGACGTCGTCCATCTCGGCTGCCCGCATGGCCTTGTAGGACGCTTCGCCCATGACCCAGCGCACCGCCTCGACCAGATTGGATTTGCCGCAGCCGTTCGGGCCGACGACGCCGGTCAGTCCCGGTTCAATCTCGAAATCGGTCGGTTCGACGAAGGATTTGAAACCGATCAGGCGCAGCCGCGTGAGCTTCATTCGCTTGGCACGTCCCTTTTCCTTGCCGCGGCGGTGCAGGGAATCGTTGAATGCTTACGCCGAGAGCTGATGCCTTCGGCGCGCGAGGAGAAGTGCCGCATCGGCGCAGAGAATGAATCGTCGGGACTCCGAGCGCAACACGCGTCGCCGAATTATCCAGACCTTCGCGCGGCCGGGGCCTTCGTCGGCGGCTCCCGATGGCTGCGCCGGGTGACCGGGCCGAGGCAAAAAACCCTTATCCTGTCTTGAGATAGGGGTCGATCTCCTTGGCCATTTGGTCGATGGAAACATCGCCGACCAGCTTCTTGCCGTTGACGAAGAAAGTGGGCGTCGAATTGACCCCGAGCTTCTGCACGGCGTGGTCGCGCACCGCCTGGATGTCGTCGAGCACCTTCTGATTCGCCAGGCATTTCTTGAACTGGTCTTCGGTAAAGCCGAACTGTTTGGCGATCTCCTGCAGCGCCGGCACCGGATCCTTGACGATCCATTGTTCCTGCTTGGCGAACAGGGTCTCGACGATCGGCATATATTTGTCCTTGCCGCCGCAAATCGCCAGCATGAACCCCGCCGCCGCGAGCTGATCCAGCGGGAAAGTGCGCAGCGTGAAGCGCACCTTGCCGGTATCGATGTAGCGCTTCTTCAACTCCGGAAACGTCGTCTCCGAGAAATGCGCGCAGTGCGGACAGGTCATCGAGGCATATTCGATGATCGTCACCGGCGCTTTTTCGGAACCCAGCATCACGTCGCCGTTGGGACCGGCATCCGCCAGATCGGCCGGCGCGGGCGCGGCATCGTCCGCCCGGGCTGGACCTGCGAACTGCAGGCCGGCAGCCCTGGCGCCGACGAAGGCGATGGCCGTGCCGGCCAGCAATATTTCACGTCGATTGAGCGTCACAGGGGGCTCCTGGTTCGAGCGGGCAATTCAAGGAATTTTTGGCTCAAGAAAGAATTATTGGCTCGAGAATGTGGCATTAGCGCGCCTGGGAGCCAAGCCCCTGCGGTAACGCGGCTCACGGTCGTTTGATTGCCGCGCCAAGCCGCGCCAGCGCGGCGCGCAGTTCATCGTCGCCGACATCCGACAGGCTTTCGGCAATTTGCGCCGCCACCAAGGGGTCGGCGGCGCGTACCGCTTTGCGTTCGCCGCGCCGCAGCGGCGCCTGGCGCAAAGCAAGCCGCGCCACGGCGCGCCAGCCGAGAAAGCGGTTGACCCGCTCGCAGATGACGTCGCCCAAGTGCTGAATCTCGATCGCCGCCGGGCCCTCGACCCGCAACACCAGCGTGCCTGGCTCTTGCCCCCACCCCGACCCTGCCCCGCTTGCGGGGGAGGGATGGGAGGGGGCCGGGCGAGTCCATTGGATTTTGATCGGCTCGCTGTGGGCAGAGATTTCGGGGCCGACAATCTCGGTCCAGCGCGTCACCATTTCGGCCGAGGCAAAACCCTGCCGGTTGAATGTCTCGCCCACGATTTTGGGGACGAGGTCGCGTAACGGCCTGGCGAACGGGCGCGCGGACTTGTTCATCGCCAGATCTTGTTCATAAGGTTTGGCTCTGTCATCCCACGGGCCGATGACCGTAGCAGCGAAGACGGCCAAGCGACAGCGCGCCAAACCGGGAGCGGCGATTCCGTCACCGCAACCCACCGAATTACTGGCCTGGTATGACCGCCACCGCCGCAAGCTGCCCTGGCGCGCGGCTCCGGGCCGACGCGCCGATGCCTACCGCGTCTGGCTTTCCGAAATCATGCTGCAGCAGACCACGGTCAAGGCGGTCGCTCCCTATTACGTGCGTTTTCTGGCGCGCTGGCCCGACATTCGGGCGCTGGCGGCGACGCCGCTGGATGAGGTGCTCAAGACCTGGGCCGGCCTCGGCTACTACGCCCGCGCCCGCAATCTGCACGCTTGCGCCCGCGCCGTGGTCGAGCGGCACGGCGGGAAGATCCCTGTAAGCCAGGCGGCGCTGCGCGATCTGCCCGGCATCGGCACTTATACCGCCGCCGCGATCGCGGCCATCGCGTTCGACACGCGCGTGACGCCGGTCGACGGCAATATCGAGCGTGTCATCGCCCGGCTTTATGCCGTCGACACGCCGCTGCCGAAGGCGAAAGCGGAAATTTCCCGGCTGGCCCAGGCGCTCACCCCGCCGCGCCGCGCCGGCGACTTCGCCCAAGCCATGATGGATCTCGGCGCCACCGTCTGCACGCCGAAGCGGCCGGCTTGCGCACTGTGCCCGTGGAACGACAGCTGCGCGGCTCGCGCATGCGGGGATGCCGAGACATTTCCACAGCGAACGCCGAAGCGGGAAGGGGAATTGCGCCGCGGCGCCGCATTCGTCGCGCGCCGGGCGGACGGTTTTGTGCTGGTGCGCACGCGGCCGCCGAAGGGTCTTCTCGGCGGCATGACCGAAGTGCCGACGACAGCATGGACGGCGGATTTTCAAGAAGGCAACGCGCTTAAAGGCGCGCCGCATTTTCCTACATCGATGTCTAAGCGGCATGTCGCGTGGCAGCGCCGGCCGGGCGTTGTACGCCACGTCTTCACGCATTTTCCGCTTGAACTCACCGTCTATGTGGCGGATGTCGCAGCGCGCGCGCCGGCACCCACGGGCACGCGCTGGACCGGGATCGCGGAGCTTGCCGGCGAGGCGCTGCCGAGCCTCATGCGCAAGGTCTTGGCGCACGCCTTGACTTCGGATCGAATACGCAAAATCCAACCGGGAAAGGATCAATCATGAAAATCGAACGTCACGAGGCCGGGTCGCGCATGAGCAAGGCCGTCGTCCACGGCGATATCGTCTATCTCGCGGGCATCGTCGCCGACGCGCCCAAGGGCAAGAGCATGGCCGAACAGACCAAGAGCATCCTATCCCAGATCGACGGCTTTCTCGCCAGGGCCGGCACCGACAAGAGCCAGTTGCTTTCGGCCAATATCTGGATCACCGACATGGCGAATTTCGCCGAGATGAACGCGGTGTGGGACGCCTGGGTGTCGCCCGGCAACGCACCGGCGCGCGCCACCGTCGAAGCGGGGCTCGCCTCGCCCGACTACAAGGTCGAGATCATGGTGGTTGCCGCGCGATGAAAGCGCTGCTGCCGCTGGCGCAGACGATCGCACAGCGTCTGATCGCGCGCCGTGAGACCATCGCCGTCGCCGAATCCTCGACCGGCGGGCTCATCGCCGCGGCGCTCTTGGCGGTGCCCGGCGCCTCCGCCTATTTTGTCGGCGGCGCCGTGGTCTACACCAAAGCGGCGCGCGCGGCGTTGCTCGGCATCGGCGACGCCGAGATGGCGGGCTTACGGGCGGCAACAGAGGCCTATGCGTTGCTCATCGCGCAGCGCGTGTGCGAACGGCACGGCGCGGCCTGGGGCGTTGGCGAGACCGGCGCAACGGGACCGAGCGGCAACCGTTATGGCGATCCGGCGGGCCACACTTGTATCGCGGTTGCCGGCCCGGCCGAGCGCGCGATTACGCTGCACACCGAGAGCTCCGAGCGGCTTTCGAATATGGAGGTCTTCGCCAAACGCGCGCTTGAGCTGCTCGTTGACGTCATACCCGGCGCGTAGCCGGCCGCTTTACTCGGCGGCTTTACTCGGCGGCTTGCGCCATTTCCGATCGCACGATGGCGCGGAAGTTGTCGATGGACGTCAGCCCTTTCGGCGTTTCAACGTGCCAAAACGTCCAGCCGTTGCAGGCCTCAAGGCCTTGCGCCAAGGCGCCGATGCGGTGGATCGAGCCGACCGTATCGCCGAGCGAAAGCGCACCATCGGCACGCACCAGCGCGCGGTGGCGGCGCTTCGCATCGACGAGCTTGATGCCGGGCGAAATCATGCCGCGCTCGATGAGTGCGGTGAACGGCACCCGCGGCGCTTCGCGCGCCGTCATGAAAGTGGCGAGCGACGGCTCGGGCATCGGCTCGATCGCCTCGATGCGTCCCCGCGCCGCCGCGGCATAGCCGGCTTCGCGCTCGAACCCGATGAAGCGCCGACGCAGCCGGCGCGCCACGGCGCCCGTGGTGCCGGTGCCGCAGAACGGATCGAGCACCAGATCGTCGGGGCGCGACGCGGCGAGAATGACGCGCGCGAGCAAGGCTTCCGGCTTTTGCGTCGGATGCAGCTTCTTGCCGTCGTTTCCCTTCAGCCGCTCCTCGCCGGTACACAGCGGAAACAGCCAATCCGAGCGCATCTGGATGTCGTCGTTGCCCGCCTTGAGGGCCTCGTAGTTGAACGTATAATCGCGCTTGGCGGCGTCGCGCGCCGCCCAGATCAGGGTTTCATGCGCGTTGGTGAAACGGCGGCCGCGGAAATTCGGCATCGGATTGGATTTACGCCAGACGATGTCGTTGAGGATCCAGAAGCCCAAGTCCTGCAGCAGCGCGCCGACGCGGAAAATGTTGTGGTACGAGCCGATCACCCAGAGCGTAGCGGAGGGCTTCATCACCCGCCGGCAGGCGATGAGCCAGGCGCGGGTGAAATCGTCGTAAGCCGCGAAGCTGGCGAACTTGTCCCAGTCGTCGTCCACCGCGTCGACGCGAGAATCGTCGGGGCGCTTGAGGTCGCCGGCAAGCTGCAAATTGTACGGCGGGTCGGCGAAGACGAGATCGACGGATTGCGCCGGCAGCTTTGTCAGCTCGGCCACGCAATCGCCGACGACAATGCGCGCGGAGGCGGACGCTTGCGACTCAAAACTCACGCGGGGCGCCCTTACGGACGCCCCGCGACGCGACACAACCATGACTCAGAACTCTGACTCAGGCGACGCTGGCCGGCGACGCGGGACCTACAACCGACGGAGCGGATCATGGCGGCCCAAGGTAAAAATCGAGTTACTGAGAATACTTTGTCACTAGGCAATAAATGCCGGGAGACGCTTGGTTAATTCGGCGGGCGTGGATAGAAGTTCTGGGTTTTGATGAATGCCGCCGCGCTGGGCTTTTGAAGGAGCAAAAACAGATGCGTTGGGATGATTTCCGCCGCTCGAGCAATGTCGAGGACGATCGCGGCGACGGCACGGGCGGCGGCTTCGGCATGCCGGGCGGCGCGCACGGCCTGGGCATCGGTACCATCGTCATTCTCGGCTTGATCGGCTGGGTGCTGGGCATCAATCCGATGGTGCTTATCAACGGCGCACAAATTCTCAGTGGCGGCGGTCCCATGGCGCAGCAAAGCGGTCCGCCGCCCGCGGACGATGCGCGCACGGCCGAAACCAAGGATTTTGTCGCCGCCGTGCTCGGCGACACCGAGGACCGCTGGACGGATATCTTCAACGCGCTGGGGCGGACCTACCATCCGCCGCGGCTGCGGCTCTTCACCGGCGCGATCGACGGCGGCTGCGGCATGGCGCAGTCGGCGATGGGGCCGTTCTATTGTCCGCAGGATAAGGACATCTACCTGGACATGTCGTTCTTCCGGGACATGCAGGACAAGTTCGATGCCTGCTCGAGCGACAAGGCCTGCCGGTTTTCCGAAGCCTATGTGATCGCGCATGAGGTCGGCCATCACGTGCAGGACGAGCTCGGCCTGCTCCACACCGTGGAAGCGCAGCAGGCCTCGTCGAGCAAAACCGCCGCGAACGCGTTGCAGGTGCGCATCGAACTTCAGGCGGACTGCTACGCCGGCGTCTGGGCGAACCGCGCCCAGCAGAAGCGCAGCTTCCTCGATCCGGGCGATGTCGATCAGGCCTTGCAAACCGCCTCCGCCATCGGCGACGACCGCCTGCAGAAGGAGATGCAGGGCTATGTCGTGCCGGACAGTTTCACCCACGGCACGTCGGCGCAGCGCAAGCGCTGGTTCTCGAACGGCTTCAATTCCGGCCAGCTTTCCGCCTGCGATACCATGTCGGCGGGCGCGCTTTAATTCGATCGCATTGCTCCGCGCTGACGCGCTGCGCCCGGGAAACGTATTTCCACTTGGCGCAAAAATGGGATAGTCTGCAATTAGTAAAGGTGTAGCAATGCCAGGGATCGACGAGACCAGGAAGTTCGTGCCGCTCAAGATCGCGGTACTGACCGTCTCCGACACGCGCGACATGAAGGACGACAAATCGGGCGCGGTGCTGGTGCAGCGCATCGTCGCCGCCGGGCATTACGTCGCCGAACGCAGCATCGTCACCGACGACATCGAGGCGATCCGCGCGCGGGTCAAAGCCTGGATCGTCGATCCGATGATCGACGTCATCATCACCACCGGTGGTACCGGCTTCACCGGCCGCGACGTGACGCCGGAAGCGATCGAACCGCTGTTCGACAAGAAGATGGACGGCTTCTCGGCGCTGTTTCTGGTAATCAGTTTTCCGAAAATCGGCACCTCGGCGATCCAGTCGCGCGCTACCGCCGGCGTCGCCGGTTCGACCTATATATTCTGCGTGCCCGGCTCGCCGGGCGCCTGCAAGGACGCCTGGGACGAGATTTTGGTGCACCAGCTCGATTACCGCTACGGGCCGTGCAACTTCGTCGAGATCATGCCGCGGCTCGACGAGCATCTGCGCCGGCCGAAGGCCAAAGGCGCTACGCTTTAGAGAGAGGGCGGCAACGGGACCGTGCCAAGCCCTCCCAGCGGCGGCGGTGAGCCCGCATTAGTGGATTGAAAACGGCTCTCCGGATCGGCCGGCCATGGACGACTTCCAAGCAAACTGGAGAGCCCTGCCAGCACGCCCAGCGTTATAACAATGCAAGCGATCAAACTTGCCGCAGCGGCCCACCCGCGGTCGGGGTGTAGCACTCGATACCGGAATTGGCGCGGTGCCGACTGCATGATGCTGCTGCTACCTTTACAGTTGCAAATCCCAGTGCTCGCTGACCACCGGCTGGCCCCAGCTCACGCGCTCTTCGCTGCGCGTGAGCTTGAATCCGGCTTTCTGATAAATGTGCCGCGCGGCGCTGAGTACGCTGTGCGTCCATAACGTGATCTTGTTGTAGCCGGCGCCCCGCGCGAAGCCGATGGCTTCATCGGTGAGGCTGGCGCCAAGCCCCAGCCCGCGCGCTTGCGGCTCGACCAGGAGCAGACGCAGCCGCGCGACATCTGCCGTATCCTTCGCCAGCAGCACCGATCCGACATTCTCGCCGTCGATCTCGGCGATCCAACAGCGCTCGCGCGCGGCATCGTAATTCTTGACGAAGTCGGCGACGATCTGCACGCACAGGCCCTCGAAGCCTTCGAGCCACCGGTATTCCTCGCCGTAGAGTTCGCCATGGCGCTTGACGATCCAACCGAAATCGCCCGGCCGCGGTTCGCGGAGAATGTAGTGTCGGGTTGACGCGGGCTTTGCCGCCGCCTCGTCGCCGAGCAGCGTTTCGATGGTCTGCATGGCCACGATCAGCCGTGACTGATCGGCCGGCGCGAGCTTGTCGAGCATGGCGCCGGTGTCGCGTTGCGACTGCGCATCGAGCGGAGCGAAGATCTTCCTGCCGCGCGACGAAAGGGCGAGATGACTTTGCCGGGCATCCTTGGCGGAAGCCGTTCGTTCGACGAGCCCGCGCTTTTCGAAATTGCGCAAGACGCGGGAGAGGTAGCCGGCATCGAGATCGAGCGCGTGGCCGATCTCGCTTGCGGTGGGCGCATGGCCGCGCGCGATTTCGTAGAGCACGCGCGCTTCGCCCAGCGAATAGGGACTGTCGAGGTAGGTTTTGCGTAACACGCCGATCTGCCGCGTATAAAAGCGGTTGAAGCCGCGCACCGCGGCGACGCGCTCCTGAGCAATGCGGTTTTTGGCGCTGCGCTGCGGGGCCCGGCTTGACATACTGCGAGCTTCGGTCAGTTACTTGACAAAGTCAAGTATATGGCCCGAACGCCGGCGTGGTCAGCTTGACGATGCGCCGCTGGCCGACGCGGCGCAGCAGCTCCTGTTCGGGGTTGCCGGCGCGCGCGGAATGGCCGCCGACGGCGTCATAGAGCTCGCGGGCAATCACGAGACCTTGCTCGGGGCGCGGCGGGGCGCCAAGCGTCATGGCGACCGCCAGCACGACATCGCGAATGCCGGTTTGCGGGCTGCCGCGGCGAAACACGGCCGCGGGCGCCTGGTGCGTTTCCTGTTGCAGGAAGCGCGCGATCTCGTTCGTCCACGGCGCGTCCAGCACGGTTCCCGGTCGTAGGAACATCAGCCAGCGCATGCGCGCCGCGGCCACGGCCGCTGTAAGCCGGTTCGCCAGCGCCGCGCCGTCAGCCGCCAGGAAATTGCAGCCGGCGACGTCGGCGACGGCCGCGGTGTCGTCTTGCGAGCCGCCGTCGGCAATCAGCACTTCGGTAATGACGCCGGCGGTCGCGCCCGGCACCAAGGCGGCGAGCGTCTGCACCAGCGCGCGTTCCGAATTGTGCGTCGGGATGATGACGCTGAGCATGGGCCGCGGCTTGGACCTTCTCCCTGAAAGGCGGAACAGGCTGAATAGGCCTTGGACCGACCGGCTCCAAGGCTTGTTTATAGGCAGGGCTTGTTTATAGGCAGCCGGTCACGAATAATTGTTCTTGTTTTGTTCCCATCGCTGCGTTAGCTTTGCAAGAGGAGTCGCCAATGAGTAGCTCATCCGCTTTGCGACGCCCGCCGGCACAGCTGCCCTCGCCGGCGGGCGATTTGGGAACCGCCGTCGCCCGCGAGCGCGGCCGCGGCCGCGGTACGCTGTCGAACAGTTCCGGTCGTTTCGAGCCGCTGGCGCGCGTCGCCTACGACGACGGCTGGCAGATCCTCGAAGACCTGCCGGCATTCAAGACCACGGTGACGGTGGACCAGACGCGCAAGATCATCGCCCGCAACGATTCGCCCGACATTTCCTTCGATCAATCGATCAATCCCTATCGCGGCTGCGAGCACGGCTGCGTTTACTGTTACGCGCGGCCGAGCCACGCTTATCTCGGGCTGTCGCCCGGGCTCGACTTCGAATCGAAGCTGTTGATGAAACCGAATGCTCCGGAATTGCTCGAACGCGAACTGTCGGCGTCGAATTACGTGCCGAAGATCATCGCGCTCGGCTCCAACACCGATCCCTACCAGCCGATCGAACGCCGCTATCAGATCACGCGCCGCATCCTCGAAGTGTTGGAGCGCGCCGGCCATCCGGTCGGCATCGTGACCAAATCGGCGCTGGTGTTGCGCGATCTCGATATTCTCGCGCGCATGGCCAAGCGCGATTTGGTCAAGGTCGCGCTCTCGGTCACGACGCTCGACCCCAAACTGGCGCGGGTGATGGAGCCGCGCGCCGCGACGCCGCCGCGGCGGCTCGACGCCTTGCGGCAACTGGTGAAGGCGGGCGTGCCGGCCTCGGCGCTGGTCGCCCCGGTCATCCCCGCGATCAACGACGCCGAGCTGGAGCGGATTCTCGAAGCGGTGGCGGAGACCGGCGTGCGCCATGCGGGTTATGTCCTGCTTCGCTTACCGTTAGAAATACGCGACCTGTTCCGCGAGTGGCTGACCGAAAATTTTCCGGATCGCTTCGAGCATGTATTCAAGCTCGTCCGCGACACCCGCGGCGGCAGGGATTACGATTCCACCTTCGGCAAACGCATGACCGGCTCCGGCCCAATCGCCTGGATGATCGGCCGCCGCTTCGAAGTCGCCTGTGACCGCCTCGGCTTTAATCGCACAAGCGTGAAGACCACGACGGTGCATTTCCGAAAGCCGCGGCCGCCGGCGCGGCAGCTCGATTTGTTCTGATCGTGGCCGGCATAGCGCTGTGCTGATCCGGGCTGCAATTGGTGGGCGTTGCGGAGTGGCTCGGGGCGTGGTCATCATCGCGGCATGAGTCGCAATGGAACTTCCCGCAGGGAAACCGCCCCCGCGCGGCTGCCGCTCGGCGAAGTCGAAATCGCCCGGCCGACGTTTCGTCGCGAGCGCACCGCGCTCAAGCGCGGGGTGTGGCCGGTTGCCGGCTGCGACGAGGCCGGCCGCGGGCCGCTCGCTGGACCGGTCGTGGCGGCAGCCGTCATTCTCGATCCGGACAATATCCCGCGCGGGCTCGACGATTCGAAGCGGCTCACGCCGGAACGGCGGGAAGTGCTTTACGAGCGCATCTGCGCCCGCGCGCAGGTGGCGGTGGCGATGGCGCCGCCGGCGCGGATCGATCGCGACAATATCTTGCGCGCGTCGCTGTGGGCGCTGGCGCGCGCGGTCGCCGCGCTGCCGGTCAAGCCGCGTCTCGTCTTTGTCGACGGCCGCGACCGCATCGATGCCGGCTGCGATTGCCAGGCGGTGATCGGCGGCGACGGCCTCGTCGCCTCGATCGCAGCCGCCTCGATCGTCGCCAAAGTCACGCGCGACCGGCTGATGGCCTGCCTCGGCGCCGCCTATCCCGGTTACGGCTTCGAGCGCCACATGGGCTACAGCGTGCCCGAGCATTTCGCCGCCCTCGACCGACTCGGCCCGACGATTCATCATCGCCGTTCGTTCTCGCCGGTGGCCGGCGCGCTCGGCCTGATCGACGACGAAGCCGACCGGGCGATTGCTGGCGTATTGCCACTCTAGCCCTGCCGCCGTATAGGGCACGCACGCTGCTCCGTACGCGAAGAATTGCAAAAGCTGTCATTCCGGGGCGCGCGAAGCGCGAGCCGGGAATCCATAATCGCCGAATTCAAAAAACTGGTACCAGAGTGCCACCTTTGAAAAATCGTGATTATGGATTCCGGCACTCGCTCGCTGCGTTTGCTCGGCCGGAATGACGTAAACGGGTCCGATGTTCTACGTCCCCCTTTACGTCGAAATGCTGCGCTCGCGCCCTTGGCTGGTATTCTGGCCGGCGGTGCTGCTGCAGGCCGCGATCTGGATTGCGGTGCCTATGCTGTTCTACTCCGCCCCGCCGGAGGGCTTGGCGCAGCTGCTCGCCGTCGGTCACGAATTGCGCTTCGAGGCCGGCGTCGGTCCGCCGCTCGCCTATTGGCTCGCCGAGATTGCATTCCAGGTCGCCGGCATGTTCGGCGTTTATGCGCTGGCGCAGATTTGCGTGGTCGTGACCTATTGGTGGGTGTTCGCGCTCGGCCGCGCCATTGCCGGCCCGACACATGCCGCCATGGCGGTATTGCTGATGGCCGGTATTTCGTTGTTTACGGTGCCGTCGCCGGATTTCGGCCCGCCGATTCTGGCCATGGCGCTGTGGGCCGCGGTGCTGCGGTGCTATTGGCGCGCGGCGATCCTGGGCGAACGGCGCTCGTGGTACGCGCTCGGCGCGGCGGCAGCGCTGCTTCTTCTCTCCAGCGATGCGGCGCTGCTTCTGCTCGGTGCGCTGGTCGCTTTCACCGCGATCACGGCGCGCGGGCATGCCGCGCTTAATGCGATCGAAGCTTGGCTCGTCGCACTGGCGCTCGTCCCTTTCTTGTTGTTGCATCTTATCTGGCTCGACGGCCTGTCGCTGCAAGCTTCCGGCGACGCGTTCGTGCCGACGCTCGCACGATTGCGCGACGCGGCTCTCGCCGGCGCCAATACGATGCTGTGGCTGCGGCTCCTCGCTACGCTCATCCTCGCCCATGCCGGCGTCGCCATTCTCTTGGTGCTGGCGGCCGGCTGGCCGCGGGTACGCGCCGCCCCGATGCCGCCGCTGGTGCGGGCACCGGTCGATGCATTCGCGGCGACCTACGTGAAGGTCTTCGCGCTGCTGCCGGGATTGCTGGGGGCGATGTTTGCCGTCGTGTTCGGACGTGCGCTGCCGGTCGGCGGCGGCGCGCCCCTGGTGGTGCTATCCGGGCTCGCGCTGGTCGTCGCCGCCGGCGACAGCATCGTGCTTTATCACCAGCGCATTCTCGGCTTTGCCTGGGCCGGATTGCTGATCGTGCCGGCAGTCTTTGTACCGATCCTGATCGTGGCGTTGCCGTGGACGGCCGGCATGGATCTGAGAGTTGCGCAGCCGGCGAACGCCATGGGTCGCTTCTTCGCCGACAGTTTCGAACGCCGCACCGGAGAGCCGCTCGCCGTGGTCACCGGCGATCCGCGGCTTGCCGCGCTTGTCGCGCTCGCCGCGCCGAGCCGGCCGAGCCTGTTCTTCGATGCCGACCCGGCCCGTTCGCCCTGGGTTACCGCCGACGACATCCGCAACAAGGGCGCCGTCGTGGTCTGGCTCGCGGCCGACACCACGCCGGCACCGCCGCCCGACATCAAGGCCTATTTTCCAGATCTCGTCGCCGAAGTGCCGCGCGCGTTCGACCGGCCGGTGCAGGGCCGGCTGCCGGCATTGTGGATCGGCTGGGGCGTAATCCGGCCGGGCAGCGTGGCCGCGGCGAAGTGAACCGTCATTGCGAGTGCAGCGAAGAGCAATCCAGTACGGCGTGAAAATTCTGGATTGCTTCGTCGCGGAGCCCGTCATCGGGCCGGCCACTTCAGGCCGGACCCGTTGGCTCCTCGCAATAACGGTCAGTGATAGGCTGCGCCCTCGCGGACTTTGCCGCGGAACAGCCAATAGGTCAGCGCGGTGTAGCCAAGCACAATCGGCAACAGCACCAGCGTGCCGATCAGCATGAACATCTGCCTCGACGGCGCCGCGGCGGCGTCGTGGATCGTCAGCGTCGGCGGCACTATGAAGGGAAACGTCGAGATGACGAGGCCGAGATAGCCGAGCAGGAAGAGCGCGACGGTCGCAAGAAACGGCGCGGCCTCGCGCCGCGCCTCGATCCAGCGCCATTGTGCGAACGCGACCAGTGCCGTGACGATCGGCACCGGCGCCAGATATATGAGGTTCGGCATGGTAAGCCAGCGTTGCGCGATGCGCGGGATGGTCAGCGGCGTATAGATGCTGACCGCCGCCATGAAGACGAGCACGGCGACAAGCAGCACTTTCGCCTTGGCGGCGGCGCGGGCCGCCATGTCGCCGTCGGTCTTGAGCATCAGCCAAGTGGCGCCAAGGAGCGTGTAGCCGGCGACGACGCCGAGCCCGCACAGCAGTGCGAACGGCGTCGCCCAATCGAACGGGCCGCCGGCATAGGCGCCGTTCTCGATTTTCACGCCCTGCACCAAGCCACCGAGGACGAAACCCTGGCACAGCGCGGCGAGCGTGGAGCCGCCGGCGAACACCGCATTCCAGAGCGGCTTTCTTTGGGCAATCGAGCGGAACTCGAAGGTCACGCCGCGAAATACCAGGGCCAGCAGCATGATCATCAGCGGCAGATAGAACGCCGGCATGATGATCGAATAGGCGCGCGGAAAGGCGACCAAAAGGCCGCCGCCGCCGAGCACCAGCCAGGTCTCGTTGCCATCCCAATAAGGCGCGACCGACGCCAGCATGCGATCGCGCTCGGCGTCATCCTTGGCGAACGGAAACAGCATGCCGATGCCGAGGTCGAAGCCGTCGAGGATGACATAGAATGCCACCGCGACGCCGATCAGCGTGGCCCAGATCAGAGGAAGCAGCGCGGTGATGTCCATATCGGGGTTCATGTTAGGATTCGTGGCGACGCCTCAGGTCTCGAATGTCGGATGGCCGGCGGCAAGGTGCGGCGTTCGTTCCGGCAGTTGCATCTCCTGGATGCCGCGCGCGATCAGCCGGTTGATGAAATAAATGCCGAACGAGAACACGACGCCATAAACGAGGATAAAGAGGATCAGCGTCGTGGCGATGCTGGCGGCCGGCACCGGCGAGACCGCGTCTGCGGTGCGCAATATGCCCTCGACGATCCACGGCTGGCGGCCGCTTTCGGTCACCACCCAGCCGGCGATGACGGCGACGAAGCCGACCCACCAGGTCTGCGCCACCAAATTCAGATACCAGCGCGTCTCGAACAGCCGCCCGCGCCACCACAGCCAGGCACCGAACCAGGCCGCGGCGATCATGTAAAGACCGATCGCCACCATGATGCGAAAGCCGAAGAACACGTTCGGCAGCGGCGGCCGATCCAGCGGCGGCACGTCTTGCAACCCCGGAAACAAGCCGTCCCATTGTCGCGTCACCAGGAGCGAGGCGATATGCGGAATCGAAATCGAGTAGAGATTGCTTTGGGTGTTCTCGTCCGGCCAGGCGAACAGCTCGAACGGCGCCGGCTTGCTGCCGTCCCAATGCGCCTCCATGGCGGCAATCTTGGTCGGCTGGTATTTGAGCGTGTTCTCGGCATGCAGATCGCCGATAACGAGCTGCAGCGGCGCCAGTATTGCGGTCAGCCCGACCGCCATGCGCAACATGGTGCGCGCTTCCTCGGTATGGCGGTTCGCCAGCAGATAGCGCGCGCCGACCGCAATGCCGACAAAGCCGCCGGTGAGCAGCGAGGCGTTGAGCATGTGGGCGAGCCGGTAAGGAAAGCTCGGATTGAAGATAATCGCCCACCAGTCCGCCGGATAGGCGACGCCGTCCTCCATCGTGTAGCCGGCCGGCGTTTGCATCCAGCTATTGGCGGAAAGAATCCAGAATGCCGACAGCGTCGTACCGAACGCGACCATCACACCGGAGAACACATGCAGCCAGCGCGGCACCCGTTCGCCGCCGAACAGCAACACGGAGAGGAACGAGGCTTCGAGAAAGAACGCGGTCAGCACCTCGTAGCCGATCAACGGCCCGACGACGTTGCCGACCGTCGCCGAGAAGCGGCTCCAATTGGTGCCGAACTGATAGGACAAAACGAGACCGGAGACGACGCCCATCGCGAACGACACGGCAAAGATCTTGGTCCAGAACGCGGCGAGCCGCTTGTAGCGCTCGACGCCGGTCCAGCCCCATAACACTTCGAGCGTGGCGAGATAGATCGCAATGCCGATCGTAAAGGTCGGAAAGATAATGTGAAACGAGACGGTGAAGGCGAATTGCAGCCGCGCCAGCAGAACCGGATCGAGGTGCATTACCGATCTCCGACACCACAGCGGTGAATCGCCCTATGATATGGGCAAGCCCGGGGCGAGGGGGAAGACCATGGCCGGCGCAGGGTACAAGCCGCGCGCAGGAGTCGCAATCCGTGCTCGATCGCGTCTTCGGGCGCGTATTTGAGATAATCAGGAGCGAGAAATGAACGCCGGTGCCTTTTCGTCGTGGCAATTGTGGGCGGTATTGTCGGCGATATTCGCAGCGCTTACCGCGATTTTCGCCAAGGTCGGCGTCGAGAACGTCAATTCCGATCTTGCGACCTTCATCCGCACCATTGTCGTCGTTATTGTGCTGGCATTGATCCTCTATGCGACGCGGCAATTTCAAAATCCGGCGGACATTTCCGGCCGAACCTATTTGTTCCTGTTACTGTCGGGCCTCGGTACCGGCGCGTCGTGGCTGTGCTATTTCCGCGCGCTTAAGCTTGGCGATGCGGCGCAAGTCGCGCCCGTCGATAAATTGAGCGTGGTTCTAGTCGCCGTCTTCGGCGTCGTGTTTCTGGGCGAGCGGCTTGCCGTGGTGAGTTGGCTCGGCATAGCGCTGGTTGCTGCCGGCGCAATTCTGGTGGTGATCGGCTGAAGCGGATGAGGCCGAACCGCGCCGGCAAAAGCGGGACCGACGCGCTTATCCGGCCAGCGCCTTCTTCAGCGCCAGAAAATCGCGCCAGGCAAAGCGTTTTTGCAACGGGCTGCGCAACAGGAATGCGGGATGGAATGTCGGCAGCGCGCGGATCTCGCGCGTGCCGGTATCATAGGGGTACCAGCGTCCGCGGGCCCGCGTAATGCCTTCTTTGACGGCGAGCAGCGTCTGCATCGCCGGGCCGCCGAGGCAGACCATGATATCGGGATTGGCCAACTCGATCTGGCGGCGGATGAACGGGAGGCAGATCGCGGTCTCTTGCGGCGTCGGCGTCCGATTGCCGGGCGGCCGCCACGGCACCACATTGGCGATGTAAGCCGAACTGCGATCGAGCCCGATCGCCGCCATCATCAGATCGAGCAATTTGCCGGAGCGGCCGACAAAGGGTCGGCCGACGATGTCCTCGTCGTAGCCGGGCGCTTCGCCGACGAGCATGACGCGGCTTTGCGGATTGCCGTCGGCGAAAACGAGTTGCGTCGCGGTCATGCGTAGCGCACAGCCTTCGAAGGCTTCGAGCAGCGCACGCAATTCGTCGAGCGTTTGCGCCGTCCGCGCGGCCTCGCGCGCCGCCATGACGGCAGCTTCCGGCGACGCCGGGGCAGTTGCATGAATTCGCGAATTTCCTTCCCCCGACAGGGGAGGGCCGGACCGCCGCAGGCGATCCGGGGCGGGGTCCGTTCGCTTAGCTGCCACTTGTTCACTGACCCCCAGCCGGTCGCCTGCGACGACCGTCCGCCCCGTTTCAGGGGGAGGGGTTTCATCCGCCATGCGATCGATGGGTTCCTCGCCGATGAGCGCGTCGGCGCCGGCATCGAGGTAGAAGGCGAGGAGTTCGCGCGCGTCTTTGCGTTCGGGAGTCATGGCGCAATGTCCGGCGATTGCCTTTGTCGATTGTATTGGCACTAATTTCGTGAAAAATCATCGGCCGTCGAGCGGGATACGGAGCATGCCATGAACGCAACGGAACTTCCGGCCCGGGAGGCGATGGAATTCGACACGGTGATTGTCGGCGCGGGGCCGGCCGGGCTTGCCGCGGCAATCCGGCTCAAGCAGCTCGCGCCGGACAAATCCGTCGTCGTGGTCGAGAAGGGCTCCGAGGTCGGCGCCCATATTCTGTCCGGCGCGGTGATCGATCCGATCGGCCTCGACCGGCTCATTCCGGAATGGCGCGGCGAAGACACCCCGATCAAGACCGCGGTCACCGCCGACCGCTTCTATGCGCTCGGTGCCACGGGCGCGCTGCGGCTGCCGCTGGCTTTGATGCCGCCGCTGATGAGCAATCACGGCAATTTCATCGTCTCGCTCGGCGACGTCTGCCGCTATCTCGCCAAGAAGGCCGAAGCGCTCGGCGTCGAAATCTATCCGGGTTTTGCGGCGGCGGAAGTCTTGTTCGAGAACGACGCCGTCGCCGGCGTCGCCACCGGCGACATGGGGCTTGCCAAGGACGGCCATCACAAAGCCGGTTTCGCCCGCGGCATGGAGCTGCGCGGCAAATATACTTTGTTCGCCGAAGGCGCGCGCGGCAGCCTGTCCAAAGTGCTGATCGAACGCTTTGCGCTTGCGCAAGATCGCGAGCCGCAAAAATTCGGCATCGGTCTCAAAGAGCTGTGGCAGGTCGCGCCGGCGCAGTTCCGCAAGGGCCTGGTGCAGCACACGCTCGGCTGGCCGCTCGGCAATCGCACCGGCGGCGGCTCGTTCCTTTATCATTACGACGACAATCTGGTCGCCGTCGGCTTTGTCGTCCACCTCAACTACCGCAATCCTTATCTCTCGCCGTTCGAGGAATTCCAGCGCTTCAAGACCCATCCCTCGATCCGCGACTCTTTCGCCGGCGGCAAGCGGATTTGCTACGGCGCTCGCGCCATCACCGAGGGCGGCTGGCAATCGGTGCCGAAGCTCGTATTCCCCGGCGGCGCGCTGATCGGCTGCGCGGCGGGCTTCGTCAACGTGCCGCGCATCAAAGGCAGCCACAACGCCATGCTGTCCGGCATGCTCGCAGCCGAGCACGTCGCCGCGGCACTCGGCGAAGGGCGAGGCAATGACGAACTGTCCGGCTACGAGAATGCGTGGCGCTCCTCGCCGGTCGGGCGCGACCTGTGGCGGGTGCGCAATGCCAAGCCGCTGTGGTCGAAATTCGGCACCGCGCTTGGCGTGGCGCTCGGCGGGCTCGATATGTGGACCTCGACGCTCGGCTTTTCGCCGTTCGGCACGCTCAAGCACGGCAAGCCCGATTATGCGACGCTGGAACCTGCGGCGAAATGCCGGCGCATCGCCTATGCCAAGCCCGACGGCAAGCTCACTTTCGATCGGTTGTCGTCGGTTTATCTGTCGAACACCAATCACGAGGAGGACCAGCCGGTCCATCTCTTGGTGCGCGATCCCGCTTTGCAGAAGTCCTCGGAGCACGATGTCTATGCCGGACCGTCGGCGCGCTATTGCCCGGCCGGCGTCTACGAATGGGTCGAGGAGGGCGGCCAGCCGCGCTACGTGATCAACGCGCAGAACTGCGTCCACTGCAAGACCTGCGACATCAAGGACCCGAACCAGAACATCACCTGGGTGCCGCCCGAAGGCGGCGGCGGACCGAATTATCCGAATATGTAATTAAGCACTACGAGACGATCCTCTTGCTCAATGTACTCTATCGACTGTGCTGCGAACGAGCGCTGCCGCGATTTCGCCGCCGTTGGGGCTTAAAGGCCGATATGACACGGCAACGCCGGATGGCGCGGCTTGGCGTTTGTGTCCTTGCGGGCTTGCGGCAAAAGCGTCATTCTCGCGTGGACATTGAAGCGGCGTCGGGCATTCGAATCCCGTGTCGCCGATCCAGTTCGTTCAGCCGAACCAGTTCGCCAATGGAGATCTCGTGACTTATTCGCCGCCCCGGCATGCCGCGCTTGTCGGCCTTGCCTTAGCCTTTAGCATTTCGTCGGCGCTCGCGGCCGAAACGCCGGCGCAGCAGCAACTTTCGCCCGAAAACGACTTCGGCAGCTATCTGGCCGCCCGGCATGCCTCGGCGCAGCGAGACGAGGGCGCAGCCGCCTCCTACTACCTCGACGTCTTGAAGCTCGATCCGCGCAATTCCGATCTGCTCAGCCGCGCGTTTCTCTCCGAGTTGAGCGACGGCGATATTGACGGCGCCGGTAAACTCGCCGACCGGCTCTTGACGATCAATCACACCGATCGCATTTCGCGGCTCGTCGTCGGCATCCGCGAGCTGAAAAAGAAGCATTACGGGCTGGCGCGCGAAGATTTTTCACAGTCGGTGCGCGGTCCGGTGACCGATCTGACGGCGACGCTCTTGTCATCCTGGGCGCTCGCCGGCGCCGGCGAAACGCACGCCGCAATCGACACCATGGACAAGCTGTCGGGACCGGATTGGTACGGCATTTTCAAGGATCTGCACGCCGGGCTCATCCTCGATCTGGCCAAAGATGCGAAGGCGGCCGGCAAACGCTACGCCAGCGCGTATAAGGCCGATCCGACGGCGTTGCGCACGGTCGAAGCCTACGGTCGCTGGCTGTCGCGAACCGGCAACAAGGACGATGCGCTGAAAGTCTATGCGGATTTTGCCAAGGAGCTGCCGAACCATCCCTTGATCGGCGCGGAAATGAAGCAGATTTCCGACGGCCAGAAATTGCCGCCGCTGGTCGACACGCCGCAAGCCGGCGCCGCCGAGGCGCTTTACGGGCTCGGCGCCTCGATCGGACGCCGCGGCGGCGAGGATCTCGCACTGATCTATCTGCAGCTTGCGCTCTATCTCGAGCCGAGCCACGCCATGGCGCTGTTGTCGCTCGGCGATCTCTACGAGGATCTCAAAAAGCCCGGTCTTGCGATCAAAGCCTATGAACGGGTGCCGGCCGGCTCGCCGCTGTCGCGCAACGCGCAAATCCAGATGGCGGTCGATCTCGACGCGCTTGACCGGACCGATGAATCCAAGAAGCTGCTCGATAAAGTAATTGCCGAGCATCCCAAGGACACCGAGGCAATCATCGAGCTTGGCAACATTCAACGCGGGCGCAAGGAGTTTGCCGATTGCGCCAATACTTACACCAAAGCCATCGACACGGTGCCAAACCCCGATAAGTCGAACTGGGTGGTGTTCTACTTCCGCGGCATTTGCTACGAGCGCTCGCAGCAATGGCCGCTCGCCGAAGCCGACATGAAGAAGGCGCTGCAGCTCTATCCCGACCAGCCGCTGGTGCTCAATTATCTCGGCTATTCCTGGGTCGACAAAGGCGTTCATCTCGACGCGGGCATGGACATGATCCGCAAGGCCGTGGAGCAGCGGCCGGACGACGGCTACATCGTCGACTCGTTGGGTTGGGCCTATTTCCGCACCGGCAATTACGACGAGGCGGTCAAGAATTTGGAGCGGGCGGTGGAGCTCAAGCCCGAGGACCCCACGATCAACGACCATCTCGGCGACGCCTATTGGCGGGTCGGACGCACCTTGGAAGCGCACTTCCAATGGTCGCAGGCGATCGACTTCAAGCCCGATCCGGAAGACCTGCCTAAGATCGAGGCCAAGATCAAAAACGGCCTGCCATCCGATACCTCGTCGGCGGCCGACGCCGACAAGCCGAATTCTCCGGCGGACGCCGACAAGGCGAATTCGGCGGCGGATACCGACAAGAAGAAGACCGGCAACGGCGGGTGAAGGTTCTCTTTGCCCGTTCCGCTTGTCGAGACCGCGCCGGCTAAGATCAATCTGACACTGCGGGTGCTCGCTCGCCGCGTCGATGGCTATCACGAGATTTCAAGTCTGGTCGTGTTCGCCGATTGCGGCGACCGGCTGACATTGACGCCGGGTGGCGATCTGGCGCTTACCGTCCATGGACCAAGCGCGGCCCAAGCGGGGCAAAGCGCAGACAATCTCGTGCTCAAGGCGGCACGCGCGCTCGCCGAACGGTTTCCCGATATCGTCCTTGGCCGCTTCGAGCTGGAAAAGAATCTGCCGGTGGCGGCCGGAATAGGTGGCGGCTCCGCCGACGCGGCGGCGGCGCTTCGGCTTCTTGCCAGAGCAAACGATCTTTCGCTGCGCGAGCCAGGCGTGTTCGCCGCCGCGCGCGCGACTGGCGCAGATGTGCCGGTCTGTCTGGAACCGCGGCCCCGGCTGATGTCGGGCATCGGCGAGAAGCTGTCCGAGCCGCTCGCTGTGCCGCCGCTTCACGCCGTGCTGGTCAACCCCGGCGTCGCGCTCGCGACCAAGGATGTATTTACCGGCTGGATGCCGGCCGCGGAGCTTGGCGACTCGTTCGATGTCGCGGCCGTCGCAAAAACGGACTACGCGGGATTTCTGCAGTTGGTCGCCGCGCAACCGAACGATCTGGAACCATCCGCGGTCAAGCTCGCCCCAGTCATCGGCGACGTGCTCGCGGCAGTGCGCGCGCTTGCCGACTGCCGTCTGGCGCGGATGTCCGGTTCCGGCGCGACCTGCTTCGGTTTGTTCGATGCGTCCGCGGGCGCGCGGCATGCGGCGGTGGCGCTGAGCAGCAAATATCCGCAATGGTGGGTACACGCCTGCGTGCTCGGCGACGCGGGCTAGAGCGGGATGCGATTTCCTTGAATCCTTGTCCCGCTCCAGCCTTTTGTTTGCGCATGATCTTTTCCGAAAACCGGTTTCCACCCCCGGATCGGGGTCCGGGGGCAGGCTTTTTCGGGATCATGCTTTAGACCGCGCCGACTTCGCTTCGAATCGTCTTGCGCCCTGGGCCGTCAGAAACTCAAAAGCGAAACCAGAAGAGCCGGAACCGCCGGCGCAGGTCGTAGCCGTAACGACTGCGGTCCTCGGCATTGGCGCCGATAGAACCGGCGGTATTGAAAATGATCGTGGGCATCGACGGTGCCGCACCTGCCGACGCGGCCGGCGCTCGCCGGACGGTTTCGGCAGCGCTGACGAAATCGTGCCAGATCGCGGCCGGAAGGCTGCCGCCGACGACGCCGTTCATCGGCGAATTGTCATCGTTGCCGACCCAGACGCCGACAACGAGATCGGACGTGAAGCCCACGAACCAGGCATCGCGATAATCTTCCGAGGTGCCGGTCTTGCCGCCGACCGGTCGATCGAGCCGCGCTGCGGTGCCGGTTCCCCCGCGCACCACGCTTGTCAGCAGGTCGAGCATCTCCGCGTGAATGGTTGGATTGTCGGTGGCCGCCGGTGACGGTGTCGGTCGCGAATAGACTGTCTGATCGCCTTTGTTGATGGCGCGCACGGCATAACCGTCGAAGCCGGCGGTGTTGGTGGCGATCGCCACGAAAGCACGGGTCATTTCGAGCGGGGTGACCGCGCCCGAGCCGAGCGCCACGCTGGGCACCGCGGGCAAGTCGGAGCGAATGCCAAGCCGTTTGGCGGTGTCGATCACGTTCTGGATGCCGACGGATTGCGCCAGCCGCACCGCGACGCTGTTGAGCGAATGGGCAAACGCCGTCCGCAAGGTCACCGGACCGAAATAGCGGTCGCCGTAATTCTCCGGCTCCCAATCGCCGACACTGACCGGCTGATCGACAATGACCGAGTCCGGCGTGTAGCCCTTGCGCAATGCCGTCAGATACACGAACGCCTTGAACAGCGAGCCGGGTTGGCGATGCGCCTGGGTCACACGATTGAACTGGCTCGCGGTGTAGTCGGATCCGCCCACCATCGCGAGAATGGCTCCGTCGGGGGCCATGGCCACGAGCGCGGCCTGGCCGACATTTTTGGCTTTGCCCGCTGTCGCAAGTCGCTTGGCGACGACGCTTTCGGCGATCCGTTGCAGCTCGGGATCGAGCGTCGTCCGGATAGTCAAATCTCCGGTGCTGGGGCCGATCTGCGATTTGGCCTCCGTTGCCGCGGTATCGACGAAATAATTGCTGCCCGGCGAGGATTCGGTAGCAACGTGCAATACGGCGGGCTGTTCTCGCGCGGCATCGGCTTGCTGCTGCGTGATGGCGCCGTTCTTGACCATGGCGCCGAGAACGACGTTCGCACGTTGTTGAGCGGGCACAAGATTACGATCGGGCTCGAGTTCCGACGGCGCCTTGATGAGACCCGCAAGCATCGCGGCCTCGCCGAGCGACAATCGTTGTGCGCTCTTGCCGAAGTAACGCAGCGCCGCCGAATCCGCGCCATAGGCGCCATCGCCGAAATAAGCGGTGTTCAGATAGCGCGCGAGAATCTGATTTTTAGAAAGGCGAAGCTCCAGCCACTCAGCAAGCGCGGCCTCTTGCAGCTTACGTTTCAGAGTTCGTTCGGGTGACAGGTAAAGTCGCCGCGCCAATTGCTGCGTAATCGTGCTGCCGCCTTGCAGGCTGTGACCGGTAAGGTCTTGCCAAGCGGCCCTGGTGATGGCCCGGATGTCTATGCCGCCATGCTGGTAGAAGCGCCGGTCCTCTATTGCCGTAACGGCGTTTGCGAGCAGCGGCGGTATCCGGTTGGCGGAAATGCCTTGGCCCTTGAGTATGCCGCGCGTCGCGAAAGGCTCCCGGTTTTCACCCTCGAACACCATTGCGCTCGGTGTGGCCTGCACTGACGAGCCGCCGGCAAATGGAATCGTGGCGATGCAATAAGCGACATAGGCTGCAGGTATCGAAACGAGAACAACAGCGATTACGAGACCGCGTCGCGGGCGAAACGATATCTGCGACAGCGCGCTCCGTCCATTTCGCAGCATGGCCGCGATCTGGGACTGTAGATCGCGCGCTGTTTCGGCTTCTGCTGGGCGTGCCGGAGCGGTTGGGGTCGGCTTGGCGCGGCTTCGCCGGCGCGATTGCAGCCGCAAAAAAGCATTGACGAGGTCGGCGAATTTATCGCGTGTAGAAATAACGATGCGCTTTGCCAGCATCATCACAAGGATTGAAGCCGGCAACGTCGCGAGAACGGCGGTTTCCGAGTGTTCCGTGGGTTCGCAAGGCGGGCCCGTGGCCGCCTGCGAATCGTCGCTGATTTCGTCCCGAGGCAGCTCGCGGGATGGCATCGAATTGGCTCACGCCCCTCTTTCGCTGCTGAAACAACGCCTCGCACCGCGCGTGAGTTCCCCGCGCGGCTGCCTTTAAACTCCTCGATCCACTGGGAAAAATTTCCGCGTCGTTAATGCGTCCGCGCGATGCAGAAATCGACGGTCTCGACCAAAGCGGCCTTCATCGTGGAATCCGGAAACAGCGCCAGCGCGTCGCGGGCGATGGCGCCGTAATGGTGGGCGCGGCCGATCGTGTCTTCGAGCGCGCGATGCTTGACCATCAAGCCGATGGCGCGATCGAGATCGGCGTCCTTGGTCTCGCCGCGTTCCAGCGTGCGCCGCCAGAAATCGCGTTCGTCGTCGCTGCCGCGACGGAACGCAAGCACGACCGGCAGCGTGATCTTACCCTCGCGGAAATCGTCGCCGATGTTCTTGCCCAAGCGCGACGCGGCGCCGCCGTAATCGAGCACGTCGTCGACCAATTGGAAGGTGATGCCGAGATTCATGCCGAACGACCGGCTGGCGGCAACTTCAGCTTTCGGCCGCGCCGACAGCGCCGGGCCGACTTCGCAAGCCGCCGCGAACAGTTCGGCGGTCTTGGCGCGGATCACCGCGATATATTCGTCTTCCGTCGTCGCCGTATTCTTGGCGGCGGCGAGCTGCATGACTTCGCCCTCGGCGATCACGGCAGCGGCGGCGGCGAGAATTTCCAGGGCCTTGAGGCTGCCGACCTCGACCATCATCTTGAACGCCTGACCGAGCAGGAAGTCGCCGACCAGCACGCTCGCCTCGTTGCCCCACAGCACGCGCGCGGCGAGCCGCCCGCGCCGCAGCTCGCTCTCGTCGACGACGTCGTCATGCAAGAGCGTCGCGGTATGCATGAACTCGACCGCGGCGGCGAGCTTGATATGGCCGTCGCCGCCATAGCCGGCAAGCCGCGCCAGAGCCAGCGTCAGCATCGGCCGCAGCCGCTTGCCGCCGGAATTGATGAGGTGATTGGCCACCTCGGGGATCATCGTCACTTCGGAGCCGGTGCGGCCGATGATGGTCGAATTGACGCGCTCCATGTCGGCGGCGACGAGATCGACCAGGGGGTCGATCGACGGCTCACGCGGACTTTCGAACGGGACGACGACGGCCACTAGCGCATTCTCCAGACGGGCATTTTCCAGGCGCGACGGGGCAGCATAGAAACGCTATGGTGATGCGGCAAGTCTACGGCAGCCAATTACGCGGCAACCAATTACGCGGCAACTATGCCTGCAAACGTTGCGCCGCCACCAATAGCTTCGCCGGCGGCGTCGCGCGGTACCGATCATGCCACAATGCGGCGGGGGAGGGGGTAAGAAAACGGCATGTCAAGCAACGAACTCGCCGCCGAGCGCATCAGTATGAGCCGCCATGACGTCACCCAACTGGAAGTGGCAGTCTTGGTGCCGTGTTACAATGAAGAACACGCGATCGCCAAAGTGGTTGCCGACTTTCGCGCCGCGCTGCCCACGGCGACGGTCTGCGTTTATGACAACAATTCGACCGACGGCACGGTCGCGGCCGCGAAACAAGCCGGCGCCGTCGTCCGCCGCGAGAGCCATCAGGGCAAGGGCTACGTGGTGCGGCGGATGTTCAATGACATCGAGGCGGATATATACGTGCTGGTCGACGGCGACGCGACCTATGACGCGCAGAGCGCGCCGGCGATGATCGACAAGCTTATCGCGGAGCGGCTCGACATGGTGGTGGCGATCCGCGTCGAACGTGAGGAATCGGCCTATCGCCCCGGCCACCGTACCGGCAATCGGCTGCTGAGCGGCATTGTCGCGCACATATTCGGCCGCGCCTTTACCGACATCCTGTCCGGCTATCGGGTGTTCTCGCGCCGCTTCGTGAAATCGTTTCCTATTCTGTCCGGCGGCTTCGAGATCGAGACGGAGTTGACCGTGCATGCGCTCGAGCTCGAATTGCCGGTGGGCGAGGTGGCGACGCCGTATTATTCGCGGCCGGCCGGCTCGGCATCGAAGCTGTCGACCTGGCGGGACGGCTTTCGCATTCTGTGGACGGTGTTGAAACTATACCGCGCGGAGCGGCCGCTGTCGCTGTTTGGTGCATTCGGCCTGGCGCTGATCATCATGTCGATCGGGCTCGCCATCCCGCTCATCATCACTTACGTGCAGGAAGGCGTCGTGCCGCGGCTGCCGACGGCGGTGCTGTCGACCGGATTGATGTTGCTCGCCTTCCTGTCGATCGCCTGCGGCCTCATTCTCGATACCGTCACGCGTGGCCGGCGTGAGGCAAAACTGATCGCCTATCTTGCCTTGCGCGCGCCCGGCGAGGAACGGCGGCGGAGTTGATGATGTTGGGAGCTTAAGATTGCGCGAACTCGTCCGCACCAACGATGCCGTGCTGATATCGGCGATCGAGGCGTTGCTCAACGGCGCACACATCGCACATATGGTGGTCGACCAGAACATGAGCGTGATGGAAGGCTCGATCGGCATTTTCCCGCGCCGCATCCTGGTCGGCGAGAATCAGATCCTGGTGGCGCGGCGGCTGCTGCAAGATGCCGGTTTCGGCAACGAGTTGCGCCCCCATGTTGAGTGACATGTTGAGCAAAATGCTGATTGAAACGCCCGCTGCCGGCGGCGCGACCAGCGAGGATGCCGTCCTCGGCGGCAAGCTTGTGCTGCGCCAGCCGTTGCGCGGCCATCGTTTCGGTCACGATGCGATCCTGCTTGCGGCTGCAACGGCGGCTCACGCCGGCGAACATGCGGTCGAACTCGGCGCCGGCGTCGGCGCGGCCGGGCTGGCCTTGGCGCGCCGCGTCGACGGGCTTGCCGTGACGCTCGTGGAGCTCGATCCGGCGCTGACGGCGCTGGCGCACGAGAACGCCGCGCGTAACGGCCTTGCCGCGCGCGTGCGCGCGGTTTGCCTTGATGTCGCTGCGCCCGCCGCCGCTTTCGCCGCCGCAGGGCTCGCGCCGGGCTCGGCGGATCGCGTGTTGATGAATCCGCCGTTCAACGCGCCGCATAACCCGTCGCCCGACCGCGACCGCCGCATGGCGCGCACCGCGTCGCATGAGACGCTTGCACTGTGGTTGGACGCCGCTGCGCGGCTCTTGCGTCCCGCGGGTGAGGTTACGCTGATCTGGCGCGCCGACGGGCTTGGCGACGTCATTGCGGCGCTTGCCGCAGATTTTGGCGCGCCTACGATATTGCCGGTCCATCCCAAGCCCGGAACCCCGGCGGTCCGTGTGCTGGCGCGCGCCGCCAAGGGGCGCCGCGGCCCGCTATCGCTGCTGCCGGGCTTTACCCTCGCCGATGACGACGGCAGACCGAGCGCGGCGGCTGAAGCCGTATTGCGCGAAGGGGTCGCCCTGACATGGGGAGCGAACTGAGACTCGATGGTTACGAAGTGCCGATTCCACTATTCGGGTTGTGAGTTGCGATTGCCGCTCGGCCGTTAGGCGTCGCGCCGCCAGCGAATCGGGCGGCCCGGCCCGGCCTTCGTCGCTTCGGCGCGAATAGGAATATAGGAAAGACCGACAAATACGCCGATAAGAATCAAGAGGAATTCGATCTTTGTCACGCTTCGCCTCCACCTTTGTTTCCGGCACGCGTAATCGAAGCAAAAAACGTTCCATCGACTAAGAAGCGGTTACTTGAGGCTTGGCGCGACTAGTCCTATTTGAGCTTTATGACCGAACCGTGGACCAGGGAGCGCGTCCGAGAGCTTTGCCGCCGCGCCCTTGGCACGCTGCGGCCGCTGATCCCGCAGCGTTTTCGCCGTGACCGGCCCGTGGTGCCGGTGGTGCGGCTGACCGGCATCATCGGATTTTCCACGCCATTGCGGCCTGGCCTGTCGCTTGCCGGCATCGCCCGCACGCTCGACCGCGCCTTCGCCATGCGCCAGGCCACAGCGGTTGCGCTCGCCATCAATTCGCCGGGCGGATCGCCGGTACAATCGCACCTTATCTTCCGACGCATTCGCGAGCTTGCAGCGGAGCACAAGCGGCAGGTGATTGCATTTGTGGAGGATGCCGGTGCCTCCGGCGGCTACATGATCGCCTGCGCCGGCGACGTGATCGTCGCCGATCCGCACTCCATCGTCGGCTCGATCGGCGTCGTCGGTGGTTCGTTCGGCTTCGACAAGCTGATTGCGAAAATCGGCATCGAGCGCCGGCTCTATACGTCCGGCGACCACAAGGCGATGCTCGATCCGTTCCTGCCGGAAAATCCCGACGATGTCGAACGCCTGAAAAAATTGCAGCGGGACATTCACGAGGACTTCATCGCGCTGGTCAAATCGCGCCGCGGCGCCAAGCTCAACGGTCCGGAAAACGACTTATTCTCCGGCGCATATTGGACCGGGCGCAAGGCGCTGGAACTCGGCCTGGTCGATGCTATCGGCGACTTGCGCGGCACCTTGCGCGAACGATTCGGGGATAAGGTGGTTACACCCCTGATTAGCGCGGAACGCGGTTTCCTGGGCCGCCGCATTTTTGGCGTGACCGGCAGCGACTCTACGGCGGCCGGGCGTGGACCGGGCCTTGCCGAGGACCTGATTTCGGCGCTTGAAGCGCGCGCCATTTGGGCGCGTTATGGGCTCTGACGTTATCGACTCTCACCGGGGCGAGTTACGGGAGAATTGCGATGCCGCCGCTCATAGTCTTCGCTCTTGGCGTTATGGGAGCGGCCATGGTCGTGCGCTGGTGCGCCAGAGAGGTGCAGCGCGTCAACTCCGAACTTGATGAGGTGCGCGCAAACGCGTCCGTCGAACCGCTCGATCGCTCGACGCTGCCGAAACTGAAGCCCGATCCGAAAACCGGCGAATATCGGCCGGGGTAGGTTTTTGTCATTCCGGGGCCTCGCCACCGGGTCCGACCCGAAGTGGTCGGCCCGATGACAGGCTCCGCGAGGAGCCCGGAATCCATATCCACGATTCGTGATTATGGATTCCAGACTTGCCACCAACCAAGTCGGCCATTGCCGACCTGGAATATTTAAATTCCGATCTCGGGCGAGAGCCCGATATGGCCGGCAATCCGGAATGACGGGCTACTGCTCTTTGATGCCGTTCGCTTCGACGACGCGGCCCCATTTTTCGTATTCTGACTTCATGAAGGCGCCCAGCGCTTCGGGCGTGCCGCCGACCGGCGTCGCGCCGACCTTGACGAGCTTGTCGTGCAGTTGCGGATCTGCCAGCGCATCGTTGACCGCTTTGTTGAGCTTGGCGATTACCGCGGGCGGCGTCTTGGCCGGCGCCAACAGCGCGTACCAGTTCGACGCATCGGTATTGGGGTAGCCTTGCTCGGCCAGCGTCGGCACGTTGGGCAGGATGGCGTCGCGCTTGCCGGCGGCCACGCCGATCGGGACCAGGGCGCCGGCCTGGATTTGCGAGATCACAACCGGCATGTCGAGCGCAACCACCTGCACTTGGCCGGCGAGCAGATCGGTCAGCGCCGGCGCCGCGCCGCGATAGGGCACGTGCACGAATTTCACGCCCGCCGCGGCGTCCAGCAGCATCTGGGCGAGGTGCGGCGGCGAGCCGATGCCGGTCGATGCGAAGGGAATCGTGCCGGGCTTTTGCTTGGCGAGCGCCACCAGTTCCTTGACCGTCTTGATGCCGAGTTTGGGCGACACCACCATCACCTCGGTCACTTTGGTGACGAGCGCGACCGGCGCGAAATCGCGGAACGTATCGAACGGCATTTTCGGCATGATGTGCGGCGACACCGTTACCGCCCCGGCGGTGGTGAGAAACAGCGAATAGCCGTCGGCGTCGGATTTGGCGACGTCGCCGCCGCCGAGCGTGCCGTTGGCGCCGGCCTTGTTGTCGATATAGACGCGCTGGCCAAGCAGCGCCGTCATCTTATCGGCGAGCAGGCGGCCGACGAAGTCGGTCGGGCCGCCGGGCGGAAACGCCACCACGATGCGGATCGGCCGGGTCGGGAAATCCTGCGCCTTGGCAATTTGCGGTGTGAGAAACGCCAGCAACCCGGCAACGCAAAACACTATAGCTTGAATTCTACGCACATAATCCTCCCGGCAGGTATCAGGAATTCAGGTGGCAGGGATCAGGTATCGAGAATCAGGTATCAGGAATTCAGCGTCAAGTCTTGAACCCAGATCATCTCGATCCCCGATCCCTGCTAACCTGATGGCTGACGAGACTTGACCTGCCCCCGGCGTTCCACCGACAACGGCACATGAGCCAAGACTTGCCGCCCCACATGCGCTCGGAACGCTCGTTCCAGGGGCTCATCCTCGCCTTGCAGCGCTATTGGGCAGACTGGGGCTGCGTCATTTTGCAGCCCTACGACATGGAGGTCGGCGCCGGCACCTTCCATCCCGCGACGATGCTGCGCGCGCTCGGGCCGAAGCCTTGGAACGCCGCCTACGTGCAGCCTTCGCGCCGGCCCAAGGACGGCCGCTACGGCGAGAACCCCAATCGCCTGCAGCACTATTATCAGCTGCAGGTGATCCTCAAGCCGTCGCCGGACGATTTGCAGGACCTCTATCTCAAATCGCTCTATGCCATCGGCATCGACCCCAAGATCCACGACATCCGTTTCGTCGAGGACGATTGGGAAAGCCCGACGCTCGGCGCCTGGGGGCTTGGCTGGGAATGCTGGTGCGACGGCATGGAGGTGTCGCAATTCACCTATTTTCAGCAGGTCGCCGGTTTCGAATGCGCGCCGGTCGCCGGCGAACTGACCTATGGTCTCGAACGCTTGGCGATGTATGTGCAAGGCGTCGAGAATGTCTTCGAGCTAAATTTCAACGGCCGCGACGGTGCGCAAAAAGTGAGCTACGGCGACGTGTTCCTGCAGGCCGAGCAGGAATATTCACGGCACAATTTCGAGTTTGCCGACACCGACATGCTGTTCGAGCAATTCCGCATGGCGGAAGCCGCGTGCAAGAAATATCTCGAAGCCGGTTGGCAATCCCCTCCCTACTCTCCCCCGCATGCGGGGGAGAGTAGGGAGGGGGCAAGCAATCGCGGCCGGCATCTGATGGCGCTGCCGGCCTACGATCAGTGTATCAAGGCGAGCCACGTGTTCAATCTGCTCGACGCTCGCGGCGTGATTTCGGTGACCGAGCGGCAGAGCTACATTTTGCGGGTGCGCGAACTCGCCAAAGCGTGCGGGCAAGCTTGGCTCGCGACCGCAGGCGGCGGAAAGATTTCATGAGCGAAGCGGAAAGACGTCATAAGCGAATGCGGAGAGATAAATGAGCGAGATGCCTGAAATCGGCGGACGGCGACCGATCCCGGTCAATGTCGAGGCCGGCAAGAGCTATTGGTGGTGCGCCTGCGGCCGCTCCAAAACGCAGCCGTTCTGCGACGGCTCGCACAAGGGCTCGGCCTTCACGCCGGTCGAGTACAAGCCCGCTGCGGCCGAGGAGGCCTGGTTCTGTGCCTGCAAGCGCTCCGGCAAGAAGCCGCTGTGCGACGGCAGTCATAAGACGCTGTGATTGCTTTCCCCACCCCCGTGTGGGGAGGGGGAGGGGTGGGGGTCGGGAGGCGACGCTATGATCGAGAAGCGATCCTCGGACGAAGAACGAATTTGGACGTTGCGCGATCGTAGCGTTGTCCCAGTCAATAGAATCCGTGCCCGCGCCATGCGGTCAACTCCGACGAAGGCCGAGCAGAAACTTTGGTGGCACCTACGTCATCGGCTGGCGACACCAGTTTCGCATTTTCGCAGGCAGGTGCATCTTGGCCGATATATTGTTGATTTCGCCAATCACAGTCTGAAGGTCGTAATTGAAATCGATGGTGGCCAGCACGCGCGGCAGATCAAAAGTGATGCGCGACGCACGAAGTTTCTCCAATCGGAAGGCTATCGGGTTCTGCGGTTTTGGAACAATGATGTGCTGGGAAATATCGATGGCGTTCTTGAAATGATTCAGAGTGCAATCCTCCCGACCCCCACCCCCACCCCTCCCCACAAGGGGGAGGGGAGCAGCTAGCGT